>Ga0209458_1000167_pt1 | contig 33645 bp, 26 predicted proteins | sample WorMetLIZAISLAND_FD_187411 | JGI IMG/M metagenome (GOLD analysis project Ga0209458, IMG submission 187411) | Marine gutless worms symbiont microbial communities from Max Planck institute for Marine Microbiology, Germany - Inanidrilus manae... ...
AGCCAAAGCCAAGCTGTTCTTCCTGCCGCCCTACTCGCCAGACCTGAACCCGATCGAGCAGATGTTCGCCAAGCTGAAGACCTTGCTCAGAAAGGCCGATGCGCGCACCACAGATGAAGTTGCCGAGCGCATCGGTCAGCTCCTCGACGCCTTCACGCCGCACGAATGCGCCAACTACTTCCGAAATGCAGGATACGCTTCAAACTAAGACAGACACGCTCTAGATGTCAGATCTCGCGCAGGTCGTGGTACTGCTGCAGCGCCGGCAGGGCGACGTCGTTCGCCCGTTGTGCATTCGTCAGCGTGTTGAAATCGTTCTGGTCGTAGCTCCGGAACGCCGCCAGCACGTATTCCTTGGCCTTTTCACGAACCACGGCATTGTCGGTGGGAAGTTTGGCGGCCTCGAGCAGCTTGGTAAAGCTGGGCACGCCGTTGCCGCCGCCTTTTTCTGCGACGTCGATGAAGTTCTGGCCCATGATTTTCCTGATGTTGTCGCGGTAGCGCGCGTTCATGGGCTGATCGACTGTGGCCGTGCGTGGACGCCCGCGCGCTGCGACCATGGCCTGGCGGCGCGCGGCGCGCTTTTGCTGCGACCTGGAAAACGCGACCTGAATGTCGTCATAGGTCTTCTGCATCCTGTCGAGGGCACCTTCTACCCGTGCCATGTCGGCCGCCAGGTCTCTTATCTTGCCCGAAGCCGCGGCAGCGGCACTGCTGTCGGGCCGCTTCACTTCATCGGCGGACGCGTCGTCCGCGCTGACAGACGACGGATTCTCCGGCGGTTTGCCGGCCTGAGCCGGGTTCTGTTGCGCTGCCTCGTCAACGACGTCGCTCTCTTTGTCACCGTCCTCCTCCAATTCGAGGCCGGCGGTGTCTGGTCCGACCGGGTCGAACAACGGTAGATCCTCGTCGTCCATGTCGGCGACCACAGGCGTATCATCGGGTTTCTTGGGTCCGATGACGGCATTGCCGTTCTCGTCAAGCGACGCCGGCGCCGGACTGTTGTCCGGGGCCGCGTTCTTTTGCTCGTTCAGTGCCTTGTCCTTGTCGGCCGCCTGGTTGGCTTCCGCGACCAATTTCGCGTCATCCAGAATGGCCGCCTGCTGCCGGTACAGCTTGGACTGATCGCTCAAGCCGCCTTTGGTGAACATCTTGTCGATCGTGGCCGTCGCCTTTTCCACCAGATCGCTGAGGCTTGCGTCGGGCGCCATGAGGTCCTGGCGCATGCTCGTGACGACGTAGTCGGCGATGTCCTTGCCATAGGTGTTCGAAATCGAGGTGTGGAGCGCTTTTTTCGCCAGTTCCTGTCCCTGCGGCGACATCGCGCTTTTGCTCATGGCATCGCCAAGGCCTTTTGCGTCCGGCTTCGCGGCGGCCCGGTCGCTGGCATAGATCTCGATGCCGTTTTTCTCGACGGCATAGGCCGCCTTGCCCTTGTGCTCCTGCAAAAAAGCGCTCAGCTCGGAGAATTCCGTCGTCTCGCTGATTCGAATTTCGTTGGTCATGGTCGCGCTCCGCTGGGTCGGCCGGTGTCAGACCTTGATGGCGCCGAAGGGGGCCGGGCCGTCGATCGCCGCGCCGGCGATGGCGTCCGTCTCCGACCTGGCGATCAGGTCCGCCCAAAGGCGCCGGTGATCGAGAAGATTCCGCAGCAGCGTCTGCAGGCGCTGCACGTCGAGGCCCTGCACGGCGCACGTGTACATCAGCGTGGCCCGGCCCTCGGCATCCAAGGCGCCATACAAGCCGCCCGTTTCGCGCCACACATAGCTGAAACGCAGCAACAACTCGTGAACCTGGTCGGCCGTTTGGTCGGGAACCGGGCCGAGATCGAGGGCGAACACGAGTTGCTCCGCGCCATCGCCATAGCCCACGTCGATCCGCGTCGTTTGATCGATGACGACCGCCCAACGGCTTTCCGCTTCGTCATAGACGATTGCCGCCGGGTCGAGCAGCGGCCCCAGGTCGCGAAACAGGTTCTCGGCCGTCGCCTTGTCGCTCATCCGCCTTCCCGCCTTCCGTTTTCACCAAGCCTGTTGAAGATCGCGCTTTCGCAGGCTTCCAGTAATCACGGAATTCGGACGTAGTTCGGACGCTATTCGGACGGCCCGCCCCGCCGGCCGGTGTTATGTCTGCATCGTGGCAGAGGCGAAAGCGGCGACAACGTGCCGGCTACCGTCCTTTTGCTCATTGCAGGCCGACCCGTATGCCGTTCATGGCCTTGGCAAAGGACTCGCCATTCACCACGCCCGTCCGTGTTCGCGTTCGTCTTGTCCGGTGCCAGGCAACTGCAGCATTTCGAGACAGGCGTCGAGCCGAACTGGAGAGGAAGCGAGAGCATTGTGACGATGGGGTTCGCAGGCGTTCACAGCATAAGGCCATCCCGGGCCCGGACTGCGCCTTGCGCCACGCCCCCCCGGTTGGTGGTCGTGTTCGCCGTGGCGCTCGCCCTTGTCGGCTGCACGACGTCGAAAACCGAACAGCGCGACTTGTGGCCGGCCGATGCAGCGGTAGCCGATGCGGCAGCGGACACCACGCCCGAGCCGCTCGACACAGCGCCGAATCCGGCTGCACTGTCGGCGGGCCCGAGCGCGCCGCCGGCATACCGGCAGATGGGAACCGGCCAGTTCATCGGCCGCGGACGCCGACTGCTGCCGGAATCCGTGGTCGAGCCGGCCGACGACGACACGTACTCCGTCAACCTGATCGACGTTCCCATCGCGCAAGCCGCGAAAGCCATTCTGGGCGATACGCTGGCCGTGCCCTATTCGCTTGCCCCCAAAGTCGAGGGCACGATCACGCTGCTGACCACGAACCCGCTCAGCCGAAGCGACATGCTCGAGACTTTCAATACCGTCCTGGAGCTGAACGGGCTGTCGCTCAAGCTGGAGCACAACGTCTATACAATCGAGGCGCTCCCGGCGACGGTCGGCGTATCGCGGTTCCGCCTCGGCCAGCGCACGAACCCCGCAGACAGGGCCGTATACGTGCTGCCGCTGAAGTATGTCTCCACGACGGAGATGATCCGCATCCTTCAGCCGATCGTCTCGTCGTCGGTGGTCTTGAGCTCGAACAGCCAGCGCAACATCCTGTTCGCCACTGGCAGCGGCGCGGATATCGAGGCGATCCTCGACGCCGTCAGCATCTTCGACATCGATGTCCTGCAGGGAAAATCGGTATCCCTGTACGTGGTCCGCAACGCGGCGCCATCCACGATCGCAGGAGAGCTGGAGCAGGTATTCGACGCCTACGAAGGCGGGGCTCTCGAGGGTGTGCTGCGCTTTCTGCCCAACGACGCCCTGTCGTCGATCCTCATCATCTCGTCGCAGCCGGAATACATCGCGCGCGCCGAGGCCTGGATCGAACGGTACGAAGCAGCGACACGCAGCGAAACCCGCAACGCCGTGGTTTACCACCTCGACAACCGCACCGCCGTCGATTTGCTTCCGGTCCTGTCGGACCTGCTGTCGCTGGGCCCTGCGGTGGTAAAGGACGCGGATGCGGATCCGGATGCGGCGGCACCGGCATCGGATACCAACGGAACTGACGCGGTTGGCGGGGGAGGCACCAGCGGGCTGCCGACGGTCGTGGCAGACGACGTCAGCAACAGCATTATCGCCTACGGCACCGCCGCGCAGCAGCAGCAGATCGGCCGGCTCATCAGCCTGCTCGACGAAGTCGCCCACCAGGTGCTGCTGGAAGCGACCATCGCCGAAGTGGCCTTGAACGACGAGCTGGCGTTTGGCGTCAGATGGTTCTTCGAGTCCGGGAACTTCGCCTTCAACTTCACCGGGATCGAATCCGGATCGCTCCGGCCGACCGCCATCATTCCCAGCTTCAATGCGATATTTGCCGCAGCCGACGTGCGCGTGGCGATCAATGCCCTGGCTTCGGTTACGGACATCAACATCATCTCGTCGCCGTCGGTGCTGGTTCTCGACAACCGCGAGGCGGTGCTCAGCGTGGGTGACCAGGTGCCGATCGCGACCCAAAGCGTGGTCAGCATCAGTGACCCGGACGCGCCGATCGTCAACTCGATCACGCAGGAGGACACCGGCGTGATCCTCAAGGTTCGTCCGAGAGTCAGCTCTTCCGGACGGGTGATCCTCGAAATCCAGCAGGAGGTGAGCGACGTGGTCGCGACCGTCACATCGGGCATCGATTCACCTACGATACAGCAGCGGCTGATCACCACGACCGTGGCGGTGGATCACGGTCAGAGTGTCGCGCTCGGCGGACTGATCCGCGAGAGGCGGGAGAAGTCGCGGGACAAGGTCCCGGTTCTTGGCGATGTCCCGGTTCTGGGCGCCGCCTTCCGGTCCACGCGGGATTCTGACGAACGGACGGAGCTGCTGGTCATCATCACGCCGAAACTCATCCATGATGCGACGCAGGCGCGTGAGGTAACGGACGAGTTCCGCCGGCGCCTGTCCGGTCCCGGCGGACTGATAAAGGCGGTGCCGCGGACAACACCGCACACGTTCCGCCGGATACTTCGATAACCGCCCACTGTTTGATGGCACCACCTCTGATCAAAATCGGTTGTGAGCAATGATCTACTCTTTCGGCGAATATGTTGTGAACGAGCCCAGACGACAGCTGTTGCATGGCGACACCTGGCTGCCGACGGAGCCGAAGGTCTTCGACGTCCTCCTGTTTCTGATCAAGAACCGCGATCGGGTCGTGTCGCGAACGGAGCTGCTCGAGAGCTGCTGGCCCGGGATCTACGTCAGCGACGGCACGCTCAGCCGGTGCTTGAGCCGCATCCGCCACGCGATCGGTCAGAGCCGGCGTGCCGACGAACCGATCCAGACCTTCCACGGTCGGGGTTATCGGTTCGTGGCGGATGTCCACACTGAGGAGACAGACGCCGCGGATGACGTCCCATACGTCGACGATGACATGGACGCCGACACGGAAGAAGCACCAGCCCGCAGCAAACCCGAACGGCGCTTCGTTTCGGTGGTCGATTGCCGCCTGCATCATTCGTCGTCGACGGCCGATCCCGAAGTGCTCCAGGACGCGCTGCACAAGTTCTCGGTAGCTTGCGCGGACGTCCTCGCGGGGCTGCCATGCAGCATCGCCCAGCGGTCCGCCGGACGGCTTGTGATCCATGTGGGGTATCCGCGGGCAGCGGAGAAGCCGGCGATTTTCGCCGTGCTGGTGGCGCGGGACCTGATCGATCTCGCATCGACCCTCGATCTGAAGGCGGCGGTCGCCATCGCAACCGGGCGGGCGATCGTCGACCCGGGTGCCGCCGGCACGCCGGGCCGGCTTGTAATCGGGATCGATCCCGTCTTTGTCGCACGCCCGGATGACGACGAGACGGATGCGCAGCTGATCGTGGATACCGTCACCGCGGGTCTGTTGGAGGAACGGTTCTCCCTCGTCGAAGCGGCAACCGTCACCGTGGGCGGTGAACTGCAGAAGCTCTTTGCCGTCGGCCGGAGTGCCGGCCACGGGCAGCAACGCGACAGCGTGGAAGAGCCGCCTTTCGTCGGTCGTGACTGGGAACTGACCCACCTCAAGCAGCAGTGGCGCCGTGCCGCAGACGGTGCGGGACAGGTTGTTCTGCTCCGCGGCGAGCCCGGCATCGGGAAATCACGCCTCGTCGACGAGCTGATCTCGCAGATCGTTATCCTCGAGGAACAGGTGCTGCGGGTCCGGTGCTCTCGATACCATCAGCGGACACCGCTCCATCCTCTGCTGGACCTGCTGCGACGACTGTTGGACATCGAGCTTGAGACGCCACCGTTCAATCAGTTACGGGCCATCGAGGCCTTCGTGGAAAGGATCGGCTACCCCGAGACGGACCATCTGCCGTTGCTGGCCTCGCTTCTTTCGGTTTCCGCCCCCGCCCACAAGCGACCCGCCTTGAGCCTGGATCCCGAGCGCCAGCGGGAGCGCACCCAAGAGGCGCTTCTTTTCATGATCAGTTCGGCTGCGTCGTCGGGTCCGAGCATCTTCGTTGTCGACGACGTCCAGTGGGCGGACTCGGCAACGCTGGCCGCGTTGGAAGCATTGATCGCCCGCATCCCTGAGTTGCCCTTCATGCTCGTCCTCAGTTTCAGAAGCGACTACGCGGTTGCACTGGAGGGCCTGGAAGAGGCAACGAAGATTGCCCTTGAACCACTGGGCCGATCGCAGTGCATCCGTCTCCTGAACGAGCAGAGCAACGCCGGTGTTTTCCCGTCCGGAATGATCGATGAGATTGCCGAGCGCAGCGACGGCGTGCCGCTCTATCTCCGGGAGATCACGCGCATGGTGGGGTCCCGCCGCGAGGACGACAATTCGCCGGCGGACCCGAGAGCCATTCCCGATACGCTGCAAGGGTTGCTGGCATACCGCCTCGATCAAATCGGCGACGCCCGCGACGTCGCCGAGTGGTCGGGGGTGATCGGCCGCTCTTTCTCTCGAACGCTGCTCGCCCAGGTCAGCAACCTGCCTGACGACGATCTCGACCGATCTCTGGCCGCTTTGGTGAAGGCCGGGCTTCTGCAGGCGAGAGGGCGCGGTGAAACCCTCGAGTACAGCTTCAACCATGTCCTTGTCCGCGACGCCGTCTATGAATCCATGCTGCATCGGACACGGCGTGAATATCATCGCCGAGTCGCCGACGTGATCGTCAGCCAGTTCCCTCGGATCGCCGCGTCCGAGCCCGAACAGATCGCCCAGCACTACGCGGCGTCAGATGCGCCGGAGCTGGCGGCCAAGTACTGGCAGGCGGCAGGGCATGCCCTCGCCGAACATGATGCCGCCGACGAGGCACGAAGCCTTTACGACCAGGCGCTCGACGTGGCCCGCGGCGCGGCCGCGACGCCGGACCGCAAGGCGTTGATTGACGAGATCGAAGCGATGTTGGCCGAACTTTAGGCCGGAACGTTGCGGGCAGGTCTCAGTGCTGTCCGGCGAGGCACGCGGCGAGTCCGGCAAAAACGAGTGTGGCGACGTCTTTCTGCCAACGCCATGACCTGGGCTGTCTGAACCAGTGCACCGCAGGCTTTGCCCGCGCTTCACCCCGCCTCTTCATTCAACCCGGCAACGAGACACGTCATGTGATGCAGCTTCCTGGTGCGTCTAACCGCCGCAGCGGCGTTGTCCGGGCTTCGTCCGATACGGTCTCGCAGAATTCGCTATGGATCGTCGGCAAGCGCCGTACGCCTCGCGACGGGCATCGGCGGACAACAGGGTGAACCGTGGATACCGGATTCTACATCAGCTTCTTCACCGCCCTGGTCGCGGTTTTGAACCCTTTGGGCAATCTGCCGGTCTTCGTCGGCGCCACGACGGACGTACGGCCCGGGGTACGGCGCGACATGGTGCTGCTGCTGGGCGCCTTTATCGGCGTGTTCCTCGTGTTTTTCGTCTTCACGGGCACAGCGGTTCTGGACTTCTTCAACATCTCGCTGCCGGCATTCCGTATTGCCGGCGGCTTCATCATTTTCCTGATGGGACTGAGCATGGTGCACGGGACCATGCACGTTGCTGCCGATCCGGCACATGGCACGCCGGAAGACGGGACGGACCTGGCGATTGCCGGGGCACGTCTTGGCGGTATCCTGGTTCCTATCGGCGTGCCCATGTTTGTCGGGCCCAGCGCCATCAGCACCGTGATCGTCTTTTCGCATCAGGCCACATCGGCAACTGCAAGTTTTGCCATGTCGCTTGTCGCCGTGGCCGCCACGGTCGTCGTGATGGCGGTTTTGCTGTCGGGCGGCGTGGTTCAAACCGTACTGGGCAGAGACGGTCTCAACATCGCCACACGCATCCTTGGTCTCTTTCTCTGCGCGATCGCCGTTCAGTTCGTGCTTCACGGCCTCGCCGACTCGACGTTGGGTTTCATCAAAGCAGACATCGTCAATCTCGGAGAACCATCCACCTGATGCGCAACGTCCAACAGCAGCGACGCAGCGCCGGCGAGCAAATCCTTGCACCTACGGCTGACTGATCGGAACGCAGACGACAGCATGCGGCGAACAGACCGGTGCGAAAGCCGTTCAACCGGTTCTTGCCGTCTTTCCGGTCCAGCCATGGGCTGGACCGTCCGACAATCGTCACACAAGCAGAGCCGCCGGCATGTCACCGTGCGCTCCGAAATGCTCACGTACGCATGCCGCCCTTTCGGGTGCCGGATCGGGCGGAGATAGCGATATGGCGTTGGCCAACCTCATGAAGGATCTTGCTGCGGCCATCGGCCTGGACAACATCGCGTTCGGCGCCGACGGCGGCGGCCAGCTCGTCATCGATGACGACGTCGTTGTCGACATCCGGGTGGCATCAGGCCAAGAAGGCGGCTTCGTCGTTTCGGCATTGGTGGGCCCGATCCCGCTTGACAACCGTGAGGCGGTCTACGGCGAACTGCTGGAAGCGAACCTCGTGGGCGACGCGACGGGCGGCGCCGCTTTGGCGATCGACCCAACCCGCAGCCAAATCGCCCTCCGGCGACGGTTCTCAGATGACAGCATGGCCTTCAGCGTTCTTGACAGAGAGCTGAGCATCTTTGTCGAAGCGTTGAGCTACTGGCGTCGCCGCTGCGCCAATGGCGAAATCGGCAAGGGGACGGAAGACGACAGCTCATCGGCTGACGCGATCAAGACCTGACGCGAGCGAAGACAGTGTCCCTTCTGAGGGCCGGAAGGCGATACCCGAGTGTCCGAAAACCGTCCGTATCGCGGACGACGAGAGCCCTTAAGTTGACAGACACGGAGACAGCCTGAACGGCGCTCCGCAGTCAGTTCGGAGAGTAGCAGTCATCCGAAATGCCAAAAGGTGTTCGAGCGCTTGTCGGTCCCCTCCCGCCGCCTCCCCGGCTCAAACACCCTACGGCGCCCGAGCACGCTTGCGAGTTGTTTCATCGCAAGCGTGCTCTTCTTTCTCCCGGTGGTGGTCGGACGTTTTCTTCCGTCAGCGTGCACAACGAGGACCAGCTCACTCTTGCCGCCCTGCGTGGCACATCGTCGAATTTGTCAGGCTTTCGTCCACCGCACGGACGGCCACCCATCGTAGCTTTCCGACGGCGGTACTGGCTGAAACCGGGGTGAGGACAGACTGATGACGGACCTGCACCAAAGCTTGACCGAGATCTCGAAGACCGACGACCCGGTGGAACAGGGCAGGCAAATGGTTGCGCTCTTCGACGCACTCCGGGCCGGACCTTGGCGCGAGACCACGGCACGAAGGGCATCACCGACGGAAGCAGCGGCAGACCTGCCGGACTTGTCTGCCGCGGCGGAAGAAGACATCCGCCGGCAACTCGACACCATCGTCATCCGGGCCACGGAAGAGGCCGAACAGCTCTTCCCACCGAAGCATTGGCGCAACGGCGCACCGCGCGGCTTGCAGCAGCAGGTCTGATCGAAACCGGGCGCATTGAGCAGATCCAGGAAAAGCAATGTCCATCAGCTTCGATCCCCAGTCCCAATCAGCAGCGGCCACCGAGGTACGGCAGCGGGCCAAGGCCACAGAAGCAGCGCAAGACCCGGCAGACGTAGCCGCGCAGTATCGTTTGCAGGCCAACCGCGGTCTCGTGGCCGACATCATGGCCAAGATCGAGGACGACGTCGAAGCCTTGCGGGATGCGCGTGAGCCGGCAGAAGCCGAGCCGGTCGTGCCCAAGCTGGCAGCGCGCATGATGGCCGTGGAACAGCTCCTGGCGCAGGCTCAGGCAGACCACGCCCAAAGCGGGGACAATGCTGAAGTCACCGGCGTGCCGCAAAACCGGTGGACGCGCGAAGCGCCGCCATCGTCGTCGTCATCGCAGCCGACGACAACGTCAGACGTCTCGTCGCAATCGTCGCAAGGCCCCTCATCCGCCCTGAACTGGAAACAAAGACTGCTGGTGGACGAGACCTTCGTCGCGAATCAGAAGGTCGACATCGAACAGACCGTCGCGGACTCGACGGAACTCCATACCGATCCGTCGCAAACGCTGACGCCGCAACAGCAGGCGGTATTGAACGAGCTCAGCAAACAGGGGGTTCCGGAAGACCTGATCGAGGTCGTGAAGGAAGGGATGCAGCAGGCAAACCAGTCTCAGGCGGACCCGGGGCCGACGGATGCGGAGGGCCAAAGCCTGGCGTCCGTGCAGCGGTATCTTGAGAACATGAGGAAAGACGGTGCCAGGGCTGAGGAGTTGCGGCGAGCCGAGCTCCAATTGACCGAGCTCGAGACGCTGGTTTCCGGCAACGCGAGGGCCGAACTGACGACTGACGACCTGGCTCGCGTCCAAACGCTGATCGACGCTTTGCAACAGCATTAGGCGAGCCGGCAGCGCGTTGTCAGGATTTCGTCAGGTCCGAAGAGCGGCTTTTGTCCAAGATTCCCCGCAACGGTACTGCAGTATCGCCATGCCCGGCTGGCACGGCGCGGCGGGCAGAAGGAAGGATCGCGATGGCACTTGCAGAGATGTTGACGGCGTGGGCGCGGTCCCGGGGCGACGGCGCGGTTGAACTGGACCCCGACGGCGGTATCCAGCTTCTCCTCGACAACGGAATGACCGTCGATATCGGTCCGGCGCCGGACGCGCCCGGGCTCGTTCGCATCTGACCGGTCGAAAAGCGCAAGCGCAAGGGAGCGGCAAGATGCCCGAATGGAGCAGGCTGAACCGGGATCAGCTCACCGCCAATACCGAGTTCCTTCCTCTTCCGGCTGATTCCACGTTCAAGACCAAGGACGGGCGCCCCCTTGCGGAGATCAAGACGAAAGCATCGGGCCAGATAGAGCTGCGTACGAAAGCGCGCATCGACCGGTCACGAGGCGGCTTCATGGGGATCGGCCACGCGGTCGCGCGCAATACCAAACTGGCCTTCGGTGTCGTCCAGGCCAAAAGGGAGGACGCCGAGCACGGCTTCGACAAGAGCGTTGATACGCTCATCGAGGACGTTGCCAACGGGCCCATGCCCACGGTCGGGTTCTTGCGAAAACTGCTGCAGATACGAAAGGCCGGCATCGAGCTCCAGGCGACGAACGCCGCACACGCCACCGGCGCTCCCGCAAGCAACGATCCGACGGAAAGGTTCGGCGAGAACCTCCTGCTCGGTCTTTTGGCCGTGCGCCAGCACGATCCGGCGAAGGCTCGATTGGTACTGGCCAAGCTGGGCGTCCTGTCCGACGGGCTGCAGTTGCGCATCGATCGGCTGGAGTCTGCCCTGACGGCGGCACAGGTCAGGAACGGCGCGGCTGCCTATCGGCAATTGGATGGGCCGCGCAGCAAGATGGAGTCGCTCAAGGCCTATGTCGCAGAGCTGAATACCATCAGGGACGCATTGGTGTACGAAGAGTTCGGCCCCCCTGACGGGCCGGACGAACTGGACGCACGGAACGATGGCGCCGAGGACAGGAAGCGAGACCTGCTGCGGACGGTGGCCAACCTCAAGAACCAGAGCTACGTCGACCCTGAAGCGCTGAACCGCATCGCCGGTCGGGCGCCGCACGTCCCGCAGACCCTGGCGGACAGCGCCGCGGCCGTTGACGCCGGCGTTGGCGGCCCGGAAAGGCCCGAGGCCGACGCAAAAGCCGAGCCTGCGGGCGGCGCGCGCCTGGATCTGCACTTGCCCGATCTGCTGAGGCTGCACGAGTACCGCGGCCCCTTTGACGACTTCGTCAGGTCGACCGGCGATGAAGGCGTTTCGGGCCTGTCGGCAGCGTTGGCCAGGTTGAATGCGTCGACCACGACGGCCGAGATGGAGGCGCTGCTGCACCAGGTTCTGAAACAGCAGGAACGCTTCATCGGCGACAGCATTCGCCATCCGGACTACGAGCCGACCTATGCGGAGCTCTATGGCTTCACGAAGGCGCTGGAACAGGACGTTCGCACCGCCATGCTCCATGCCGCCGAGGACGTCGCCGACGCTTTGCCGGAAGACACGCAGTCGACTGCCACACACGCGCGGCGTCTGGACCTGACCGGTGGGCAGATCGCCGTGCTGCAGAACCTGACCCAGGCGCTCGACTCACTGGCGATAGAAGCCGGCGACGTGGACACATCCGATCTGTCCAACGCCCTCACCCGACTGATCCGGGATGGCCAAGGCGACCCGGATGCCCTGCAAACCGACATAGAAGACCTGCGTCAGCAGTGCGTCGATGAGGGCAACCGGGCACCTGACACGAAACCCGTCATGGACCGGCTGATTTCTCTGACACGGGAACTGGACGTCAACATCGACACGTTCGCCCAAAGCAACGACTGATGCCAAGGGTCCGCGACGTGTTCGAAATTCATCGATCGCACAGGCGCCCGATAGACCACTGGCGCGACGCCCGGATCCCGCGACCTTAGAGCCGGTCCCGATCAATCGGCATTGCCCTTGGCGATCTGTCTAGAGCATGTCTGGTTTTGTTGGAAGCGGCTTGGTCCTTGGCCTTCATCCTTCGAGACGCGTCCTCACGGACGCTCCTCAGGATGAGGAGCAAACAGTAAGCACCTCACCCTGAGGAGGCCGCGCAAGCGGCCGTCTCGAAGGGTGGCGCAGCAATGGCGTCAGCTCTGACTGCTTGATTCCAACTGAAGCGAACAGGGTCTAGTGCGAGGGTTTTGGCGCCCCGCCTTCCACGCGGCGATCGGGCCTCCACCGCACGCAGCCAATCGTCAGGATTTCGTCAGGTCGGTCGCCGGGCCTTGGTGCAGATTTCCACGCCTATGCGCCGCAATGGAACCATGCCCGGCTCGCGCGGCGCGGCGGGCAGAACGAGGAATGGATCGCGATGGCACTGGCAGAAATGTTGACGGAGTGGGCGCGGTCCCGGGGCGACGGCGTGGTTGAACTGGATCCCGATGGCGGTATCCAGCTTCTCCTCGACGACGGAATGACAGTCGATATCGGTCCGACCGACGAAGACGAGAGCTTCTCGATGACCGCCGCTGTCGGGCCCTTGCCGGAAGACGGCCGCAGCGCGGTGATGGAAGAACTGCTGATGGCCAACCTGGTCGGCCTGGGCACCGGCGGGGCCAGCCTGGCGATCGACGCGGTCAGCGACGAAATCGTGCTGTGCCGCGTCTTTCATACCGACGACCTCAGCCCTGAGATCTTCGAACGCGAGTTCGACCGCTTTGTCGAGGTCCTTCGGTTCTGGCGCGAACGCCATGACGCCGGCCAGTTGGGCCGGGGCGCGGCCTCTCGTCGGCTGGCCGATGACGGCACGTCGCCCGAACCGGCACCGGACGCGCCCGGGCTCGTTCGCATCTGACCGGCCGGAAAGCGCAAGCGCGAGGGAGCAGCAAGATGCCCGAATGGAGCAGGCTGAACCGGGATCAGCTCACCGCCAATACCGAATTCGTTCCGCTTCCGGCCGATACCACGTTCAAAGCCAAGGACGGGCGCCCCCTTGCGGAGATCAAGACGAAAGCATCGGGCCAGATAGAGCTGCGTACGAAAGCGCGCATCGACCGGTCACGAGGCAGCTTCATGGGGATCGGCCATTCGCTCGCACGCAATGCCAAACTGGCCTTCGGTGTCGCCAAGGCCGAAAGGGAGGAAGCCGAGCACGGCTTCGACAAGAGCGTTGATACGCTCATCGAGGACGTTGCCAACGGCCCCATGCCCACGGTCGGGTTCTTGCGCAACCTGCTGCAGATAAGGAAGGCCGGCATCGAGCTCCAGGCGACGAATGCCGCACATGCCACCGGCGTGCCGGCAAGCGACGACCCGGTGAAAAGGTTCGGCGAGAACCTCCTGCTCGGTCTCTTGGCCGTGCGCCAGCACGATCCGGCGAAGGGCCGAACGGTGCTGATCAAGCTGGGCCTGATGTCCGACGGGCTGCAGTTGCGCATCGATCGGCTGGAGTCTGCCCTGACGGCGGCACAGGCCAGGGACGTCGCCGCTGACAACCAGAAATTGCGCCTGGTGCGCACCAAGCTGGAGTCGCTCAAGGCTTATGTCGCGGAGCTGAATACCATCAGGGACGCTTTGGTGTACGAAGAGTTCCGCCCCGCGGAGGCGCCGGACGATGGCGACGCGGAAATGCCGGAGGTACCGGACGTTCGGGACAATGGCGACGACGTCGACGCGGAAATACCGGAGGCGCCGGACGCTCAGGACAATGACGACGAGGTCGACAACGATCAACCGTCAGAAGTCGTGGAGGACGTCGACAACGACGCCGAAGCGGACAACGCACCCGAAGTGATCCCCGCGCGCAAGGGCACCCTCTATGAGGAACACTTCGAGGTCGGCCGGATCGCGGACGACATGGACCGAACCGACGCCCTGAAGAAAGCGATCGGGCGAGAGCGCGCGCAGCGCGAAGAGGCAGAGCAGTCCAGCCTCCCGGAGCACGTTCGGGCATTCAATTTCGGGCTCGTTGAGCACAAAGAGAAAGCCGAAGCAGCGACCAAGTCAGTCATCTTTGGCATGGCGGATGCTGCGAGGCGTGATCAACGCGCATTCGACAAGGCCAATGTCAGGACGTTGGATCCCATGAACCGTCCGAGGCAGCCGCTTTACCCCGAGGTGGACCGCGGCCTGAACAGAAGCCTCAGAGAATTCCAGGTCAGCGTCACATCCGGCAAAATCAACCCGCAAAAGACCTTGCAGCTGTACAAGGATTTGTATGCGTACAGCGACCACTGGAATGGCGTGAAGAAGGCGGCCGACGACCGGCTTTTCGAAGAGTGCCTGGCAATCGCGGACACGGAGGCGGATCTGCGGAACAGCGCACTGCCACCGGAATACCGCATGGCGGATGAGAAAAGCCGTCACGCGAAAGCGCAGCGGTACATGAACGCCGTGCTGCGCAATGGCTCCGGCGAACTACAGCTGGGGAACATACGGAACTACAAGGGGGTGACCCAGCACGAGCTGGACGTCGTGCTGAACCATGGTGACCCGGTGCAACAGTTGGCGGCGCTACAGTATGTGACCGGGTTGACGATCGATCCCCGCTTTGGCCCGGGACACGACAAGTTGATCGCCAAGCAAGCGGGCAACGTGAACAAGCTCCGGGAAATCATGCTCGATATGCACGACGGCGTTGAGGGCGCATCGGAGTTCAGACGGCTTGCCACTGCATACGAAGCGGAACGCGCCGCGGCGCGTTAAGCCTGCGTCGCGGCTCAGGCTCGTGCGTTGAGGGGGCGCTGGATCAATAGTCGGGTGCGTCCGTGTCCAGGTCGCCCACCAGGCTGTGGCTGGTGATCCAGTCGTCCAGGACCCGCAGGTCCTCGATGATGATCTTGCCCCGCTGAACGGAAATCAGACCGATATCCTGCAGTTCGTGAAGGATCTTGCTGATCGACACCCGTGAAGCGCCGAGCATCTGGGCGAGCACGGCCTGGCGGCCCTCCAACACGGTCGACCCCCCGGTGAGTTCGGAGAACGTACGCAGCATTTTCGCAACGCGCACCCGCAACGGTAACCGCAGGGCATCATCCAGAAGCTCCGTCTCGGCCAACATGCGCAAGGCTACGGCCCGTAGGAGATGGCGCAGTATCTCCGGCTCGGTGTCCGTCAATGCATCGAACTGCGGCTTGTCGAGGTGGCTGACGGCCGCCTCTCCGACGGCCATGATGTCGTAGGCCCGTGTCGGCAGCCCGGCAAACATCGACAAACCGCCAAAAACATGCCCTGGCCCGAGCACGAAGGTCACGACGTAGGAACCATCGACGCCGACGTTGCCGGCATTGAGCCGCCCTGAGCGGACAATTCCCAGGCCCTGCGTTCGATCGCCCCTGGCCCAAACAAGCTGACCGTCGTCGTAGTTGTGCGTCCGGCACGCACCCAACAGCAGATCCTGGAGCTTTGGCGGCAGGAGCTGGTCCAGCTTCATGGCCTGATACGGCGAAAAGTCAGACACCGGAATATTTTTCCTCCGTGTGTAAACCGCTTTGCATACCGCCTGCTCAGGTTGCGCTAGCGTCAGACTACGACATGCGCTTTGGAGGGCAGACGATGAGCAAGGGCCTCGTCATCCGACTGAAAGTCGTTCTGACCATCGCTGTTCATTTCACGCTCCTGGCTATCGCGAGTGCAGCCGCCGACGCGGCCGTGACACAGCCCGGCTATCGCGCCTCGCTGTACGAGACGGCATGGCCGGCGGATTCGGCGAACCTCAATCGCTCGAACACCGTCGTCAACGCAGGACTGCCCCGTGGCGTCGCGGCGAAAGACGTCGCCATCGATACCGTGGAGATGCCCTTTCCCACCTTCGCCTATACGCGCAAGGACGATGAAGTCTTCGTTATCGGTGGTACTCCCCTAATTCTCGCCAGATACGTCAGTCAAATCGACGGACTGCCCGTCGGCATCAACGAAGCGGCCCCGCACATCACCAAGTACAACCCGCGGACCGGGCGGCAGGTGCGCCTGGACCTCGATCGCGGCACGACGGCGCCGTATGTCGGCGGCGCAATCGTTCATGCCAACGGTTTCGTCTATGTCATCTCCCAGTCGCACCTCTACCGCATCGAGCCGGAGTCCATGACCATCGATAAGTCGGTGGACCTTCCGGTTGCCCCCGGCCTCCTCCGGCAATCGACAGTCTACAACGGATTGGCCACGAGTAGCTCTGGCGAACTTATCACAAAGCACTTCTCGTTGGTCGGCAATGCATCGAAGTTCCTGCTGATCGACCCGGACAGCCTGGCGATAACCGCCGAGGTGGATTATGCCGGCGCGTCGCCCAGGTTGACCGTGGAACGGCTCGACAACGGTGAGGAGTATCTCTACCACGTCAATCAGTCGGAGACGGTCCGCTTCCGGATCGAGGAGGGCTCGCTCCGTCTCGATGAGAAATGGCGGTCGCGGTACGACCCCTATCAGACCCGTCCCAAAGAGATCTACAAGCCGGCCTCTCCCGTCATCGTCAAGGGGCAAGCGTTCTACGCCACCAACACGGTTTTCTCGGCCTCCGAGCCCATGAAGATCTTCTGGCAGGACACCGAAGCCTCCTATTCACCCCATGCGCGGCCGCTGACCGGACCCGACCTGTTCGCGGGATCGACGGGCCCCGGCTGGAGCTTTTTCCACCTGACGATCGACGACGACTCGGGCATCATCATCGGCAACGACCAGGGTAACGGCACGCTTACCGCCGTGCGGGTGTCGGGCGACAATTCCATCGAGACGATGTGGCAGAAGAAGCTGCGTGGCAGCGCTCGCCCCGCGATCGTCTCGGACCGCGGCATGGTTTACTGCACCGACTACGTGGACGGGCACAACGATCTTGTCGTCCTCGACCTTTACACTGGCAAGGAACTGCTCAGGGTCACCACACCGGCCACCCGGGCGACGATCTCCTCCATCGTGGCGAGCACCAACAACGAGGTTTATTTCGGCAGCAACGAGCCGGGGAAAGCAACGGGCCTGTTCCACCGAGTCTATGTGCCGAACCCGTCTCGCACCTGGAGCACAACGAAAACCCCGACCGGCCCAGCCGAAGCAAACGACCCTGCCGGGCAGGCCGATGATACGCCCAGTGCTCCCTTGCGCGCGGTCAACCGGTAGTCGGAACGTCCAGCAAACACCCACAGGAAACTTATCCGCCCCAGTTGGAGCACCTCGGCACGCGAAAGACGCTGCTCCGATGAGGCCTGCAATGGTTCTCTTCGTCGTGACGGGTAAGGCAGCCGATCTACGTCCGGCTCTCGAGCTTTCCCCAGTCACTCAGAAATGCGTCGACGAAAGCCCAGTCGTACACGTTGTAAAGTGCAGTCACGATCCTTCGTTGTGCAACTTTCTCCAGCTTGCTTAGTTGATAATCCCGAAACAGCTTAAGTTGTGTGAGGTTCATTGCGTTCAATTGTGGCTCGATCCGATTCCACGTCTGCAAAAAGCCATATCGCACGTCATCGGGTATGAAGTGCCTGTTCGAATCCTCAAATTCAGGCAAGACATAGGCATCCATCATTTCACGAATACTCCACCGCAGCAGCAGTGCCTGCACTGATTCAGGTCGTTCACAATAGTCGTGAACACCTTTGTTGTAGTCTCTGATGAAATCGAATGCGGTGCGGTCGGCGGCACCATTAAGTTCGTTGCGCATGTCTTTCAAAGTATTGTTTATCTTTTGCACGGATTTGCCGGTCAAGACGACGTCTTGCTTCATCTCAAGTCGGCGAAAAACGGCTTGCGCTATCGTCAGCCCGAAACCGCGCACGACGGAATCACGCACGATCAATGTGCCATCGCGCTTTTCTTCCGCTGCCGACCTGAAAGCTCGCTCACGATTCAGGAAGATCGACAACGGGTTGGTGAAGTGCTGGTGCAGTCCCTGCCGGTGGTTGAAACGGATCGCCCCGCCGATCCAGGTTCGAAATCTGGGCTTGCCGTTCTCATTCAGGCACAAGGCGTCGAATGTCTGGCCATGTATGTTCACTGGGACCATGGGAACGCTGGGCGGTACTGTGGGCATCAGGCTTGATCCTCTGGCGTCTGCTGGGGATTGACGGCAGCTCGGCATTCGGCAACCTGACCGGGCGCGCGGCTTCGGGAAACGGGCCAACTTGGACGTTTCTCGGACTTCAGTTTCCCCCACGAAATGCATAATTCGGGAAGCACACAGCCCCGAAATCGACGCCTCGAAGATTGAGGCACGTATCAACGAGAGCAGTATTGAGCGCGAACACATCCACCGTCCTGGGACGGCCGTTGACGTCGTTGCGGCAAAGTTGCACGGCCTTCTGGGATGCGATCCTGGTGGCTGGCTTGAGCATGGTCGCGGCTTCCCACGCCGGCAGCCTGTCCTTGCGGGCGCAGAGCCTGATCTACCTTTTTCTCCTCCTGGCCGTCTTGGCGGTGGTTTTCCGTCGCTGTCTGCCGGTCATCTACGCCAACATGCACCTGTTCAGAGCGCGACTGGGGCTGCGGCCCACGCGTGCATCCCCGCATTATGTAAAGGCACTGTTCGACGGCTATTCGGAAGAGTTCGATCGTCATCTCATGATCGATCTGTTGTACCGGGCGCCGAACCTTCTGGCTGGCATTGTCGCCGAACGCAGACTGCCGTCAGCGCCCATCATCCTCGATCTCGGCTGCGGCACGGGCATCTGCGGCCCGTTGTTCGAGCCTTTCGCCGACAGGCTGATCGGTGTCGACCTGTCGCCCAAGATGCTGGAACTGGCTGAACGAAAGCAGTGCTACGACAGACTGGTTGAAGCGGACGTCGTCGACTTCCTTCGGCAGGAGACCGGGACGATCGATCTCTGCCTTGCGTCGGACGTACTGGTCTATCTTGGCGACCTGGACGAGCTTTTCGCCGGCGTCTGGCAGGCGCTTCGCCCCTGCGGCCTTTTCGCCTTCACGGTCGAGGCAACCAGCGGAAACGGCTGGCGGTTGCAAAAGAGCGGTCGCTACGCCCATTCCGAATCCTACGTGCGTAGCTGCGCGCGGGCGGCGGGGTTCGCCGTTGCGGATTGGCGGTACGCCATGCTGCGGACCCAGGGCGAGGCACCGGTCTCTGGCGACATCTGGCTGCTGCAGAAGCCGCCGGCGGCAGGCCCGCGCGCTTCTTCTCATGTCGTACACCGAAACGGCTGTGGAGGCCCCCTTGGCGATTGAGCGAGTGAATGCGGCGCTTGCAGCGTTTGGCGCAGGTACGGACGACAGCTTCGTTCTCGACAAAGACGGCGAATGCGTGTTGGAGCGCGAAGGCGGTGGTGAGTGCGTCATCAACGCACCGGCGCAGGGCAGCGCCTTCACGCTGAGCGCCGTCGTCGGGTTCATGCATGGCCAGGACGATCCGTCAATGCTTGCCGGGCTGATGCAGTTGAACGGCGACAACGAGCGGCTGAGGGGCGGCACGGTAAGCCTCGACGAAAGCGGTGAAGTAATCGTCTATCGCTACGTGGTCGAAACAGCCGCCACAAGCGGCGTGGATATGCTGTCACTGGTCGGCAACTTCTTTGCGGTCACGGACAACCTGCGCAAGGAGATCGCGAAGTTGCGCGACATGATAGATAGCCGCTCGGTCCTGCAGCTACACCGGCATCCCGCCGTCCATGGCTACTTAAGGGGTTGAAAAAACGAACATGACCAGCAATGGCGTGGGATCGGCAAACGGCGTGCGGTCTGGCGGTTCCGAAGCAAACCAGGCCACGACGACGTCGGCCCAAGTGTCCAACATCCGCAACGTCAGGTCGCGCGCCAAGCCAGCACCGTCGCCGGCAAGCATCGGCGCTGTGGCAACGGTGAAGACGCTGGCCAACGACTTCGATCCGACGGATCTGCCAAGTGCAACCTACGAGCGCATGGCGCCGGCACATGCCGCCGGCGCGCAAATCGCCTGGACGCGTCCGCCAGACGCCAGCGACGCGCTCACGTCAACCTGGCGCACGCTGGAGAACGTGGTCGGCTCGCTGAGCGACCACGCGAACAAGCCGGCCCTGGCCGACCTCGACGATGAATTCGCGGATAGACCGGACATGTCCGACCGGGATCTGCTGGAGATGGCGCGGGACCAAAGGCTGGCTGAGGATGTGTTGCAAAGCCTGCAACAAGCCGGCCTGGACGATGACAGTCGAGAAGCAGTCAACGCTCGTGCGTTGATGACGACCATCAACGCGCGCTGGCGTCAGCGGCTGCCTGGCGGCGGCGCTGCCGCGAACGCAAGCGGGCGCGCGAGGATCGAGCGGGACTATGAGAAACAGAAAGCCGACGCGGTCGCGTTCATAAGGTCCGCTCGTCCGAAGTTGCCGCCGGCCGATCGTGCGTTCCGCCAACTGGAAGATCTGTATGCGGACGTATCGAACGATCGCCGCCTGGAGCCGATGTTCGACGCGCGCTCGCGCGCTCGGTTGGGCTGCGACTTGCAGACACTCCACGAGCTGATCCAGGCCGGCAAACGCAACGGCTGGCTGCCGGGCAATGGCCAGGCCAGCACGGACCCCGCCTCGCAGCGATTCATGGAAGCCAAAATCTGCCGCCTGGCCGACGCAATCGCCGCTGATATCCATGGCCAGCTCGGCCGCCGGGATGGGCGCGAGAACGGACAAGATCTCATCCGGGCAGGCCGCCAGCGCGACGCGCTGGCGGCAGATACGAGAGAGTATCTCTCCGCTCTGGCGCGCTTCGAGCGCGCGCCGAAGACGGCATCGTTCGCCGTGCCGAGGCAGGTGATCGCCGATGCCCTGATCGAAGCGCATGACACCCGCGGGCGCGAGATCATGGACAGCCTGCCGCCCGGTTACCTGGCCGACCGGGTCGCCGGCGGCGAGAGCGCTCAGACGCTTGCAGATCGGCTCAAGAACTGCAGCGATCTGCTGCACGTTTCCAGAACCGGCATTCGCCGCGGGTTCTGGCGGGGCTTGCGCAACCTCGGCAGTCGGGAGCTTACCTCCTGGCAGGCGGCACAGGTACGTCGGACGGTTGCCATGCTCGCCCTCGGCGACGCTCCGAAGCCGGTAATCAAGGCCGTGCGTGAGAAGCTGATCGACGAAATGCGTGCCGCCAACCAGCAGATCGGCACGCGCAACCGGCAGAACGTGGAGGCCGCAGTCAGCCTCCTCAGTTGGGACGCACGGCCATTCGAAAGCCTGTCGACCTATACCGGGCGCCTCGAACAGACGGTGGCCGGCCGCAGCGCCGCAGAGCAACGGCGCTGGTTGCCGCTGACCAATTTGCACACCGCCATGAACAACGTTTCCATGGTGTTGCAGGCAGGCGGGTCCGCGTCCGACGCTCTGACGGTGCTGAACTACGACCTCCGGTTCGCGCGTACCGCGCGCCTGGCCGGTGACGGCGCCAACGCCCCGCGCGCGCTGCTGCCGTCCATCGGAGAGCCGCCGCGCAGTCTGGTGCGGCTGGCGCTGCTGGAAGATGACAGTATTGCGCCGGTAACGGCGCACCCCCACGCGGATTTGCTGACGAAGTCCGAACGAGGGGCACCGGACCTGGTAAACGATGCGGACGAGCCCAGCCTGCAAGCCTCGCTCGCGAACATCCAGGAAGAATACTTCGAAGTCCCACAGCCGGACGCGCAGGACGACGATGAACCGCGACAAGATCCGGAACAGGCGATGCAACGGCCCGAGATCGAGTTGCAGATGTCCCGCAAACCAGCCTTCAAAAAGGCCGTCGACGACGATTAGAGCATACCGGGTTTCGTCGGAAGCAGCGCAGTCGGCAGAGCGAGCGTCCCGCTGTCCATAACTGGCGAACCTCGACATGCGCAGCCCTGGAGCCGATCGCGATTAATCGGAATCGCCTTCGGCGATCCGTTAATCGGGTGAATCGGCTCTACTCTTTGAAGATAGAGCGGATTCACGCGCAGGCGCGGAGATAGCGTCTCCGGCACCGACAGGGCCATGCCGTTTACAACTGACCGTCGCGTCGAAGCGTCTTGGACAATCCGTTCAGTTGTTTCGAGTAATCATCTAGCTCATATAAAGACACGACGTCTTCTCGCCCCTTGTGATGCAGCAACGCGATCTGATCGTCTAGTCTTTTTGCGTTCTTTTGAATTTCTTCCAATATTAGATCGTAATGTGTGTTCTCGTCGTATCCCACTGGCACACCCGATTGGCCAGATTCCTCGCTATCATCACTACTAAACCTGAACCATCTGTCACGATTTGTACGCATGAGAAGTTCGTAATTGTTGAAATCAAATAGATCATGGGTTCCGTTCGCTTGTTTCGAAGAAAACCGCTCAAGCGAACTGAGGGCGTTCATTGCCCCAGCAAGGCTCGTTACGGTTTTAACCACTTCATTGATTACAGGCTTGGTATCCAGTTTGTGTTTTTTAAAAGAAATGGTCTCCGGATGCCGTGCCGAGAGGTGTTCAGGCTGACCTCCCTTGATCGAGAGGAGCTGCCGTCTCGTTTCTGCTGCGAGATTGCTGACATCTTGCCAGCCCACCGCGTTACGCGTGCTTTCAGTGTCCTGCGCGCTCTGCATCGGGTCCGGGACGTTCCGGACGTCGAGCCGGGACAGCACCACCGCTGCGGCGCGAAGGCTGTCGACGGCCTCCCCCGCCCGGCGCGCAGCAGCCCGGTCATCGTTATCGATACTCCTGGCCTGGTCCTCGATTGACCTCGCGAGCTCGCGAAGTTCTTGCTCGAACCCTATGCAGCGTGCGCTATCTATGTTCCCGTCGACAACGGCCTCGGCGATCTCCTGCATGCGCCTCTGCGCTTCCAGAAGCTTACTCTTGAAAAACTGGACGCGTTGCGCGAATTGGCCGTGGCGTTTCCGATCGACCATCGCCAGCGTTTGCAGCGTACCGTCGAGCAATCCGACCTGGCTCGCGGTTCCGGTGTCCTTGCCAACGACATCCTCATTCACCGCCCGCACCTTATCCTCATACTCGCAGAGCTCCCCGGCGACGTCGTCCGCGCTGAGGGTCGCCATGCCCAGCGAGAGCGGCGGCGCGGCGAATGCCGCCCGCGAGCGGGACGGTTGGGCCGGGCGGGGTTTGACTTCATTTTGAAGCGGGGCCTCGTCAGTCCGCGCCGCCTTCGGCGATCGGGTCGGGGCCTGGGAACGCCCGATTTCCCGCAACAACGGGTTCGATCGGTTGGTCTTCGCGGCCTCGCTCGAGCCGCCGACCACGCCAGTCGGCTGGGTGGCCGGATCTTTGTGCGGCAGCTCGGTCGAGTTGCCCACAGGCGTCGACTTCGGCGCGCTCGTCTGGAGCTCCGGCACCTCGTTCGACCCGGCCCGATTGTGCTCTGAAACCGCCTCCACGGCGCGCCGTTTCGGCGGTTTGTTCCCGTATCGCCCCAGGGTGAACAACACCGCGAAGGATCGCATTGCCCTCCACTCCGAGGCGCGCAGATGCGCGTTGGCCTTTGCCCGGCCGACAGGCTTCGCCGCCCGAAGCGCCGGCTGTCTGCCAAACAGTCCGTGCATGATCTTCCGCCAAAGGCTTCCCCGCTTCGGGGCGCCGGTGCCATGATCCTCGACCAGCGCCTTCGTGATGGGAACTTGGCGCTCGACGCCGGTCATGGTGCCGCTCATTGGCATGGCCTCTTTCACGCAAGCGCGGGAGCAGCCTCCCGTCAGCCGATCGTGACACGCCCCGCGAAACAGCGTCGGACGAAACCCTGACGTGCAACGCTCAGACAGTCCATTCTGAGGAGGGAGGGCGTTCGGCAATGGACGAGGCGGGCGCATCGAACCCACGGGCGGCCCACGCCCGCCAGCGCCGGAGCGCGGCAACGAAACGGGCAAAGTCCTCCGCGAACGAGGCCTCCGACACCGCGCTCTCAGAGAAGCCACGCCACAGAACGAGGTCACGATGGTTGAGATCGACGCCAATCGCTGCGCCGCCTGTCTCGTGGCCGTAAAGGCTCGCGGCGAGGACGGTCTCGTAGAGCTGCGCGCGACCGACGTCCGGGAGCGCGCAAACCGGCGCGGACAGAACGAAATCGCCCTCCGGGCTCACGGGGCAGATTTCTAATTCCAGGTCTTCATCAAGTGTGAAGGCGAGAGTCCCGTCGGCCTCGGGCGGCTCCAACCCGAGCTCCGCCGCGAACCGCGACGTAATCTCGAAGAGTGCCATGCCTTCTTCCTCACTTCGCCGCGAACCGGATATGAGCGTCCATCAGACCGTTCGATTAATCGCGATTAATCGGAATCGCCTTTGGCGATCCGCTCTAGACCCGCTGCGCGGCAGGCGGTGCCTGGTCATCGGGTGCCGACCCGTCTTCTTCCAGTCGGGCGCGAAGCGTCGGCTGGATGTCGCTCGCCGCGTCCACCAGCCGGACCAGATCGGCGTTGAGATCGGCCGGGGTGCACGCCTCGGCGTCCCGGGAACGCCACAACACGAAGCTGTTGCCGGCGGGGTTCCACGACAGCGCAACACCGTTGGTACGGGCGCCCAGCCAGTTGAACTCGGTCAAGATCGACGCCAGGCGCGCGTCGCTCGGGGTCACGACGTTCGCCAGCACCAACACGGCAGACACGAGCTGGTCTTCGCCGGCGAGCATCACGCCCATCCGCCAGCCGTTATCGTGCTCGAAGAAGCAGCTACCCTCTTCATTAAGGCTCATATCCACGTCCAGCGCGTCGCCCAGCAGGGCGAGGGTCTGGCTCGCCTGCTCAAGAAGCTCTTCACGGAAGTCCTGCATGTCTGATCCTTTCGTTGGCGATGCGGGGCACCGGCATCCGGGCCCTTTCTCGCCGGCTTAAGCCTTGACCCGCGCCAACTGCCGGTCGGCCATCCGCGGGATGCTTTCGAACAGCACCTTGTCGACGGCGTTCAGGAAGTGGTTGGTGGGCACCCGGTACCGGGCGCGCCGCGACCCCTTGTTCCGATAGCGGTGGCTCTTCATCTGATCCAGCTGCTTCGGGTCGAGGTCGCGGACCGAGTCCTTCAGCTCCATCGCCGCGGCTTCCAGGTCCTTCATCCGGCTCGGCGACGGCGGAATGAGCGCGGCCTTCTTCTCCAGCGTGTCGGCAACCAGGGCGTTGAAGCGCTCAGCCTTGTCGACGATTTGCACCAGACCAGTGGCCCAGGTCCTGTCGTTCGCGTTCTGCACCTCGGTCTGCTTTCGCGTCATGTGGGTCTTGCCGGCCTTGTCTGCGAAGCCGGCCAGGCCGTTCTTGAGTTCGTTGGCGAACGCCTCCGGCGTCATCTGCCGCATGTCGTCGGCGGGCGCGCCCGGCCAATCGACATGGCCATGCCAGGCCGCCCCGGCACTGAGCATGTCCCCGAAGGTGTGGGCGGCGTTCTCCGGCGGCAGCGCCTCGATGGCGCCTTGCACCTCATCGGTGTCGAATTGTCCGGCCACGGCCGGATCGAGAGGCGTGCCCAGGAACTGCTTGCCGTCCGCCTGATATTGCCTGATCAGTTCCTCGAAGTCGCTCAGCGCCTCGTTGAGCCGCTGATACTCGTCTTTCAGCGCGGACGGCAGCCCCACGGAATTGGCCTGCCATTTGTCCATGATGTGCGGCGTCAGGCGCCCTTCCTGCAGCTCTTCGTTCCGGGTGATAAAGCTGTCCCACGCCGAACGCTGGCCCCAGGTCTGCAGGCGGTCCTTGATGCTGTCGATGGTGGTCTCGTCCAGATGGAACTGGTCGAGGCCGAGGCCGGAGTCCTTGAACTCCTCCATGATCGCCAGCGTCACCAGCTGGTCCTGGCGGTGGAGCTGTACCTTGCTGAGCAGCGCGTCGCGCTGGCCCTGCAGGTTCTGCAGATCCTCCACCAGCAGGTCGTTCGACGCGGCGATGGCGTTGAGCATTTTCAGGTGCGCCCACACGTTCTCGAACCGTTTGGCGACCTCGCGGTTCTGATCGTCAAGCACCTTTTCGGCTGTCTTTCGCGGATCCTCTTCGTTCCACCAGATCTTCATTTTGTTGATGAACCGGTTCCCGGCTTGCATCTTGGCCGGATCGAAGCCGCGAACGTCTGGCGCGATCTGCTTCAACGCCATCAGGTTCAAGTCGTAGGTGGCGCTGCGGTCGCCGCGGTCATCACTGTCCTCGACGTCGCTGTAGGCATCGTCGAACCGGCACAGCTGCTCCAGCACCGTGGCCTTGGAGCGGAACTGCTTGCTCTCCATCAGTTCCCGAACCTGCTCGGGCGTCTCCACGTTCTTGCCGTCGAGCAACTCAGCGAACGCCTTCAACGGCTTGATCACGGCGCCTTCAATGAGCTGGGCTTCCTGGCGCTGCTCGTGCATCAGCTTCAGCACGTTGTCGCTGCGCCAGTTCAGGTGCCGCATGTTCGGCGCATTCTCCTTGTCGACGACCGCGTTCGTGGCGACCTGCTTCATTCTCTTGGCATCTTTGAGGTCGTTCCTCACATCGAACCCGAGCTGTGCGGCGATCTGGTTTTCGATCTCCGTCGCCTGGCCCTGCTGAATCTCTTTGCGCAGCTCGCCGACGTTCTCCCCGGTGACGGAACCGAACATGCGGGCAAACGTCCGCGCCCGGGCCATGTCCTCGGGAGGCTGTGCATCCGCCTTCTCCGGGTCCAACAGATCCTTCAGGTTCCGCGCCGCCTGTCTGACCCAGTCGGAGCCGAGCGGCTTGAACAAGGGGTGGTCCGGTGCCATCGCCACCACATCGTCGATGATCTCGTTGGTGACGTTGACGGCCACGTCGTCGACATCGCTGATGACCGATTGGTCGTCGTCGGAACCGACGTCCCGATGGGGATTGGCGTTGTCGACATAGTTCTCGATGACATGAATGCCGGCATCATCGACACCGGTCTTTGCCGCGGGCTCCCGGGCCGGCGCTGCCTTGGCATAAAGGCCCGCGCGCGCGGTCTCCACGTCTTGCTGGCTCTTCACCACGGCGGTTTCCGCTGCCTTGGCGAAATAGGCATGCTCCAGGGCGCGCAGCTCCGCCTCCGAACGGCCTCGCTGACGCAGCATTCTGACGCAGAAGGTGAGCTCGGCTTCAGGCTTGCCGTCAAAGGCCTGCGAGGCAAAGAGCCTCAAGGGCCGGTCCTCGCCACCGTCGCCTTGACCGGGCGCGCCGATCATCGACAGGGTGTTGTCGAGATCCTGGAGCATGACGTCCTTGTCTTTGGAAATCAGCTTGAAATACATCTTGAAGTTGTCGAGCAAGACGTCATCGGCGACGCCTGCGGCCGCCATGTCCATGAAGGTGTGAACCGCTTCGGGCGAAAGCGACACGTCGTGCTTCATCTCGATGCCGAGCGCCGCCGGAAGCAGCCGGGCCATCTGTGCCTCGAGCTTCAGCGGCATGGCATCGAACTTGCCGGCGAATGCCGGCCTGTGCTGAGTCGCCTTCGCGTATGCCCTATGGTTGGCCATGAAGGCGCCATAGGTCCCCAGGGCGGCCTGGCTCGCCTCTCTCAGGGACGTCGTTCCGCTTTTGACATCATGCTCGAGCTGATCCAGGCGCTGTTCGGCGGCTTCGGCGGCCACGTACATGTCGCGCGTGGTCGTCATCAGCGAGACCATGCTGCTTTCCAGCGTTGTCAGGCAGGTCTTCACGATCGTCGGATCGCCGCCGACGCCGTTGACCGTCCGCGCCAGGCGATCGGAAGCCAACGTCATCTCGCGCCGAAAGCGCCGTATCGCCTCGTCATCGATTTGCCGTGCCGATTCCACCTTAGCGAGCGTGTCCTCCTGACTTACGATTCGCCGGTGCAGGTTCTCGAGGTTGTCCACTTGCGACTCGAAATCGTCGAGCATCACGTCGAGTCTGTCCTGCCAATCGGGCTGCAGCATTTTCCGGACGTCTTCCGCCCTTTCTCTCAAGGCATCGATCTTCGCCCCGAACGGCGCGTACCGCGCCGACACGTCGTCCAAACTCTCGGCTGGACGGGCCGTCTCGAAGGTCAGGTCGAAGAGCGCTTTGTCCAGTGCGGCTTGCATACCGAGCATCGAGTTCGGATCGTCGCTGCCGCCAAAGAGGCTGTTCACTTCCTTGGCGACCCGCCCGGCCTCCTCGATGTCCGACTTGGCCACCTTGACGTTTTCCACCAGGGCATCACGGCGCGCGCCCGCCGCCGGCAACATGATCTCTTGCGTTTCGTCGCTGTCGCCGCCATAACCGCCGGAGAACGGGTCCACAATCACGCCGTCCTGTTTGGAGCTTTCGAGATCGCCGTCGATCGCCGCGACCTCACGGCTCGACATCTCGATATTGTGGAGGCGGCCTGCCCGGCGCACCGGGTTGTTGTAGTCCGAGAACATGTTCCCGACTTGCCGCCAGACGTATTCGCAGTTAAGCCGCATCATCGCGTTCGATACGACGACGTAGTGGTCGGCATCGGCGGTCGCGGCGGCGATGGCGCGCAGCTTCAGTTGGTCCCCGGCCGACTCGTGGAGAGCCTGGCACATGCCTTCGAAGATTCCGGCGGTGATCGGCTCCAGAAACCGTTCGAACTCCTTGTAGGCGAGGTACCGCTCGTGCTCCGCCGGGTCGTCACTGTCCATCGGCGGGTTGTTCAAGTCGTGGCCCTGCGAGCGGGCCACCTGTTCCCTGATGTTGGCGATGACTTCTTCCTTCGTGAAGTTGCCGATCGCCGCATAGAAGCCCAATGGATCGAACAGCTTTTCGTGACCGAACTTGCGTATGTCCTCAGGCTCGAACTTGTACTGCTCGAGAACCCAGTCTTTGGTGCGCTGAACGTTTTCTTCGTACAGGTACAGGTCCGCGCGATCTTCGATCGTGCGGTTGAGCTGTGACTCGAGCTTCCGCGCATTCGCGTTGGTCCCGACGTTCTCAGCGTGTCGCCGTACCCACGAACTGATGTGTTTCGCGCCGCCAAAGGTCAGCACGTTGGCCGCGGAGGCCACCACGGACTTCCAGAGGCTGAAGTCGCGGGCCTTGGCGAACTCCTCTTCCGCCGCATCGGCAATGCGTTCGGCGTCTTCCGCTTCGAGCAACGTCACCGGCATGCCGAGTTCCTGCAGCACGCTTCGTGACATGGCCGTGCGACGCTCCTCGCGCGCGGCGATCTGAGGTTCCAGGGAGGTGTTGTATTCCCAGCACCAGTCCTTGAAGTCCTGCTTCGGCTTCGCGACTTCCTCTTTGCCCAGGGGCTCGGCCCAGAACTCGATTTCCTTCAGCCCCTTTCTGACGGCGCGGCTGGGCAGATTCTTGAATTTATCCCGGCTCCTCTCGCTGCCGTCCATGGCCTTCGCGATCGCTTCCCTCATCCCCCAGCGGTGCGGGTCTTTTCGGTCGGGAACCTCCATTCGAACGTTCTTGCGGTCGTCCCGATGGCGATTCGTCGCGACCCTGCAGGCCTTGATCCGCGCCATGTCGACGGCCATCGCGCGGCGCTCCGCGTTGCTCATGTCGCCGATCTTGTGCTTGAGCTCCGCGTGCGCCAGCGTCACGCGCTCTTCCATCGTCAGGTTCTTGTATTCCTCGCGGAGATCCGGCGAGATGTAGCCCGCCGCGCGCATCCGCTCATGGAAGAACTCCCGCCCCATGTCCTTATGGATGTCGGCGCGTTCGCTGGTGCGGTAGAACGGGCTGTCGACATCGACGCCGCGGTTTCTGACCGCGAATTGAGGGTCGATGCGGTTGAGCGCGCTTTTGTAGTGGTTGAACCGATAGACCTCTTCCTTGCTCGCCAGTTCCTTCTCGTCTCTGCTGTCACCGACCAGGGTGTGGGTGTTGTGGGCGAAGTTCACCAGTTGCTGATAGCGGAAGTCGCGCCCCAGGGGGTCGAACGCGCGCGGCGCCCGGTTGCCCGCCGGCTTCGGCGGCGAACCTGCCTGCGGCTCGAAGTAGGCCTTCACGGCCTCCGGCTCGTCATAGGCGTTGAGTTTGGCGGCCAGGCCGGCCGGTGCATGGTCGTCCCAGGCCGAGACTTGAGGGCTCGCGCCAGCGCCGCTGTCGGCATCGTAGGCGGCGCCGTGAATGGCGGCCTGCCAGTTGCCGTTGGCCGGTTCTTCGTCCCCGGCGGGCTGTGGCGGGACCTGCGGGCGGTTGTCGCCGTATGCCAAGCCGACTTCGTCGTTGCCGGCACCCTTCTGCTGCCCCTTGTCTACCGGCAATGGCGCACTTTCCTGACGCACGGGGGCGCTGTCATGATTGTGGAACTTGTTGATGGCGTTGCGGCGAAAGCCCTGGCGGATGCCGCCATCGACATTGAGGTCGGCTCTCGGCATGACCAGATCGAACTTGGCCACGTCCGCCCGCTTGATCCGCGACTTCAGCGGCGAGTTCTCGATCTGCTCTGAAAACTCTGCCTTCGCCGCCCAGCCTCGCCCCCTTTCCCGCTCGATGGCGATCGGGCTGATCGCCCGTTCGTGAGCGACGGCTGTCCGAATTTCCAACTGAGCATTCGGGTCTGTCACGTTCGGAAACTTGGGGGGCATTTACATCGTCCTTCGGGCTGACGGCCTGATTTGACTGCAAGGTACAGCCACGCCGCCGCGTTTTTGATCGCCCGAATTGGACGATGCTTGGACGAATTTGGAAGTCTGCCGCGCCAGCGCTAAGTGTCTGACACCTAAGCTTCCTTAGGCCCAAGGTCGACGTGATGATCGGTCCGAGAATGGTCCGTTATGGCCCACCGCCGGGCTCGCTAAGCTCGCGCACCAGGCGGACCACTGCCACCGAGCCCATCGCGTAGGCCCCGAAGGTTGCAGGCTTAAGCGGATCGATCGTTTCGGGGTACAAGGAGGCGATCATCGAAAGCCATGTCGCAATGAGCCGGATGGTGCTGGCGCTGGGTCCAGGCGTCCGCGTCATGGAAGTGCACGTCGTGGAGATCGGCCTCTCGGCCGCCGCCGACGTGATGACGAAGACCGTCACCATGGCCAAGGCGGTGGAGACCGGCCGCGGCATACAGATGCTGAGCCTGCGCAGCGCGGTGATGTCGGCGCGGATGGATAACGGCGCGCGGCGCGCCCGCCGCATCGCCCGGGAGATCCTCTACCGTGCGTGACCACGTCAACGGCCTGTTGCGCGAGATCGGGCACGCCGGCGCAACGGGCCCGCTCACGCTCGATGAGAAGAACGTCTGCTCCCTGCTGGTCGATGACGAGCTGGAGTGCAATATCGAGCTCGATGGCGATCAGGGCTGGCTTTACGTTTTCTCGCCCTTCATGCGGCCGCCGACCAATGACCTGGTCGACTTTCTGGCGAACTTGCTGCGGGCCAATCTGTTCGGCCTGGACACCGATGGCGGCCACCTGGGCCTGTGCGACCGGACCGGCCTGGTCGTCTACAGCCGCCGCTACAAGCCCGACACCCTCGACGGGGTCGCGTTCCGGCAGGCGTTCGATGCGTTCGTGGCGACCGTCCAGGACCTGAAGGCCACGTTCGCGAGCCCGCCGGATTCGGCAACGGGCGATGAGGTAAGCGGCCCGCAAAGCGGCATTCGCGTTTAGGGCCGCCCATGCCCGAAGACACGGGAGATTTTGCCACGGCTTGTTCGTGCCCGGTTCGGCGATCGTCACGGCCACTTGGCCGGACGCGGATTTTGCGGGCGGCGCCAACCAGGACGGCCCAGCGGCCGCGAGCCTCCGGCCTTAGGCAGGACAGGTTCAGCACGCCATGACCGACACCGGCATGACCGACAACAGGGTGTCCTATTTGGGCGGCCCGAGGGATCCCCTGCTGCCGGAAGCGACGGTCCCCTCGCCCCAGACCTCCAGACGCAACTACAGGGCCTACGGCATCAGGCGGGAGCAGCCCACCGTCGAAGGACCGACCCGGCGCCCCGTGCGGACCGCATCGGTCCAATCGGATCGGTTCTATACCATCGACCTCAACGAGGACGGCCCCTCGCTGAGCGTGGCAGACGCAAGAGCGCCGGCAAAAAAGGGACGCATTGCGCGCTGGATGGAGAAGCTGGCAGCCTTGTGGGCGCGATCTGTCGGCGGCGGCACTGCCACCGAGGCAAGAAACGATCGAATACAGCGTTTCAAGGCGGGTCTTGAGGCCTCGCTCGTCGGACTTATCGCTGAGGGGCTGGGAGATGGCACCCCGAACGTCACATGGCGCAGAAACGTCACACATTATCTGGACCTGATCGACGGCGAAGAGGCCCGCGGCGCGTTGGACGGTCAATCGTCGTCGCCCCCCGGTTACAAGCTAAGCGATCAGGACGTCGATGAAATCGCGGAGAACGTGGCCAACCGGGTGTTGGTCGATCTGGATCCGGCTGAGGTGATCGATCCTGACTCGCTGCCGCTTGAAAACCTGCGGAAGGTCATTCGCACATCGGGCGAACCGAGACTGAAATCAGCACTGTTTGCCCCCCTGGTCTACTGGACGCAGGATAAGGCGATACTGGTAGATCCGTCTGAACGGATCCAGTTGGTCAAGCCCGGTCTGGCGTCGGTTCTGACCGACCTGGCCGCCCAGGGCCTGAAAGGCGATGCCGACGCCGTCGACCTGATGTCGCCGGTCACCCACTATCAACGCATGCTCGAAGAAAAGCAGCCGTCGACAACGCTGTCCGATCACGACGTGCGATGGCTGGCGGAGACTGTGGCCGACCGGCTGGCACAGGACATCGAGCCGGACCGAGAGATCATCGATCGGCTGAACGGGTTCTTCGCGGAAAGCGGCCACGAGCTGCTGACGGAAACGTTCAGCCCGCACCTGTCGAGATGTCTCGAGGCGATCATGAACGAAAGAGGCGCGGCTCCCGACTTGCCTGAATGAAGCAAGGCGCTCGACGTCCGCTTTATCTTCAAAGAGTAGAGCCGATTCACCCGATTAACGGATCGCCAAAGGCGATTCCGATTAATCGCGATCGGCTCTAGGCGCTAAGCATCGTCCGGCTGTATCAGCGCGTCACAGACCCTGACGATATCGTCGAGTTGGCCGAAGTAGGCGCCGGTGGACTCGTCTGACGAGAAGGCCCAATCGTTCTGGAGAAACCCCTTCACCGTCGTGGCGACGTCTTTCATGGCCTGGAGCTGGCCTTGTTGCAGGCGGCGCCCGCTATTGGCCGCCGCTTCTGCCGCTCTGGCATGGGCCTCCAACTGACCGATCGCCGATTGGAAGTCTTCGTTACCGAACGTAGTTTGCTGCAGCGGCGTACGGTCCAATATGCCTTCCGGCCAGAAATTCTCTCTCATGAAGTTGTCGGCTTCGACCGCCCACATGCGGTCGACGCGGTCCGAAACGACGTCTTCGAGCAGCCGGCTGGCAAGATTGTTTAGCTGAAACCTCGCACTAGAGCGTGTCTGTCTTAGTTTGAAGCGTATCCTGCATTTCGGAAGTAGTTGGCGCATTCGTGCGGCGTGAAGGCGTCGAGGAGCTGACCGATGCGGTCGGCAACTTCATCTGTGGTGCGCGCATCGGCCTTTCTGAGCAA
>Ga0209458_1000168_pt1 | contig 33591 bp, 35 predicted proteins | sample WorMetLIZAISLAND_FD_187411 | JGI IMG/M metagenome (GOLD analysis project Ga0209458, IMG submission 187411) | Marine gutless worms symbiont microbial communities from Max Planck institute for Marine Microbiology, Germany - Inanidrilus manae... ...
AAGGGCACAACTCCCGGTTTTCTGCAATTCGGAATACTTGGGAAAGCCGAAATCCGCCACCCAATCAGGACGTTAGGGGTTGTTCACGGACGACTATGAAAGGCAAGATTACCATCGCGGTCGTCAGCTTCCTGGCGGCCGTCGCCCTGACCATGGGCAGCGCCAGCGCCGAAACACTGCGTCTGCTGACCTGGGGCGGCTACGCACCGGAGAAAGTGATCAAAATGTTCAAGGCCGAGACCGGCATCGACGTCGAGGTCACCAAATCCAACAACGAAGACATGATCTCGAAACTGCGCGCCACCGGCGGCTCCGGCTTCGACCTAGCGCAACCAAGCCAGGACCGGGTGACCAGTGCCCAGGCCGACTTCAACATATACAAACCCCTCGATCTCTCGAAGGTCGACGCCAGCCAGATGATCGCCTCGATGCTGGAAGCGACCAAGAAAAGCACGATGCTTGACGGCAAGGTCTATGGCGTGCCGCATGTCTGGGGCACCAGCGGTCTGATCGTACACAAGAGCGTCGCCGGAAAGATCAAAGACTATGTTGATCTCTGCGGCCCCGGACTCGACGGCAAGGTCACCTATCGGGTCAAACGGCCGACCCTGATCGGATTTGCCTTTTCCTTGGGCCTAGACCCATTCGCTGCCTACAACGACAAGGCCAAGTATCAGGAAATCCTCGGCAAGGTCGAAGCCAAGCTGATCGAGTGCAAAAAGAACGTCAAAGCCTATTGGTCGGGCGGCGACGCCATGCTCAACCTGATGCGCTCTGGCGAAGCGGTAGCCGCCATGGCCTGGGATGCCGGCGGCTGGAAACTCAACAAAGAGAATGCCGACATCAAGTTCATCGCCCCGAAATCAGGTGCGCTCGGCTGGATTGACACCTTCGCCCTGCCGCGCAAGACCGAGAACGAGGCAGCCGCCTACAAGTGGATCAACTTCGTCATGCGCCCGAAGATCGCATCGATGATCACATCGGCGGCCGGCAACTTCACGGCCTCGAAAGGTGGCGACGCCTTCGTCGAACCGAAGCTGAAAGCGCAATACCAGGAGAGCTTCCCGCAGGCGGACATCGACAATATCAAATGGTATCCGCCGGTTCCCGCAGGCCTGGAAGACATGGAAGGCAAGGTCCTCGACCGGGTGAAGGCGGCCAAGTCCGGCTGATCCCGTTTCCTTGCTGACGGGCCGCCGCTCTCGACAGGGCGGCGGCTCGTCGGCAATCGGTTAACAGGCACGAATTGGGAGACACCATGTCCGACGCTGGCCAGCGACCCGCCACAGACTTGGAATGCCAAGCCCTGGTCAAGCGCTTCGGCGACTTCATTGCCGTCGACGACGTTTCCTTTTCCATCCCGACTGGTGCCTTTTTCTCCATCTTGGGTCCGTCCGGTTGCGGCAAGACGACGTTGCTACGAATGATCGCCGGCTTCCACGCTCCCGATTCGGGCAACATAACGATCAAGGGCACTTCGGTCCTCGGCGTGCCGCCTAATCGCCGCCCGGTCAACATGATCTTCCAACACTTGGCCCTGTTTCCGATGATGACGGTGGCCGAGAATATCGCCTACGGCCTCAAGCGCCGCCACACGCCAAAGGACGAGATCGCCCGCAAGGTCGCGGAAGCCCTCGAACGGGTCGCCCTGCCCGACGCCGGAAACAAGCGTATCAACCAGCTCTCCGGCGGGCAGATGCAGCGCATCGCCATCGCTCGATGTCTCGTCCTTGATCCGGCCCTGCTCTTGCTCGACAAACCGTTGGGCGCGCTCGATCTCAAGCTCCGTGAACAAATGAAGGTGGAATTGAAGCAGTTGCAGAGCGAGATCGGCACCACCTTCGTCTATATCACCCACGACCAGTCGGAAGCCCTGGTTATGTCGGACCAAGTGGCGGTGATGAATGAAGAGGGCGCTTCGAACAGGTCGGCACACCCCAGGAACTCTATTACGACCCCAAGACCCGATTTGTCGCGGAATTCGTCGGAGATTCCAATGTCTGGTTCGGCCGGGTCAACGACGTCACCGACGGCCGGCTCCGCGTCACGACGGAAGACGGCTTGCCGTTTCTGGCCGTCGCCGCCGAAGGGCAAATCCTGACTGTGGGTGGACATACCGAAATCTTTGTCCGTCCCGAATCCGTTCATCTGTCCCGTGGAAACAACGGTATCGAAGGCTACGACAACGCTCTCAGCGGACGTGTTGACAACGTCCTTTTCAACGGTGCCAACAGCGCCGTCCTGGTCCGCGACCAAAGGACCGGCGGCGAGATAATGGTGGCGTTGCCCCAGACCGGTGAGTTCGCCGATGTCGCGAAGGGCCAGGACCTGCACTTGGCCTGGAACGCCGACCAAGCGAAGTGCTTCCCCGCTCCAAACGCTGGCGATAGGCCGGAGACAATGCCATGAAGACGGCGTCGCGCCTGGGCCTCTTGCTGTTGCTGGCGCCAATCGTCCTGTGGCTGGCTTGCTTGGTCATCCTGCCGCACGTCGACATGCTGGTGATTTCCCTGCGCATCCGCGTGGCGCCTAGGGTCTACGAGCCGAGTTTCGCCAACTACATCGAGTTTTTCACCGAGCCGCTTTATTGGAACACTTTCATGCGCACCGCCGTGATGTCGGTGACGGCGACCGTGCTGACGCTGATCGTCGCCTTTCCGGTTTCCTACTACATCGCCAAGGTGCTGCGCGGGCGCATCAAGAGTTTTTTGTTCATGCTATGCTTGATCCCGTTCTGGGTCAGCGAACTGGTCCGCACTTTCGGGTGGATGATCCTGCTTCGCGAAACCGGTGTGGTCAGCAACACCCTGCAATGGCTGGGCCTCGTCGATGGTCCTGTCGAGATGCTCTACAATGACGCCGCCATCATGGTCGGCCTCGTCTACACATCGATGCTGTTCATGGTGGTGCCGCTGGTCACCGTGCTGGATAGCCTTGACGACAGCCTCATCGAGGCCGGTTACGACCTCGGTGGCAACGGTTTTACGGTCATGCGCGAGATCGTCGTGCCGCACGCCTTGCCGGGCATCGCTTCCGGCTGCATCGTCGTTTTCATGCTGACTCTCGGCAACTACCTGACGCCGACCCTGCTCGGCGGCAAGGACAGCCTGTGGTTCACCGAGCAGATCTACAACCAGTTCATCACGCGCTTCAATTGGGAACTCGGCTCCGCCTTCGGTTTTCTGCTCTTGGTACTGTCGTCGATCATCGTCTGGCTCGGACTCAGGGTGTCGGGTCAGACCCTGTCGCAGGCGATCCGGTAGGTGGGGCCATGATTCCATCGATCCCCCAGCCTAGAGCGCTCCGCAGCTTTTATACTGCCTATGTGATCGTCTTCTTCATTTATCTGATCGCGCCATTGGTCGTCGTCGCTGCCTTCGCTTTCAACGACTCGATGTTTCCTTCATTACCGTGGAACGGATTCACGCTCGACTGGTTCACCAACGACACGGAACCGCGGCTCGGCCTGCTTCACGATCATACGCTCACCGACAGCATCGGCACGTCGGCCATCGTCGCGTTTTGGGTGACCGTGTTGGCCCTCACCGTCGGCACCTGCAACGCCTTTCTGTTCGAACGCGAGACATTTCCCTTCAAGGATTTTCTCTACATGCTGATGCTGGCGCCGCTGGTTATCCCTGGCGTCATCCTTGGCATCTCGATTCTCGTCTTCTCCAACTCCATCATCAACGGTGTCGATTGGCTTACCGGAATCGAACTCGATGCCATGCGTCCCGGCCTGCTACTGGTCGTCGTCGGCCAGTTCGCCTTCATTACCACCATCGTGACCCTGGTCATATCAGCCAGGCTTCGCAAGTTCGACCCGACCCTCGAGGAGGCGGCCTTGAACCTTGGCGCGACACGGCTGGTCGCCGTCGGCACCGTCACGTTACCCTATTTGAAGCCGGCCCTGATTGGTGCCGGAATCGTCGCCTTCCTGATGTCATTCGAGAACTTCAACACGACGCTGATGCTGGTCGGCTCGGACGCGCCCTTGACCATCGAGATGTACGACCGGCTGCGCGAAGGGTCGACACCCGTGCTTAACGCCGTCTCGATCCTCTTGATGGTTGGTTCGGGAGTCCTGGCGCTACTTAGTGTTTTCGTGCAACGCGACCCCGAAAAGGAGTAACAACGGCCGGGACAATTCCGAATCCTCACATAAGAACGGAGAATGCGGACCCAAAACGGGAATTGGAATAGTTCCAATCCGTCAAAAAACTGGCTAGCATGGGAGTCACAGACTGCCATCAGGCTTTACAGGGAGTTTTCCATGATCAGAGGTTTGTTCCAGGCGGTGCTCGGCGCCGCCCTGTTGATCGGTGTCGGCACCGGAGGCGCGGAGGCCGCCGTCAAGTCGGAGACGGTCACATACAAGATCGGCAACCAGGAGTTCACGGGTCACCTTGCCTATGACGATTCAGTCGCCGGTAAACGGCCGGGCGTTATCGTCGTCCATGAATGGTGGGGCCACGACGCCTATGCCCGAAAGCGTGCCGATATGCTGGCGGCGCGGGGCTATACGGCGCTGGCGCTCGACATGTACGGCACCGGAAAACTGGCCACACACCCGAAGGACGCACAGTCCTTCATGATGGAAGCGATCAAATCGGCCGACGCCATGCAGGCCCGTTTCCGCGCCGCCTACGATGTCCTGAAGGGACACGGCACCGTCGACGCCTCGAAGACGGCGGCCATCGGGTATTGTTTCGGCGGCAAGGTCGTCCTCGACATGGCCCGCGCCGGCGTCGATCTCGACGGCGTCGTCAGTTATCACGGCAACCTGACGCCGGGCGTCAAGCCGAGACCGGGCGGCATCAAGGCCAAGGCCCGTGCCTTCAACGGGGCCGACGATCCGTTCGTCAAACAGGAGTCGATCGACGCTTTTAAGGCGGAAATGGAAACGGCCGGAGCCGATTACGAGTTCGTCAACTATCCGGGTGCCGTGCACAGCTTCACCAGCCCTGGCGCCACGGCGAAGGGTCAAAAATTCAAGCTGCCGCTGGCCTATAACGCCAAAGCCGACGGTGATTCCTGGCAACAGACCATGCATTTCTTCAACGCGATCTTTAAGTAAGATCGCCATCCGCCGGGGCTTGCAGGGGACAATTCCCTCACCTGCCCCGGCACCTCAGTTATTGCCGGTGCCGTCGATCGCGCTGTCGGTAGCGCCGTCCCGGCGATCGGTCGCTAAGTTAATTCAAGGTCAATTGCATGAACGGGACCGACGCATCCGCGTTCGACGTCGCCGTCATCGGCGGCGGAATCATCGGGGTTACCGCAGCGTTCTATCTGGCGCGGCGCGGCAAGACCGTTGTCCTTCTCGAGAGGAATGGACTGGCAGAGGGGGCGACCGGCAACAGCTTCGCCTGGATCAACGCCAGTTCCAAGGCGGCCGAGGGCGACTATCATCGCCTGAACGCCCGGAGCCTGACGGAGTATAACGTACTCGCCTCCGAGTTCGGTGAGCATGCCCTCGGCCTCACCGCTTGCGGCGAACTGTCGGTGGCGCCGGTAGCGGACCAGTCGCGCCACGCGGCCTTGCGTACCCAATGGCAATTGTTGCAAGACCTCGAATATCCCGCCGCTTGGGTCGACGGTATGGCGTTATCCAACCTCGAACCGTGTATCAACTTCGACCGGGATTACGTTGGACTCCTGAACTTCGCTGAATTGTCCCTGGAAGCGCCGCGTTTTGTGAACTTCCTGGCCGGTCAAACCACTTCGCTCGGCGCCGAGATCCTGGAGGGAAAACCCGCCCTGTCGCTGGAGATGGGTGATGGCGGCGAAATCTTGGGTGTGAAAACCAGCGACGCGTTATCGCCGCCCGCAACGTGCTTCTGGCCGCCGGTCCGGACAGCGCGGAAGAACTATCGCACCTGACCGGCTTCGACGGGTTCGCGACCCGGTTTCCGGTCCGGCGCTCGCCCGGTCTGCTCCTGACGACCCCCGACCTGTCGCCGCGGCGTTTACTCCGTCGCGTCGTCTACTGGGACGAAACTCCGGACCTACATGTCCTGCCCCACTTTTCCGGCGGTTTGAGAATGGGCGCCGACGACACCGACGGCATGATCGCGGAAAGCGATGATGAGGCGACGCGGCGGGCGGGCGGCGAACGCCTACTGCAACGGGCCCGGGACAGGATCGCCGGCTTTCCGGAAGACCTAGGTGTCGATGATTGCCGCCTCGATCTTGGCATCCGGGCGATGCCGGAGGACGGGCGCAGCATCGCCGACTCCCTGCCCGGCTCCGAGGGCCTCTATGTCGTCGCCACCCATAGCGGCATCACCTTGGCTCCGATCCTCGGCCGCCTGATGGCCGAATTCATCGACAACGGCACGCGTCCGGAGCTTTTGTCGCCATATTCGTTGAGCCGGTTTCCTGGGTTTTCTTCATAATCAATGGATTGGTCAGCTGATCTTGCGCTGGCAACGGTTCCAATCCTCGACCAGGTCCGGTTTCGAACTGACCGTCATCTGCATCAATCCGTCGTGGACCTGCCACATGACGACGGTGTCACCGGCGCCTGCCTCGCCGCTGGGAACGACATAACGGAAACCGTGACGGTCGTATTCCCCGGTCATCCGGGTGCCACCGGGCGTCACGATATTGGGGCCGTCGATAGAAAGATGGCGCATGCCGCGGCACCAGTTGCCGTCGATCTGGTCGGCCCATGTTCCCGTCGAAAACACGACTGCCGATACCGCAATCGCCAAAAAAACTATCGATCGTTTGTCCATCGCGTTTCCTCGCACCGGCCGGTGCTTCAGCAAATGCGCGGCAATTGCTCGCCGGAAAGCCAGTCGACCATGCGCTCGCCGCCGAAGGCCGTCTTCATGCTGACGAAATGGCGGTCGTCGTCAATGACATCACCGATAACGGCAGCATCGACGCCGAGTTCCTGGCCTCGCATGGCAGCGACCAGGTCGTCGACCGCGTCGGCGGCGACGATGGCGATCAGCTTGCCCTCGTTGGCGACGTTCAGAGGATCAAGGCCTAGGAGCTCACAGGCCGCCTCGACCTGCGGCTTGACCGGGATTGAAGCCTCGTCCAAGCGGATTCCGACACCCGATTGGCCGGCCAGTTCGTTGAGGGTTGCGGCGAGGCCACCCCGCGTCGGATCGCGCATACAACGGATCGAAGCACCGGCCACCTCGACCATGGCCGCGACCAGATTATGGAGCGCGGCGGAATCGGACAGGATTTCCGTCTCGAAAGTCAGGTTTTCCCGCTTCGACATGACGGCGACTCCGTGATCGCCGAGCGAACCGCTGAGCACCACACGGTCGCCGGCCTGGGCTCGGTCACCGGAAAACTCGAGGCCGGGCGGCACGACGCCGACGCCGGCCGTCGAAATGAAAACACCGTCGGCCTTGCCGCGTTCGACGACCTTGGTATCGCCGGTGACGACGGGTACGCCGGCGTCCTTGGAGGCCGCAGCCATGCTCCTCGCGATCCGGTCAAGATCGACCAGTGGAAAACCCTCCTCGACAATGAAGGTGGCGGAAAGATAGAGCGGTTTGGCGCCACCGACGGCGAGATCGTTGATGGTGCCGTGCACGGAAAGCGACCCGATATCGCCGCCTGGGAAGAATAAAGGCGAGATGACGTAACCGTCGGTGGTCATGACTATTCGTCCGCCGTCGATGTCGAAGGCGGCCTGGTCGTTGCCCTGAGCCAGGTAGTCGTTGTCCAACGCCGCCGCGAACAGGTCGTCGATCAGCTGCGCCATGGCGCGGCCGCCGGAGCCGTGGCTCATGTCGACGCGGCCCTTTTTCAGGTCGAGCTTGCGCTTGATGGTCTTTGCCGGCGGCGAAGTCCTGTCGTCCATGTCATGCGCTCAATTGCTGATCGCGGAAGCGGCCGTAGGTCCAATGGGCCGCGCAGGCGCCCTCGGCCGAAACCATACACGACCCCATGGGCGTGTCGGGTGTACAGGCGGTGCCGAAGAGTTTGCAATCCTGAGGTTTCTTGACGCCTCTCAGGATGGCGCCACATTCGCAGGCCGGATTGTCGGGTGCCGGTTCGTAATGGATGTCGAATCGGCGCTCGGCGTCGAACTCGGCGTAAGCGGCCTTGACCCGAAGCGCGCTGTACGGGACCTCTCCGAGGCCCCGCCACTCGAAGCTCTCACGAAGCTCGAAGACGTCAGCCACTTCCGCCTTGGCCTTGATATTCCCATCACGCGTGACGGCACGGCTGTACTCGTTCTCGACCTCGAAACGCCCGTCGTTGACCTGGCGGACCAGCATCAAGATGGCCTGTACAACATCGAGCGGCTCGAAGCCGGCGATGACCACCGGTTTCTCGAACTCTTCGGCGAAGAACTCATAGGGCGCCGTACCGATCACCGTGCTGACGTGGGCCGGGCCGATGAACCCCTCGATCGGCAGAGTCCCCAACTCACGTACGTCCGGGCTCTCCAGGATGTTCTGGATGGCGGCCGGGGTCAGAACATGGTTGCAAAAGACCGTGAAATTGTTGAGGCCCTTCGCCTTGGCCGCCTTGACGGCGAGCGCCGTTGGCGGCGTCGTCGTCTCGAAGCCGATGGCGAAGAAGACGACCTGGCGCTCCGGGTTCTCCTCGGCAATCGTCAGCGCATCAAGGGTCGAATAGACCATGCGGATGTCCGCGCCTTCCGCTTTCGCCGTCATCAGGCTGGTGCGGCTCGAGGCCGGTACGCGCATGAGGTCGGCATAGGTGCAGAGCGTCACCCCTTCCATACGGGCCAGCCTGATGGCGCTGTCGATCTGGCCGACGGGCAGCACGCAGACCGGACAACCGGGCCCGTGGATCATGCGCACGTTGTCCGGCAGCATGTCGGAAATGCCATAGCGTGAGATGGCATGAGTGTGACCGCCGCAAAACTCCATGAAGTGATAACCGCGGCCCGGTTCGACCTCACGTTCGATGGTAGCGGCGATTTTCCTGGCCTTGTCGCCGTCCCGGTATTCCGTGATGTACTTCACGGCGTGACTTCGAGGCCCATGGCCTCGTCCATCTCGGCAAACAGCGCCAGTGTCTTCTCCGCTTCTTCGGCGTCGACCTTGGAGAGCGCATAACCCACATGGACGATGACGTACTCTCCGACGGCCGGCTTCTCGATCAGGGCAACCGAAACTTCCTTGGTGACACCGCCGAGATCGACCCGGGCCATACCGTCATCCAGCAGCTCGACGATTTCGGCGGGAATGGCCAGACACATGTCAGATTGTCCTTTCGGTTTCGGCGGTCTCGGCGGCGATCAAAGCCTGACCGACGCTGACGGCCGGGTCACCCGGAGATAATCTCTCCGGGAAGTAGGCATCAAGACCGGAATCGGCAAGGCCATCGGCCATCAGCCGGCAGAGGACCTTGTTGAAGAAGCAGCCGCCGCCAAGAGCTACCATGGTCACACCGGTCTCTTCTAATGCCCATCGGGTCCACTGGATAAGGGCGGCGGCGAGCGTCCCGTGGAACAGGTCCGCACCTTTTTGCGCTTCACAATCGGCAAGGCGTGCCAGCAGGGGATCGAAGCCGAGAATGCCTTCATCATCCAGCGTCCAACCGCCATCGAGGATTTGCGGGTCCTGGACCAGGCCTTCCAGTTCCATGGGCGCCTGGTCTTCGAACTCGGCGACCGGGCGGATACCCAATAGGCCGCAGGCGGCATCGAACAGGCGTCCGCAGCTGGACGTCTCCGGCGAGTTGAGGCCCTTGCCCATGATCTGGTCGAGCATCCCGGCGGCCTTGTGTTCGGCGTACCGTTCGGCGATCTCACCGCCGCGCCCGAGTACATGGAGCGCCGCCGCCCCCATGCGCCAGGGCTCGCGGGCCGCCACGTCGCCGCCCGGCTGGGCCAGGCGTTTGAGATGGCCCAGGCGCCGATATTCGGCGCCATCAACCCAGAGCAACTCACCACCCCAGGATTCGTTGCCGGGTCCGAGGCCGAAGCCATCCAGCGCCAAGCCGATCACGGGGCCTTCAAGTTGGTGTTCAGCAGCCAACGCGGCGATATGGGCATGGTGGTGTTGCACGGCCAGCGCCGGCACGCCGAAGGTGGCTGCATGCCGGGTCGAATAGAAATCCGGGTGCAGGTCGTGGGCGATGAGGACGGGCTCCGCGCCGGTTTCCGCCAACAAGGTCAAAACGCGCCGTTCGAACTCGGCGATGGCCTCGGGACTGTCGAGATCGCTGGCGGTGAGAGAGAGATAGGCCGTGTCGCCGTCGACGACGCAAGCGGTGTTCTTGAGAAAAGCACCGAGTGCCAGCACCGGCGGATAGGCGCGTGCCAACGGGACTTCTAACGCGACGGCCGAGTTTCCGTCCGTGGTGGCGCTGGAAACGGCGACGGTCATGCGGCGGCCCGGGCCTTCGCCGCCGTCTCCTCGATCCATCTGTACCAGGCTTCCGTCCCATCACCGGTGGTGGCCGACAGCTGGAAACACAGGATGTCCGGGTTGACCCGACTTGCAAAGTCGAGGCAGCGCTCGACGTCGAACTCAACGTATGGCAGCAGGTCGGTCTTGTTGAGGATCATGACGTCGGCGGCGGCGAACATGTCCGGATACTTGATCGGTTTGTCGTCGCCTTCGGTGACGGACAGGATCACCACCTTGTGAGCCTCGCCCAAATCGAAACCGGCCGGGCAAACCAGATTGCCCACGTTCTCGATGAACAACAGGCCATCGTCCTTGAGTTCGATGCTATCGAAGGCGTGCCCAACCATATGGGCGTCCAGGTGACAGCCCTTGCCGGTGTTGACCTGCACGGCTGGCACCCCGGTCTCGCGGATACGATCCGCATCGTTGGCGGTCTGCTGGTCGCCCTCGATGACGGCGATCGGATAGCGGCCTTCGAGATCGGTGACCGAACGGACCAAAAGCGTCGTCTTGCCAGCGCCGGGGCTGGATACGAGATTGAGGGCCAGTGTTCCGGTTTGGGCCAGGCGCTCACGATTGGATGCTGCGTAGGCATCGTTCTTCGACAGGATGTCGCGTTCGATCTGCACAACCCGCTCCTGGCTCATGCCAGGGACCGTTACGCCGGCAGTGCCCTCGCCGAAATGGATGTCACCGCCTTCACCGTGATGATGGTGATGCCCATGATCATGAGAATGAGCATGATGATGGTTGTGGTGATGTTCGTATTCGTGCCCGTGGGAATGATCGTGGTCGTGCTTTGGCGCCGGCGGGCCGTCCGGCTTGCCGCAGCCGCATACCATGCACATCACGCCACCTCCAATTCCTTGATCCGCATTTCGTCGCCGCCGGTCATCTGTAGCTGATAGCCGCCGCAATCCGGGCAGGCATCGAAACGTTCGGTCACGTCGACCGGCTTCGAACAATTCATACACCACGCCCGGCCCGGGATTTCAACAATCTCCAGGCGAGCGCCCTCGGCGATCGTATCCTTGATCACCACGTCGAAACAGAACCGCAGGGCCTCCGGTTCGACGTGCGACAGTTTACCGATTTCCAGCCACACCGCCTTGACTTGGGTAAAGTTTTGACGCGTCGCCTCCTCTTCAAGGATCGATACCACACTCTGCATCAAGGACATTTCATGCATCGAAACGACACCGGTACATTACAAGGGCCCGTGACTATAGACCCGATGAATATCGTCGATGACGGGGAAATCAAGGGCGGTGCTATTGATACGGCGCCAACGGCAGTCCTAGACCCAGCGGAATACGCAGAACCCGTAGACCAGTGATATGCCAAGGGCGCCCCATAGGGGCGTGCCGACGAGCCCGAGCCAGGCCAGGAAGATAAAGGCGCTGCCGAGAAGCGTGATGAACAGGCGGTCACCGCGCGTCGTGTCCAGGGTCAGGATCCCTTTACGTGGCCCGCCGCCTGGAGAGCGCCACTCCCATAGAGCCATGGTCGTCAGCGCACAGACGATGAACAGGAAGAAGGCCGCCGTCGGCCAGGTCCAGGCCATCCATGAGAGTCCCATTGCCGCCTCCTAACCTTGCCTATACCCGACCGAGGGCAAAGCCCTTGGCGATGTAGTTTCGGACGAAGTAAATGACAAAAGCACCGGGCACGATAGTCAAACAACCGGCCGCCGCCAGCAAGCCGAGTTCGTAACCGGACGTGCTGGCCGTTCGTGTCATCGTGGCCGCGATCGGCTTGGCGGCCACTGAGGTCAGAGTTTTGGCCAACAGCAACTCGACCCAGGAGAACATGAAACAGAAAAACGCGGCGACACCGATACCGGCGGCGATGGTCGGAATGAAGATCTTCACGAAAAATCGCCAGAAGGGGTGGCCATCGACGTAAGCCGTTTCATCAAGCTCTTTCGGCACACCCGACATGAAACCCTCGAGGATCCATACGGCGAGCGGAATGTTGAACAGGCAATGGGCGAGAGCGACGGCGAAATGGGTGTCGAACAGGCCGACGGCCGAATAGAGTTGGAAGAACGGCAGCGCGAATACAGCCGGCGGCGCCATGCGGTTGGTCAACAGCCAGAAGAATAGGTGCTTGTCGCCTAAAAAGCGATATCGGGAAAAGGCGTAGGCCGCCGGCAGGGCGACGGTCACCGAGATCGCCGTGTTCATGACGACGTAGCTGATTGAGTTGAAATAACCGGTGTACCAGGTCGCGTCGGTGAAGATCTTGATGTAGTTTTCGAGCGTGAAGTCGACGGGCCACAACGTGAAGGTGCCGAGAATCTCGTTGGTGGTCTTGAACGACATGTTCAAGAGCCAGTAGATCGGCAGCATGAGGAAGATGATGTAGAGCGTCGGCGCTAGCCAGGTCGGTTTTCTCATCAGAATTCCTCGTTCTTCATCATCAGGGTGTAGAACACCCAGCAGAGCAGCAGCACGATCAGGAAATAGATCAGCGACATGGCCGCCGCCGGCCCCAAGTCGAATTGTCCGAGCGCTACCTTGACAAGGTCGATGGACAGGAACGTCGTCGTGTTGCCTGGTCCGCCGCCGGTGAGCACGAAGGGCTCCGTGTAGATCATGAAACTGTCCATGAATCGCAGAAGGATGGCGATTGTCAGGACGCGTTTCAGTTTGGGTAGCTGGATGTGCCGGAATACGGCCCAGCCGCGGGCTCCGTCGATCTTTGCCGCCTGATAGTAGGCGTCGGGGATTGAACGGAGACCCGCATAGGCCAGCAGCACCACCAGCGATGTCCAGTGCCAAACGTCCATCAGGATCGTCGTGAACCAGGCCGAGCCCGGCTGTTGAGTAAAGTTGTAGTCGATACCCATGCCGTTGATCATGCGCCCTAGGAGCCCGATCTCAGGCAGCGCGAAGATGTTCCACATGGCGCCGACCACATTCCACGGAATAAGAAGCGGCAGCGCCATCAGCACCAGGCAGACGGAAACCCAGATGCCCTTCCTCGGCATGGTCAGGGCAATGGCGACACCGAGCGGCACTTCGATCAAAAGGATTATCGATGTGAAGATCAACTGACGCCCGAGCGACGCGTGGAAGCGGTCCGAATGCAGGACCTGCTCGAACCACTTGACTCCTTCCCAGAAGAAGACGTTGTCGCCGAAGGTTTCCTGGACCGAGTAGTTGACCACCGTCATCAACGGGATCAAGGCATTGAAGGCGACCAGCGCGACGACCGGAAGGACGAAGAACCAGGCCTTGGGGTTTACGGTCTTGCGAGCCATTTGCTTACCTCAACTCACCATCCAGCCGTCGGCGTAGACCTGGGTCCGCGTCGGGTCGAAATGAAGCCGCGCGTTCTCCGACGGCATCGCCTGGCCGTCCGGAACCAGCAGCTTGATGATATGATCACCGTGATTGGCTTCGACGATGCTGAAGCGACCGGCGTCGCTTACCTTGGCGATCTGGACCGGAATGCCGTCATCGGCGAACCGCACGAACTCGGGCCGGATACCGATCTCGAGGCTCTCGCCTTCAGCCTTATGGGCAACCGGGTGGTCCGTCGGAACGGCGTGACCTTCGAAATAGGCGGTCCCGTTGTCGAGGGAACACGGCAGCACGTTCATGCCCGGCGAGCCGATGAAATGGCCAACGAAGGTGTGACGGGGTTTCTCGAAGAGATCGACAGGCGTGCCGATCTGCACCACCGTGCCTTCGTGCATGACGACGACCTGATCGGCAAAGGTCAAGGCCTCGGTCTGGTCATGGGTCACGTAAATCATGGTCCGGTGGATCTGCTGGTGCAATTCCTTGAGCTTCGATCGCAGGATCCATTTCAGGTGCGGGTCGATGACGGTCAACGGCTCGTCGAACATGATGACGTTCACGTCGGACCGGACCAGACCGCGGCCCAGCGAGATCTTCTGTTTACCATCGGCGGTCAAACCGGCGGCCCGGTTATGAAGCGTTTCCGAGAGGTCGAGCATGTCCGCGATCTCGCGCACCTTGCCGTCGACCTCTTCCTCCGCCACCCCCCGGTTGCGTAAGGGAAAGGCCAGATTGTCGTAGACGGACATGGTGTCGTATACGACTGGGAACTGGAACACCTGGGCAATATTGCGCTGGTCCGGCGGGATCTCGGTGACATTGCGGTCGTCAAACCAAACCTCACCTTCGGTCGGCGTGATGAGCCCGGAGATGATATTGAGGAGCGTCGTCTTGCCGCATCCGGACGGACCCAGGAGCGCATAGGCGCCGCCGTCCGACCAATCGACGCTCATGCGCTTCAAGGCCCAGTCTTCGTCGCCGTTCGGCTCTGAAAGGTAACTGTGGCGCAAGCCTTTGAGGCTGATCATCGACACGGGCACCCCCTTCCGCAATAGCGGAGTTCGTGTTCGGCATTCGAAATCACGTCGGTCATGCAGCCACCCGTTCGTTTTCAGCACCGAACAGCAGTCCGTGCGCGATGTCGATATAGAACTCCGCGCTGTCGCCAACGTTGAAGGCGTGGATACCGTGTGACTGGGAGATCCAAGTATAGCCGCCAAGCTCAAAATGGATGACGCTCTCTGAACCGCTAAGTTCGGTGACCAACACGCGGCCGGTGACCTTGACCGCATGGTGATTACCGTTCACGGGCGTCACGAAATGCGGCCGGATAGCGATCCAGTAGGTGCCGTCCTTGAGGTTGCTCTTGGCTCCTTCTGCCGGCCAGCTGGCATGGTCGTTGAGGTGGAAGACATCACCCTTTTTGGTCACTTCGGCGGAATTGATCGGCGGATCGGAAAACACCTTGGCCGAACGCAGGTCCATCGGCTGACGATAGACGTCCTTGGTTTCTCCGAACTGGGTGATACGTCCCTCATGCAGGGTCGCCGTGTGGCCACCGAGCAACAGGGCCTCTGTCGGTTCCGTTGTCGCGTAGACCACCGTACAACCGCGGTCTTCGAACAGCTTCGGCAATTCGTCGCGCAACTCTTCGCGGAGCTTGTAATCGAGATTGGCCAGCGGTTCGTCAAGAAGTACGAGGTCGGCGTCCTTGACCAACGCGCGGGCCAGGGCTGTGCGCTGCTGCTGGCCGCCGGACAGTTCGTTGGGGCGACGACCCAACATCGGCGTCAGTTTTAAGAGTTCAGCGATACGTTCGACGCGCTCAGTCAATTCCTGTTGGGCGGTCCCAGCGACGCGGAGCGGCGAGGCGATGTTCTCGAAGACATTGAAATTCGGGTAGTTGATGAACTGCTGATGGACAAACGACACGTTGCGATTTTGAACGGGAACGCCGGTGACGTTTTTGCCGTCGAACCAGACTTCGCCCGATGTCGGCTTCTCGAGTCCCGCCATCAACTGCATGAGTGTGGTCTTACCGGCGAGTGTCGTACCGAGCAGGATGTTGAAGCCGTCGTTCTGCAACTCGACGCTGGTGTCGTAAATATGAAGGTCCGCACCAACGCGTTTGACGACGTTTTTTAAGGCAAGAGTCATGGGCTAAGTTTCCGGTCGTCGGCACCCTGTCAGGCGGTCGAGTTGATCTCGTTTTCCACGAACCGTTCGGTTGCACCGCCAGTATGGCCAAGTCGGTGGTCTCGAAACAAGTGCGCCATCGATCGTAGGTTTTTCACGAGCCCCGGGGAACGCCTTGGGCGCTCCCCGGGAAGCTGCGTGTCCGGTCTGTCAGCTTAACCGGCGTCTTTCCAACGTTTGACGAGCTCGTCGTAGTCGACGGTCTCGCCCTGCGGTTTTTCGTTGACCTTGGCCTTCGGCGAGCCCTCTTTGTTGAGCCACGCGTTCGGATCGGTCTCCTTGTTGAGCCGCGGACCGCAACCGCCGTAGGTGCCGGCCTTCTCGTCGGCCGCCTGCATGCGGGCCATGACTTGATCCATCTCGGAAGCGAGACGGTCCATGGCTTGTTGCGGCGTGAAGGCGCCTGAGTTCACGTCACCGATCTGCTGCCACCAGATCTGGGCCAACTTCGGATAATCGGGAACGTTGACGCCTGTCGGCGACCAACGAACGCGGTCCGGCGAGCGGTAGAACTCGACCAAACCGCCGAGCTTCGGTGCCCGTTCGGTGAACGAAGCGTGCCGGATGTCACTGTCGCGGATCGGCGTCAGGCCAACATGGGTCTTCTTGAGAGAGACCGTCTTGGCGACGACGAACTGAGCGTACAGCCAGGCGGCCTTGCGGCGGTCGACCGGGGTCGACTTGAACAGCGTCCACGAACCGGCGTCCTGATAGCCGAGCTTCTGGCCTTTCTGCCAGTAGGGGCCGTGCGGCGACGGTGCCATGCGCCAAAGCGGGTTACCGGCATCGTCGACGGTGTTGTTGCCCGAGCTCTTCGGCGCGACCATGGAAGACGTGAAGGCCGTGTACCAGAAGATTTGCTGGGCGACGTTGCCCGTCGAAAGGGCTGGCAGCGACTGATAGAAGTCGTAGCTGGCGGCACCCGGAGGCGCGTATTTGCGCAGCCACTCGTCCCACTTGCGGATAGCATAGACGGCGGCCGGGCCGTTGGCGGCACCACCGCGGCTGACAGATGCGCCAACCGGGTTGCAGGTGCCGGGCTCCATGCGGATGCCCCATTCGTCGACCGGAACACCGTTCGGCAGGCCCTTGGAGCCGGCGCCCGCCATGGATAGCCAGGCGTCGGTCATGCGCCAGCCGAGGTCCGGCGCACGCTTGCCGTAATCCATGTGACCGTAAACGCGGACACCGTCGATTTCCTTGACGTGGACCGAGAAGAACTCGGCAATGTCCTCATAGGCCGACCAGTTGACCGGAACACCGAGATCGTAGCCATAGATCTCTTTGAACTTTTTCTTGAGTTCTGGACGCTGGAACCAGTCGTAGCGGAACCAATAGAGGTTGGCGAACTGCTGGTCGGGAAGCTGATAAAGCTTGCCATCGGGACCCGTGGTGAACGACTTGCCCATGAAGTCGTCGACGTCGAGCATCGGATTGGTAACATCCTTGCCGTCGCCGGCCATCCAGTCGGTCAGGTTGACCGCCAGTTGCAGGCGCGAGTGGGTGCCGATCAGATCCGAGTCGTTGATGTAGGCGTCATAGAGGTTACGCTTGGTCTGCATCTGGGTCTGCACCGCCTGGACGACTTCACCTTCGCCCAGGAGCTGGTGGTTGACCTTGATGCCGGTGATTTCCTCGAAAGCCTTGGTCAGAGTCTTGGATTCATATTCGTGGGTCGGGATGGTTTCCGACAACACGTTGATTTCCATACCCTTGAAGGGAGCGGCGGCATTGATGAACCACTGTATTTCCTTCATCTGGTCGGCTTTCGACAGGGTCGACAGCTGAAATTCGCTGTCGACCCACTTTTTTGCCTCATCCATGCCGGCGAAACTAACGCCCGCGAACGAAACGAGGCCCGCCGTGGCTACGGCGGCCATTAGACGCATTTTCATTGATGACCCTCCCAATGAGTGTTACGGCATCAACTATCATATGAAAGAAAACGAAGGTCAACCGAAAATTTCGAAAGTCATTAGAAAACTAGGGTTTCTCATGGACTAGCGTTTTTCCTGGGTTTGCGGTATTTGATGAGTAGCAAAAGGGGTTTAACCAGTCATGGAACCCATTTCACCCCGCCAATCGGACATCGTCGATCTCGCCCACGAACTGGGCCGTCTTAGCGTCGACATGTTGGCTGAACGCTTCGACGTGACCCAGCAGACAATCCGAAAGGATCTCAACGACTTGTGTGAACGCGGCATGTTGCAGCGGATTCACGGGGGTGCGGTGCTGTCTTCTGGTGTCGCCAACTACGGTTATGAGGCACGCCGGGAACTGGCCTCCGAGGAGAAACGTCGGATCGGCATTAAGGCTGCGTCGCTGATCCATGACGATTGTTCTTTGCTCATCAACATCGGCACCACAACGGAACAGGTGGCGACAGCGCTTCGCGGCAAGCGCGGTATTCTGGCTATCACGAATAACCTTAATGTTATCAATATTCTAAGAAGGTTTCCCGATATAGAGGTGGTTGTCGCCGGCGGTATTCTGAGACGTTCGGACGGCGGCATCATCGGCGAACCGGCGGTAGATTTCATTCACCAATTCAAGGTCGATTTCGCCGTCATTGGGGTATCCGCCATCGACGAAAGCGGCGCTCTTCTCAATTATGATTACCGGGAAGTGAAAGTCGCCCAGGCGATCATCGACAACGCGCGGCACACCATCCTGGTTGCCGACAGCATGAAGTACGAACGCTCCGCACCCGTCCGAATCGGTCACCTGTCGCAGATCCACACCTTCGTCACCGACCGGACGCCGCCGGAACCGATTGTCCGTATCTGCCAAGACAACGAGGTGACCATCGAAATCGCTGACGCCCTTGCGTATTCGTAATTCCGCGATTATTTTCATTGTAGGTTCGATTTTCTTCGTTTACGGTTCGTTTGGTTGATTATTGGTCGCATGCATCCGGTATTTGCTGGATATGTGCGACCTGTGGGGGGACTCGGGTGGCCGACCAACTGTATGATATCGCCATAGTCGGCGGTGGGGTCAACGGCTGTGGCATTGCCAGGGACGCGGCCGGCCGAGGGTTGTCGGTCTACCTTTGCGAACAAAACGACTTGGCGTCTGCAACCTCGTCGGCCAGCACCAAACTGATCCACGGCGGCCTCCGTTATCTTGAGTACTACGAATTCCGGCTGGTCCGCGAAGCACTGATTGAACGGGAAACGCTCTATCGGGCGGCGCCGCATATCATCCATCCGCTGCGCTTTGTCTTGCCGCATCACAAGGGCCTTAGGCCCTGGTGGTTCCTCAGGTTGGGGCTGTTTTTTTACGATCATTTGGGCGGCCGAAAGATCCTCCCGGGAACACGCGATCTGACCTTCGGCGATGATCCCGTAGGCCGGCCGTTGCGCGACGAGTTCGTCAAGGGCTTCGAATATTCCGATTGCTGGGTCGACGATTCTCGTCTCGTTGTCCTCAATGCAGTCGACGCCGTCGAAAAAGGGGCTACCATAGAAACCCGTACGCGATGCTCCAGCGCCCGTCGTGACGGCAATGATTGGACTGTCACCGTCGAAGACGAAGCAGGCAATCACCGGGAGATCCGGGCCCGCATCCTCATCAACGCATCCGGACCCTGGGTTTCGCGGTTCATCGAAAACGGTCTTGGCCTGAACCTTTCTGACGGGGTACGCCTGGTCAAAGGCAGCCACATCATCGTCCGTCGCCTGTTCGAGCATGACCAGCCCTACATTTTCCAAAACCCGGACGGGCGTATCATTTTCGCCATTCCCTATGAGCAGGACTTCACCATGCTCGGCACCACGGATGAGGAATTCGAAGGCGATCTCGACGACTTCGCCATATCGGCGGACGAAGTCGATTACATCTGCAGCAACGTCAACCGCTATTTCACCGTTGACATCTCTCCGAATGACGTTGTCTCCGACTTTTCCGGTGTGCGGCCGCTTTACGACGACGACGCCTCAAAGGCCCAGGCAGCAACGCGCGATTATGTGCTCAAGGTTAGCGACAATGACGCGGCGCCGGTTCTCAATATCTTCGGCGGAAAGATCACCACCTACCGTAAACTGGCTGAACATGCCATTGAAAAGTTGACTCCGTACATTCCAGACCTGGGGCCCACCTGGACCGCAGGCGCGGTGCTCCCGGGCGGCGACTTCCCGGTCGGTGAACGGGACCGTCTGGCCAAGGCCTTACGGGAAAACCATCCGTTTATCACCGACTCCTTGAGTCAACGCCTGGCCAGGTCCTACGGTACGCGCGCGGCCGACATCCTTGGTGACAGCCGCACCTGGGACGATCTCGGCGAAGATTTCGGCGCCGGGCTGTTCGAACGGGAAGTCGCCTATCTAATGGATCACGAACTGGCCAAGTCGGCGGACGATGTGTTGTGGCGGCGGAGCAAATTGGGCCTTAGGATGAATCCGGAACTAAGCGGCCGGCTCGACGACTGGATGAAAGCACGAGCGACCGGCTGACGATCGCACCGCCGACCGATACGAGGGGGGATCAAGTCATGTCGCAATATATCCTTGCCATCGACCAGGGAACGACATCGTCGCGGGCTATTCTTTTCGACAAGGACTACGCGGTAAAAGCGGTTTCCCAGCAGGAGTTCACCCAGCATTTTCCGCATTCAGGCTGGGTCGAACACGAAGCCGAAGAGATTTGGGACTCGGTTCTATCGACCTGCCGCGAGGCTATGGAAAAGGCCGGCGCTAAGGCAGCCGACATCGCCGCCATCGGCATTACAAATCAGCGCGAGACTGTGGTCATCTGGGACCGCGAGACCGGCGAGCCGATCCATCGGGCGATCGTCTGGCAGGACCGGCGGACCGCTGACTATTGTGCGTCCTTGAAAGCCGAAGGCCACGAAGCGGAATTCACGGCCAAAACGGGCCTGCTCATCGACCCCTATTTCTCCGGAACCAAGGTTCCCTGGCTCCTCGACAACGTTGACGGAGCGAGGGAGAGAGCGGAGCGCGGCGAACTGGCGTTCGGCACAATCGACACCTTTCTGATCTGGCGCCTGACCGGCGGGCGCGTACACGTGACGGACGCGACCAACGCGTCCCGCACTCTTCTTTACGACATCCATGGCGGCGATTGGGACGACGGCCTATTGGATATCCTGCGCGTACCGCGCGCGGTTCTTCCCGACGTCCTCGATAGTGCCGACGAGTTCGGCGACTCCGACCCCGGCTTGTTCGGCGGCGCCATCGCCATCCGCGGCGTCGCCGGCGACCAGCAGGCCGCCACCGTCGGCCAGGCCTGCTTCCAGCCCGGCATGTTCAAGTCGACTTACGGCACCGGCTGCTTCGCCGTACTCAACACCGGCGACCAACCGGTCCGCTCGTTAAACCGTCTGTTGACGACCATCGCCTATCGCCTCGACGGCAAGACAACCTACGCTCTCGAAGGGTCGATTTTTGTCGCCGGTGCCGCCGTCCAGTGGCTGCGCGACGGCCTCGGTGTTATCGACAGTGCCCCGGAGACGGGCCCCATGGCGGCCGGTGCCGATCCCGGCCAATCGGTCTATCTGGTTCCCGCCTTCGTCGGGCTCGGTGCCCCCTATTGGGATGCCAATGCGCGAGGCGCCCTATACGGGCTGACCCGGGCCACCGGACCTAAGGAACTGGCCCGCGCCGCCCTCGAATCGGTCTGTTACCAGACCCGTGATTTGCTGGAAGCGATGCAGGGCGACTGGCCCCATTCGGCCGATCTCGACACGGTCCTGCGGGTCGACGGCGGCATGGTCGGCAGCGATTGGACCATGCAGTGCCTGGCCGACATCCTGGCCGCCCCAGTCGACCGTCCGCAGGTCTTGGAGACGACGGCATTGGGCGCGGCGTACCTCGCCGGCATGAAGTCCGGTTTCTACCCCGGCCTCGACGATTTCGCCAATTCCTGGCGCCTCGAAAAGCGCTTCGAGCCGACCATGGCGGTAGCCGACCGCGAGACTAAATACGCCGGCTGGAGGGACGCGGTGAAGAGGACTCTGAGCGACTAGTCCAAGTTTCGGATCACCGCATCGGCGACGGCTGCCGTTCCATCGCTGCCACCGAATTCGCAGGGCAACAACCCGCCCTCGCCGAAAGTGCGGTCGACGGCCCGGTTGAGGCTTTCAGCCGCCACGCCGCAATCCCCGACACCATGCCGGGCGCCGAGCCAATCGAGCATCATGGCCGCCGATAGGAACATGGCCGTCGGATTGGCCTTGCCGGTGCCAGCAATGTCGGGTGCGCTGCCGTGGGCCGGCTGAAAGAGGCCGTGGGTCTCGCCGATCTCGGCGCAAGGCGCCAGGCCCATGCTGCCGACGATGCCGGCGCCGAGGTCGGACAGGATGTCGCCGTACATGTTTTCGGTGACGATGACATCGAAATCCCACGGATTGCGCACCATGTTCAGTGCCGCCGCATCGACATAGAGATGGCTGGTCTCGATATCGGCTGCCGCGCTCGCCCGTTCATCGAAGATTTTGCGGAAAAAAGCCATCGCCGAAAACACGTTGGCCTTGTCGACGCATGTGACTTGCCCGGACTTGCCCTTCGTCTTGCGGGCACGGGCCAGGGCGAAGGTCATGTCGAAAAGCGGTTCGCAGACGTCGCGAGTGATGACCAGCGTCTCCGTGGCCCGCCGGTCGTTCTCGACCGTCCCCTTGCCGACGGAGGCGAAGAGCCCCTCCGTCGATTCGCGGACAATGACGAAATCGATATCGGCGGCACGCGGGTCGCCGAGTGGTGTCGGGATGCTCGGGTAGGTCTTGATCGGCCTCAGGCCGGCAATAAGGTTATAGGCCGTACGCAGGCGCAGATGCGGCGAGATCTCGGTACCGTCAGGATAGCGGATCGCCGGATCACCGATGGCACCCAAAAGGATGGCATCGGCCTCACCGGCCTTGGCAAAGGCTTCCGCCGACATGTCCTCGCCGTTGTCGCGGTAATAATTGGCGCCGGCTTCGAGCCTTTCGGTCCGCAGTCGGAACCCCCCGGTTTTTTCTTCCAGGGCCTTAAGTACATCGAGACAGGCGTCCATGATCTCGACACCAATCCCGTCCCCCGGGATCACCGCAATATCGAACCCGCGTATATTCGTCGTCATCGTGACCGGTTCCGCCTAGTGGCTTTCGCGCGGCACGGCAGCACCGCTTGCGCCAACGAGGAAATCCATGTCGCAGCCACTGTCCGCCTGGGTCACATGGCGGTAATGCATGGCCTGGTACCCGCGTTCGAAGGGCGGCGGCGGCGGCGACCATTCGGCCCGGCGGCGCTCCAGTTCCGCGTCGTCGACATCGAGATGAAGGCGCCGGCCTTCCACATCGAGCTCGATCATGTCGCCGTTTCGGACCAGAGCCAGGGTCCCGCCGGCGGCTGCTTCCGGCGCGGTGTGCAGAACGACGGTACCATAGGCGGTGCCGCTCATGCGGGCATCCGAGATGCGCACCATATCCTCGATGCCCTTTTTCAGGATCTTCGCCGGAAGAGTCATGTTGCCGACCTCGGCCATACCTGGATAGCCCCGCGGTCCGCAGTTTTTGAGGACCATGACGCAGGTCTCGTCGATGTCGAGGTCCGGATCGTCGACGCGCGCTTGGTAGTCCTCGATATCCTCGAAAACAACGGCGCGGCCACGGTGCTGCATGAGTTCCGGCGTCGCCGCCGATGGTTTCAACACCGCGCCCGAAGGCGCCAAGTTGCCCCGCAAGACGACGATACCGCCCTTATCCTTGAAGGGCTTGTCGTAGGGAAAGATGACATCGCGATTGAAACACTCGGCGTCCTCAACATTCTCCCAAAGGGTATTGCCGTTTACGGTCAGCGCATCCTTGTGCAGAAGGCCGTGATCGCCGAGCTCCTTCAGCACCATCGGAAGCCCGCCGGCGTAGAAAAAGTCCTCCATCAGATATTCACCCGACGGCATCAGGTTGACGATACACGGGACGTCGAAGCCGAGGCGGTCCCAGTCTTCGAGCGTAAGCTCAACGCCGACGCGGCCGGCCAGCGCCAGGAGATGGAGCACCGCATTGGTCGAACCGCCGATGGCACCGTTGGTGCGGATAGCGTTCTCGAAGGCCTCGCGGGTCAGGATCTTCGACAACCGCAAATCTTCGTGAACCATCTCGACGATGCGACGACCGGCCAACTGGGCCAACGTCTTGCGCCGGGAATCGGCGGCCGGAATGGCGGCATTTGAGGGCATTCCGGTCCCCAGCGCCTCGACCATACTGGCCATCGTCGAGGCCGTGCCCATGGTCATGCAGTGGCCAGGCGAACGCGCATTGGCCGCTTCCGCACCCATGAAGTCGGCCAGGGTCATTTCACCGGCCTTGACCATGGCGTCGAACTTCCAAACATGCGTACCGGACCCAATGCGTTCGCCGCGGTAATAGCCGTTCAGCATCGGCCCGCCCGATATGGCCAGTGTCGGCAGGTCACAGCTGGCCGCCCCCATCATCAGCGCCGGTGTCGTTTTGTCGCAGCCGACGAGCAGGATCACGCCGTCGATCGGATTGGCGCGGATCGATTCCTCGACGTCCATACTGACCAGATTTCGGAACAACATGGTTGTCGGCCGCATAATCGTCTCACCCAGGGACATCACCGGAAATTCGAGAGGAAAGCCGCCGGCCTCGAGGACGCCTTGTTTGACCTTCTCGGCGATGTCGCGAAAATGCGCGTTGCATGGCGTCAATTCCGACCACGTATTGCAGATGCCGATGACCGGTCTCCCGTCAAACTGATCATCGGGAATACCCTGGTTCTTCATCCAACTGCGATGGGCGTAGCCGTCCTTGTTGACCTGACCGAACCATTCGGCACTGCGGAATTTTTGTTTCTTATCACCCATATGTCGCTCTCCTATTGCGGTGGCCAGTTCTGCCCGCCCGCTATTACTGCAAGTAGTCCTCGATGAAGTACCGGATGATCTCATCGAGATTTTGTTCGTTGGGGAAACCTAGATGACCGGCTCTCTCCGACGTGCAGACCGTGGGCCAGGTATCGACCACGTCGCCGACGAAAGGATCGGGTTCGACGGTGATACTGCCTAAACGTCGAGAACCTGCAACCCGCCTCAGCGCTTGGATCATTTCGCTGACGGTGACCGTCAAGCTCGGCAAGCCGACCGCACGGTCGTCGCCGAGGCGATTACCGCCGAGTTCATGCAGATGGATCAAGCCATCGACAATGGCACGGTATCCGAGCACGGCAACCGAAGTCGATTCTGGGACCGGAAGGGTGAAGTCGACTCCGTTTAGCGGTTCGCGAATGACGCCACTGACAAACGAAGAGGCGGCCGCATTCGGCTTGCCGGGCCGGACAATCACTGTCGGCAGGCGCGCCGATCGGCCGTCCAAAAATCCCTTGCGCGTGTAGTCGTTGATCAGCAGCTCGATGATCGCCTTGGTGATCCCATAGGTCGTTTGCGGCGTCTGTTTGGTTGTGTCACCAACCGCCGTCGGCATCGCCGCACCGCCGAATACGGCAAGTGAACTGGCGAAAACGAAACGCGGCATCCCATTGCGTGCCCGGACCGCCTCCAGCAGATGGCGTCCACCATCGAGGTTGACGCGCATGGCCAGATCGAAATCCTTCTCGCCACCGCCGCTGACGATCGATGCCAGGTGAAAGACCGAAATGTCGTCCCGGTCAACTAGGTCAAAAACAGTGTCCCGTTCACCGATGTCACCTGTAACGGCTCGAACCATTACACCGTCAGCTGATAGCGCCTCCAGCGGCTCACTTACATCGAAGAGGACGAGTTCGTCGATCGGTTCACGTACACCTGACGGCGCCGTCAAATGACCCGCTACCAATAGCCGGCGGGCCAACCGTCGACCCAGGAAACCGGCACCTCCCGTAATGACAACCTTCATGGTTGTACAACCATCCTCCAGTGTTCCGAATCACCAATCGTGGCGAATATCGGCGAGGGCTGACCAACACGCAGTCGCTCTGCCCCTGAGTTTGTAGACCCCAATTAGAGGCGGACCGAAGGGCGCCTTTGCCTATACGTTCGAGCCAACCCGTTCTTTATTCTTTAACGGGTAACGACAATAATGTATACTTCAATTAATACGTTATTGTCGGCTTTATGAATCCCATTTGTTAACTAAACCGTCGGAATGGGCTCCTGGCAATGCTGATTGTATGCCCGGCCGGTGAACCCGGCAGCTCAAACAGAGCCAACGATATGAGGATGAAATGATCCGGTTGGGCTGCATAGCCGACGACTTCACCGGCGCGACCGATTTAGCGAACACGCTGGTTGGCCAGGGCATGCGGACCGTTCAGGTGATGGACGTGCCCGATCAAGGGATGGACATCGGTGAGGCCGAGGCTGTCGTCGTCGCCTTGAAATCCCGGACGACGCCACCCGAGGACGCGGTCGCCGAGTCCCTGCGCGCCCTCGACTGGCTGAAGGCGCGCGGCGCCAGCCAGTTCTTTTTCAAGTACTGCTCGACCTTCGATTCGACGGATCAAGGGAATATCGGCCCTGTCGCAGATGCTTTGGTTGATGCCCTCGGTACCGATTTCACCATCGCCTGCCCCGCCTTTCCGACAAACAAACGAACCGTCTACAAGGGGCACCTGTTCGTTGGCGATCAGTTGATTTCGGATTCCAGCATGAAAGACCACCCGCTAACGCCGATGCGTGATCCCAATTTGGTGGCCGTCCTGTCGCGGCAGACCACGCACAACGTTGGCCTCGTCGAGCATGGAGCCGTCGGTGCCGGAAGCGACGCGATCGTGCGGAGATACGAGGAACTCAATTCGTCGGGACATCGCTTCGCCATCGTCGATGCGATCGACGACAATGACCTGATCGAGATCGGCACAGCTTGTGCCGGAATGAAGCTGGTAACGGGCGGCTCCGGTGTCGCCCTCGCCCTGCCGGAGAACTTCCGCCGGGCCGGCGCCCTGGGTCAACCGACCGATCCGGAACTGCCGCGTATCGGCGGTCGCCGCGCTGTGATCGCCGGAAGCTGTTCGACGGCAACACGCGGCCAGATCGCATTTGCGTCAAGGGAATGGCCGACCTTCCGTATCGATCCGTGCCGTCTGACGCCCGGTCACGGCGTGGTTTCGGACGCTGTAGACTGGGCCGGCGACAAAGGTGCCGGCAGTCCGGTGTTGATCTACTCGTCGGCGGACCCCGACGAAGTCGCGGGCATACAGGCCGATTTCGGCCGGAACCGAGCCGGCGCCATGGTCGAAGACGCCATGGGCCGGATTGCCGCTGGTCTGGTTGACAATGGTGTCCGCGAGTTGATAGTCGCCGGCGGTGAAACCTTGGGCGCCGTCGTTCAAGCGCTCGGGATCTCGGCCTTACGGATCGGCCCGGAGATCGATCCCGGCGTTCCTTGGACCGAGGGGCTGGGCACCCCGAAAATCGCTCTTGCCCTGAAATCGGGCAATTTCGGCACCGAAGACTTCTTCCCAAAAGCCTTCGGAATGCTGTCATGAGCGAGACGAAAACCCGCGACGCTATTGCCAAGATGGCGAAATCCATGTTCGACCGCGGCCTCACGTTCGGTTCGTCCGGCAACATCAGCGTCCGCATGGAAGATGGCTGGCTGATGACACCGACCGGGTCATCCATGGGCGATCTCGATCCGGCGCGCATTTCCAAGCTGGACGCCGAAGGCATCCACGTGTCGGGTGACAAACCGACCAAGGAGAGTTTCCTCCACTTAGCCATGTACGAGGAACGCCCGGCGACGGGCGCCGTCGTTCACCTCCATTCGACCCATTCGGTGGCCGTTAGTTGCCTGTCAGACATAGACCCGGCAAACGTGCTGCCGCCGATCACGGCTTACTACGTCATGAAGATCGGCACCTTGCCATTGGTGCCCTATTTCGCGCTCGGTGACCTCGACCTGGCCCGGGCGGTACGCGAAATGGCATCCGACCATCACGCGGTCCTGCTCGCCAACCATGGCCCCGTGGTCGCCGGCAAATCGCTGACCGACGCGGTTTATGCCACCGAAGAACTGGAGGAAACGGCGAAACTCTTTTTAATGCTTCGGGGCGCCAAAACGCGGTTCCTAAATGATCAGCAGGTTGCCGACCTGAAATCCCGATATCCCAGCTGACAGGTGCCCCATGTATGTCGTTACCGTCACCTTTGTCACCGAAGCGGAATACCGCGATGCCTTCGCGGAGGCGATGAACACTCAGGCCAGAAATTCTCTCGAGCGAGAAACGGCCTGCCTCAGGTTCGACGTCTGCCGCGACCGCGATGATCCCGACACCACGCTCCTCTATGAAATCTACGAGGACGCAGCGGCATTTCAGGACCATTTGGCGAGTAACCATTTCAAGGAATTCGACGCCCTGGTCGCCGGCTGGGTCGTATCGAAGAGGGTGAACACCTGGGACTTGGTCTACCCCGGACCTTAAACGGATCGCCGGCTAAAGCTGAACGAGACCGAGGTCTTCGAGGATACGGACGAGCGTCTCCCCGGCCCTCTCCCGATGCGCGCGATGAATTTGACGCGCCTCCTCTGGGTCGCCGCGCTCGATGGCGGCGACGAGTTCGGCGTGGTCGGCATTGGACTTGACGGGTTTTTCGCGCAGTTTCAGGGTCAACATGCGAACCCGGTGCGCCTGTCCCATGAACGTCTCGACGAGAGACGTCAAGCGTTCGTTGCCGCATAGGGTAACCAGCAGAGAATGGAACCGCCGATCGGCTTCCGACCAGGCAATCAGGTCGTCTTCGTCCAGTGCTTTCTCCATGTTGTCGACGGCAGCATGCAGTCCGTGCAATTCCTCCTCGGACAGGCCCCGCGCGGCAACGAGATAGGCTGCCGTGGACTCGAGGCTGGTCAGGATCTCGTATATTTCCTTCATGTCGCCCGCTGACACCGGTAGTACCCGCATGCCGTGGCGTGGACGCACCTCGACCAAACCCTCGCCGGCGAGCCGAATCAGCGCTTCGCGTACGGGCGTGCGGCTCATATCGAGGAGATCGGCGACTTCTTGCTCCGTCGCCTGGAACCCGGCCGGCAGTTCGTTGTTGAATATCCGCCGGCGCAACTCGGCGAAGGCCACCTCCGAATAGGGCGCGCGCGGTTCTTTGCCGTCGCCGCGTTCGTCTCCGTTGCTTGCCGGTTTCGCCATTTCGGCCCCCCTTTGCGCCGATAGAAAGATTTGGCGGAACGGTTTGCTTAACCCCATATCGATTTCGGTATTCGCAAACCCCGAAACATCATTCGATTGGTGAACCGCGGATACAACTCTAAGGAACTCGTTCCTGCCAATCAATACGGTAACGTATCCACTGACACCAATTCCTTTGGCGAGGCGCTTTAAGCGATCGAAACATGGCAAGCGACACAAGGATCCATAGCCGCGACGAATAGGCGGACGTCGCGCTCCAAATTCCCCTCCGGCAGCGCTTGCACGCCGCGAAGACATTCGACGAGTGTACCGGCGGGATGAAAGGACCACTCTGTTGGCGCCAGTAACCTGTAGTCGGCGACCTTGCCGTCGCTGACTCGGGCTCAATGGAGCAATCGCCCGCGGGCGCAGTCGACGCCGCCGACTCCCTCTCCTGGTGAAGGCGAGATCCCTTCCGTGAGTGACACCGCGACCGCCGGGTCCAGAGATTCGACGAGCCGCCCGATGATCACGGGCAACGCTGACAATTCGACGATCCGCGCCGCCAAGCGGGTCAGCAAGCCGTTGCCAAACTCGGTAAGCAACGCACCGACCAAAGGATGTTGTGTCATGCGGCTAAGCGAGCCGGTCTCAAAGGTCTCCCCTGCGATCTCGGGCTGTGCCTGAAACGTACCGTCGGCATCGGCGGCAATCCTTGCGCTCAGTTCCATCAGGGACGCCGTCAACGGCCGAAAGGGAGCGCGGCCGAAATCCGCCAAGTCTCGCTCCAAAATACGGATAACGACACGTTGCGCCAGACCGCTACCTTCACCGGCCCATGCTTCCAGATCGCCGAAGGTCTTCAATTTCGTGACGCTGGTATCGATGCCAATCTGACTGAGCGCCGTTGCCATTTCCTCACTCGCAGCTGCAGCGATTGCAGCGTCAACGGTTACAGGACGATCATCGCCAACGCACCGCCATGCGTCGGCGGGCGACATGGCGGCCAGCAGTTGCACACGAGCCGCCGATGCCGCCAATAGGGCTTTCGGCTCCAGCGGTTCATCGAGGAAGGCCGCCCACTCAACGACGATACCGCGCAGGGCCTCGACGACCGTCTCCGAGAGCACGGCGGCGCGCCGAAGGGCCGTCCGATCCGGATTGGCGCCGCGGCCGAGACCGTGTTCCAACGCCGCGCACGCGGCTACAGCCTGCGCCGTCCCACAAAGACTGAAAATCAACGGCAGCCGTTCGACCAGTGTCGCCGGTTCCTTGCCGCGAAAAAACCGTCCGAGGCCGGTCGGGCGTTGCGACGTCAACCGTACGCCGACAATTCTGCCGCCGCCCACCGTCAGTTCCAGGTCAAGGCCTCCGCCTAGATCGGTCGTTTGCATCGGCCAACGCTAAACCACGATCGGCGACAGCGCCAGTTCAGGGCGCGTCGGGGGCACATGGGGAACACAAGCAGTATTAAAACAATCGCGTTCACCCCGACCGCGCAGATAAGCCTTGAAATCGTCGCGGCTACCGACCGAAATGGTGCTCATCGAAATCCTGCCATAAGTTGCCGATCAATGCTGGGAGTGGACCTTGGATCATTTCGATGTCGCTGTTATCGGTGCCGGTATCGTTGGTGCTTCCCTCGCCTATTTCCTGGCACCGGAACGCCGGGTCGTTGTGCTGGAACAGGAGTCCGAGGCCGGCTATCACGCGACAGGGCGCTCGGCAGCGATCTTCGTCGAGAGCTACGGAAACGACGTAATCCGTGCACTGACTGCTGAGGGCCGTGCCTTTTTCGACGATCCCCCGGACGGTTTTTCAGACACACCCTTGTGGCGCGATATCGATCTCTTTCTGATCGGTACCGCTGGACAGGAAGAGACCATAGCGGCCCGATTTGACGAAGTCCGGCATCAGGCCGCCAAGGTGGAGATCGCCGACGGCCCCCTGTTCGAGGCGCACCATCCGCTTGCGAGAAAAGGGGTCGTCAAGTCGGTCCTTTTCGATCGCGGCGCTAGGGAACTCGACGTTGCCGCTCTACACCAGGGGTTTCTGCGTGGCGTCACCCATGCCGGCGGCACCATCGCCCTCGACCGGCAAGTGACTTCGCTTTATCACCAGGGCGGTTCCTGGTCGATCGTTACGGCCGGTGGTACCTATGCAGCCGACATCGTCGTCAATGCGGCTGGCGCCTGGGCTGACGTCATCGCCGAACTGGCAGGACTGGGTGCTCTCGGCCTGCAGCCGCTACGCCGCACCGTTTGCCTTGTCGATGTGCCGGACGGCATGGCGGTCGACGGTTGGCCGACGGCCATCGACGTCGATGAAACCTTCTACTTCAAACCGGAAAGCGGCCGGTTGTTGTGTTCGCCGGCCGACGAAACGCTGTCGGCGCCCTGTGACGCACAAGCCGACGAGTTGGACGTGGCGATCGCCGTCGACCGCATGCAGACCATCCTCGACCTCGACGTCAACCATATTGCCAACAAATGGGCTGGCCTCAGGACGTTCGCGCCCGATCGCACACCGGTGGTCGGTCTTGATCCGAGGAGCAATGGGTTTTTCTGGCTGGCCGGACAAGGCGGATACGGCATTCAAACGGCACCGGCCCTCGGCCGCACGGCGGCCAGCCTGGTGCTCGGCAACGAGATGCCACCATCGGTTGCCGCGAGGGGCGTGACCGGCTCCCTCTTGTCGCCGGTCCGTCTGTTGGAGACCTGAAACGGGATTGATCGATCGTCGATGCGCATTCTTCTCCTCTGCCATTCCTTCAACAGCTTGACGCAACGCCTGCACGTGGACCTGCGGGAACGGGGTCACGACGTTTCCGTCGAGTTCGACATCAACGACGCGACGACCCGCCAGGCGGTCGACCTGTTCCGACCCAACGTGGTCATTGCCTCGTTCCTGAAACGGGCCATTCCCGAGGACATTTGGCGCTCCACCCTGTGTCTGGTCGTTCATCCCGGCATTCCCGGCGACCGCGGTCCCTCGGCACTGGACTGGGCGATCCTGCGCGACGACAAGGAATGGGGGGTCACTGTGCTCCAGGCGGAAGCCAAAATGGACGCTGGCCCGGTCTGGGCCCATGGCCGCTTTCCCATGCGCGACGCGACCAAATCCAGCCTGTATCGGAACGAAGTTACGGAGGCCGCCGCCACCGCCGTACTCGAGACCCTCCGGCGATTTAAGGATGGTCCACCGTCAGCGGAAGAAATGTCGCAGCCGATCGAAGGCGGTGGCCGTACCAACCCGGTCTGCCGCCAAGCCGACCGCGCCATCGACTGGACAACGGACGACACACGAACGGCGCTGCGCAAGATCAGGAGCGCAGACGGCACACCCGGAATCCGTGACCGGGTCTCTGGAAATGAGGTCTACTTGTTCGACGCCGTCGAGGCCGATGGCCTGTCGGGCCCGCCGGGTGCCCTTTTGGCTCGCGCCGGAACAGCCGTCGCCCGGGCGACCGCCGACGGAGCCGTCTGGCTCAGACACATGAAACCCATAGGGCCGAAACAGCTGAAGTTGCCGGCGACCAGTGTTCTGGGCGAACAGGTTGCGGACCTGCCCCAATTGCCGGAGGCGCAATGTCTCGACCCTATTCGTTACGAAGAAAGGGATAGTGTCGGATATCTTCATTTCGCATTCTACAACGGCGCCTTCGGTACCCAGGCCTGCCAGCAACTTCGGCACGCTTTTTTCCAGGCTGTGGCGCGGCCGACTCGGGTGATCTGCCTCATGGGCGGGCCCGACTACTGGTCGAACGGAATCCACTTGGGTCTAATCGAGACGGCTGACAGCCCGGCTGACGAATCCTGGTCCAACATCAACGCCATCGATGATCTGGTCCGCGAAATCGTAACGACGACCAGCCACCTCGTCATCGCCGCCATCCGCGGCAACGCCGGTGCCGGCGGCGTCTTCCTGGCCCTCGGTGCCGACGAGGTGATCGCGCGCGATGGCGTCATTCTCAATCCTCATTACAAGGACATGGGCAATCTTTACGGATCCGAGTATTGGACATACGTGTTGCCGCGCCGGGCTGGTTCAGAAAACGCCGATCGTGTGACCCAGGCCCGGTTGCCGGTCGGCGTTGCTGAAGCGAAACGCCTGAAACTGGTCGACGCCAGTTTCGGCGGTCCGGTGCCGGCCTTCGATGCGGCGCTGGCCGCCTATCTCCGGGATTCTGCCGCCGACCGGTCACTCGCCGCACGGTTGCACGCCAAGAAGGCGCGCCTGGCCGCCGACGAAACCGAGAAACCGCTCGAGCGTTATCGCGAAGAGGAACTGGAACGCATGAACCTGAACTTCTACGGCTTCGACCCGAGCTACCACGTGGCACGCTATAATTTCATCCGCAAGGTGCCAAAGTCTCGGACCCCTGTAACGCTTGCCCATCATCGCTCGAAAAAGAAGACTGGATAACCCGACGTGGCCCCGAAACGTCTACTCATCGTCAGCCATACCCCGTCGGAGAATACACGGGCCCTTCTCGATGCCGTCGTCCGCGGCGCCACCAACAGAGAGTGGCTGTGTGAAAACGCCCCAATCGGTTTAGAATCCTGGCGCTTGCTTTGGAGGTCGGGATGAGCCGATTTGTTGAAGGCCAGGATCGCGGACAGCAGACGTTGTTTCCGTCCAGTCTTGATG
>Ga0209458_1000169_pt1 | contig 33499 bp, 40 predicted proteins | sample WorMetLIZAISLAND_FD_187411 | JGI IMG/M metagenome (GOLD analysis project Ga0209458, IMG submission 187411) | Marine gutless worms symbiont microbial communities from Max Planck institute for Marine Microbiology, Germany - Inanidrilus manae... ...
TTCATCCAAACCGCGAAGGAAAACACTGCTCACCGGGGTTAGCAAGGAGACACAGCTAGCCGTGGCTAGTCAGGTATATAGGTCCCCAAATTTGTGGCTCGCCATGGAGGGCGACCAACGGAGAAACCGCCAGAGTTATGCCTCAAGTTAAGCCTATAACTTATCATTCCGAAAAAAATAGATATTTTGACGCCAGTAGGATTGAAAAGCATCCGTAATCCGAAGATCGCACAAACAATAGAGGAATCAGTGGAAAACGGAAATGTATTTACCCAGATCCCCGCCGATCTCAGTAATGAAGTATTTGAGGTTCTTGTACAGAGCAAGAATGTCAAAATTGAACGTATCATATCAAAGGGACATACTTCGCCGGATACTGGCTGGTATGACCAGGAGCAAAATGAATGGGTCATCGTACTCAAGGGAAATGCCGACATCTCGTTTGAAAATGGGCTGGTAATAAACCTCAAGGAAGGTGAATACATAAATATACCGGCGCACAAGAGGCATCGAGTAACCAGTACAAGCATCATTCCGGAAACGGTATGGTTAGCTGTACACTATTGAAAAGGCTCTTTATGGATTCCGAACTGTTTTGGGGTATGCCGGTTTAAGCAGCGCCTTCACATCGAACCTCCGCGATGGGGAATATCAGCTAATGCCATTAAGTTTAAGCATCACCGGCGCCGCTGTGATTGATTGCTGTTTTTCGTTCGCCCTCTCCCCAACCCCTCTCCCGCCGGGAGAGGGGCTTTGAGGCTTAACTTAATGGCATTGGGATTGAACCCCAAACGAGGGAACGGGGGGCCTTGAGCGGGGTTCCCGTGCCAATCCGCCGGGATCGGGCGCCGGCCAAGCTGTTACTATAATTGGTCTTCTATGCCGGAGAAAAGGCCGATTATATGAGGCGTTCCAGATTACCTGTACTGCCCATGACGGGATCCGAACGGCGAGCGGCCGTGGGTCTGGCAGGGATCTTCGCGCTGCGCATGTTGGGCCTGTTCCTGATCCTGCCCGTCTTCGCCCTGTATGGCCAAGATATGGCTGGGGCGACCCCGCTGTTGATCGGGATCGCTGTCGGCGCTTACGGCCTCACCCAGGCGGTGTTACAGATCCCGCTCGGCATGCTTTCGGACCGCATCGGCCGCAAGCCGGTGATCTTCGGCGGGTTGGTCCTGTTCGCGCTCGGCAGCCTGGTGGCGGCGCTGGCGGAGGACATCGGGGGTGTGATCGCCGGGCGGGTGCTGCAAGGCAGCGGGGCCATCGCCGCTGCAGTCATGGCCCTGGCAGCAGATCTTACCCGAGAGGAGGTCCGGACCCATGCCATGGCAGGCATCGGGATAAGCATCGGTGTCGCCTTTGCGCTGGCCCTGGTGTTAGGGCCGGTGCTCGGGCACTGGATTGGCCTGGTGGGTATCTTCTGGCTCACCGCCGCACTGGCCGTGGGCGGTATGTTGATCCTGGCCCTGGTGGTTCCGACCCCCGAGCGCTCCAGCGTGCACCGGGATGCCGAGCCGGTGGCGAGCCAACTGGGGCGGGTGCTGAAAGTCCGGGAGCTGGTACGGCTGGATCTGGGGGTGCTGATCCTGCATATGGTGATGACATCTCTGTTTCTGGTGATCCCCTTGTCACTGGCGGAACAGGGCCTAGATGCCGCCCATCATTGGTGGGTCTATTTGCCGGTGTTACTCCTGTCCATGGTCGCGATGGTGCCCTTCATCATCCAGGCGGAGGGGAAGGGACGTATGAAGCCGGTCTTTCTCGGGGCGGTGCTGGTCCTGGCCCTGGTGCTCGCCGGATTCTATCTATTTGACGCCGGGTTGCTGTCGTTGGTGTTGTTCCTGTTCTTCTTCTTCACTGCCTTCAACCTGTTGGAGGCCGCCCTGCCGTCCCTGATTTCCAAGCTCGCGCCCGCCGATGCCAAGGGTACCGCCATGGGTGTATTTGCGACTTCGCAGTTCGCCGGGGCCTTCTGCGGTGGGCTCCTGGGTGGTTGGGTGCATCAGGCCTACGGGATGGATGCGGTCTTTCTGTTCTGTGCGGCGATGGCGGTCGTTTGGTTCCTGGTCGCCCGGCCGATGGTCAGTCCGCGTCCCCTCAGCGGCCAGGTCGTGCGTATCGGTACCGGAACGGAGGCGGAGGGTGCCGACCTGCAGCGTCACCTCCTGGAGGTTTCGGGGGTGGAGGAGGCGGTGGTGGTTGTGGACGAAGGACTCGCCTACCTCAAGGTGGACAAACGCTGTCTCAGTTGGGCAGAATTGAAAAATCATACGTTGCGCTCGGGATGACCCGCTGCGGTTACAGACTAATAAGCCGTCGAGGCTATTGAAATCCAGTTCGTGGCTACAAAGTACCTGGCCTTTTCGAAAAATCGCGCAAATCTGCGTAATCTGAACCCAATAAAAGGAAATCAGCGATGCCATTGAAAAACTCAGTAAAAACCATCGTGCAAAAGAAACTGGAGGAATACGAAGGCCGTTACAATCACATGTATTTGGATTCCAGAGGTAAGGTTACCATCGGAGTAGGACATCTCATCGCGAGCAAGGCTGCGGTTACCACAATTAGGCTATACAAAACCAAGAATAACCAGCCAACCACACCTGCATCATTAAAGGAAAAACAAGACGAGTACGACAATGTACTCGAGCAGAAAAAGAATTATAAGGCCAGTTGGCATAAACAATTCACCAAATTGGTGATGAAAAAAGCGGATATCAACGCTCAACGCGACAAATACATCGCTACCTTCTATACCGAATTAAGTGGTATGTACAGCAAGGCCAAAGGCTACGTAAACGACTTCGATGCCATGCCTGACGAAGTAAACTGGCTTTGTTCGATATGATTTTCAACCTTGGCCAAACCAAATTACGCACGATTTTTATCAACTTTAACAAGGCCATCAAACAAGAAAAGTGGGATGGAGCGGCCAAACAAGCCAATCGGCCGGATGTGAATGCAGCACGGAACGCTTACGTTAAAACCCTTCTAACTAACGCGCATAAGAAAACTAAGGCAAAAAAGCCTTAATAGCGAAGGCAAACTATGATAAGAATAACTATGGTCAAGGTCTTGTCGTTGCTGTTATTATCGATAATAATACCGACATGCGTTGCCAAATCATCGATTTCGCATCCGAAATTTTTCAATACCGACGAATTCGTCGGCTTTGTTGCAATGAGTAGTGACGGCGATACTGTAACGATAGACTATGAACTCGACAGTGCCGGCGGCAATCCGATCTCGTTCAAGAACTGTGATGATGTAAAAAAACTCCCGAAGCTGATGTAGCCACACACCAATACCACCTTTGGCGATTAATGCAAATAAACTGCAAAGCGGTCACAATGTGGTATAATGCAATTGCCAGCGCCCGGAGTCATTGGCCTGCTGCTTTTGACCATACGTTTATTGCAGGTCTTCCCGCCACGGCTATTCCCGATTTAGGAGGAAACTCGCTCGATGGGCGAAAAGGATTGCTAACAGATGCCGAGCCCACGCTGGAGACCAGCAACGTCAATTCTCACAGCACGAAAGCGATCCTCAGCGGCGATTTGACTATTACCTATGTACTAATGGGACGCGGCGATTTCGATCACGATGGCGCCGAAGATATCTTGTTGCGATTAGACTGGAACATCCCCACCGCCTTTGGTAGAGGGTTCAGTTTGCTGTTGCTTTCCAAGCCCAGTGTTTCCGCTGGAGCCGAAGTAGTTTGGCGTGATGGTTAGGCGATTTCTGTCAAATGACAGACCAGCCTGCTTGTCTTTGCGTCCGTCTTCTGGGTCGCGACAACAGTTACATCGCACAACGATGCGCCTGTTGTCGCTCCTTGAAGACGAACGAATAGCCGACCCATCCTGGTCTATCATTTTCCGGCAATCGCCTTAATTGAAGAATACATACCGCGTCCAAGTAAATCCGCAGAGCTGGAAGTCAGCGAGCGGTGGGCACAGCCCACTACGATCATGCCGGAGGTGGAGGCCAAGGAGAATTCCTTTTTTGCCGCAATCAACCACTATGGACTGAAAGTCCATAGTCTGGAGGACTAAAGTCCTCATCCGTGGACAAGCCACGGACTGAAAGTGAAGGGACTTAAAGCCCATAGTTTCAACTATGATGCGCTTCGCGCACTAAAGTTATTGAAGCAATGAACGCGAATCAACGCAAATCGGTCGAAATTGGTTTTCCATCATTGACGGTCCTCGCTCCATCCACATTTATTTGCGGCCATTTGCGTTTATTTGCGGCTAAATTTTCCATGAGATCCTGCGGTTCAATGTTATCGGTCGTTGAGAACATCCGGACCAGGGACCGGTGAGTTCGGTGTTCAGGGGATTTTCCTAAGAGTATTCTGCAATCCAACGGGGCAACCCGCTCCTAAATGGGGGGGACAAATGGCAAGAGGGGTCAACAAAGTCATCCTGATCGGTAACCTGGGTGCCGACCCAGAGGTCCGCTATATGCCCAGCGGCGATGCCGTCGCCAATGTGAGCCTGGCGACCAGTGAATCCTGGAAGGACCGGAATACCGGCGAGACGCAGGAGCGTACCGAGTGGCACCGGGTGGTCTTCTTCGGGAAGCTGGCCGAGATCGTCAAGCAGTATGTCCACAAGGGGTCCAAGCTCTACGTGGAAGGCAAGCTGCGGACCCGCAAATGGCAGGGGCAGGACGGGCAGGATCGCTACACCACGGAGGTGGTGGTGGATTTCAACGGCACCATGCAGATGCTCGACAGTCGGGGCGGGGGCGCGTCGGTGCCCTTCGCCGATGATCCGGGAGGACCGGCGCCGGCACCGGCGCCAGGTGGGGCCCCACCGAGCGGTGGCGGTAGCTCCCAAGCGACCGGCGGCGGTGGCGCTCAGCCGGCCGGCAAGCCGGATTTCGACGACGACATCCCGTTTTAATCTCCGTGCGAAGCATTCTGGTGACCGGTGGTGCCGGCTTCATCGGCGCCAATTTCGTCCATTTTCTCATCGCTGAGACGGCTGTCCAGGTCATCAATCTGGACAAGCTGACCTACGCCGGCAATCCGGATACCCTGGCCCCGTTGCGGGGCAAGGGTAGACACGTCTTCGTTGAGGGCGATATCGGAGACCGCGATCTGGTGCGGCGTCTGCTCGGCGATTACCGGGTGGACGCGGTAGTCAACTTCGCCGCCGAGAGTCATGTGGACCGCTCGATCGAGGGTCCGGCCGCCTTTATCGAGACCAATGTGGTGGGCACCTTCAACCTGCTCGATTGTGCCCGGGCCTATTGGACGGATCTCGGGATCGCTGGCAAAGATAGCTTTCGTTTTTGCAGGTCTCCACTGATGAGGTCTATGGCTCACTCGGTCCTACCGGGGGTTCACCGAGACTACCTCCTATGCACCCGACTCGCCCTATGCGGCCTCCAAGGCGGCCGCGGATCACTTGGTGCGGGCCTGGCATCACACCTACGGTTTGCCGGTGCTCACGACCAATTGCTCCAACAACTATGGTCCCTATCAGTTTCCTGAGAAACTGATTCCCCTGATGATTTTGAAGGCCCTGCGGGGGGAGCGGTTGCCGATCTACGGGGATGGGTCCAATGTGTGAGGGATTGGTTATATGTCACGGACCACTGTCGGGCCATCTGGCGGGCCCTCGAGGCGGGGCGTCCGGGCGAGGTCTATGGCGTGGGGGGGAGAGCGAACGCACCAATCTGCAGGTCGTCACTAGCCTCTGTGAGTTACTCGACGAGCTCCTGCCCGGTTCACCCTACCGACCCCACAGTCGGCTCCGGACATTCGTTGCCGACCGGCCGGGACACGATGCGCGCTATGCCATCGATGCACACAAGCTGCGCTCGGAGCTGGGGTGGGAGCCGCGGGAAGATTTCGAGAGCGGGTTGCGGCGGACGCTGGTGTGGTATCTGGAGAATCAGACCTGGTGCGAGCGCGTCATGGACGGCAGCTATCGAGGTGAGCGGCTCGGGTCCCTCCCATGAACAGGGTAGTGGCTAAATTTTAAGTGGTTAAGTTTGCCGGTTCCTCCCTCGTCATTCCGGCAGGGAGTGCCGGAACCCAGGTGCCAGGGATGGCAAAAACAGTGGGGGTTTGAATCATTGGGTCGCACAACCATGCCACTTCAAATTTAACCACTACTATGAACAGAAAGGGCATCGTGCTTGCGGGCGGCGCTGGCACCCGGCTTTATCCCTTGACCCGCACCATCAGCAAACAGCTGCTGCCGGTCTATGACAAGCCCATGATCTACTATCCCCTCTCCATACTCATGCTGGCGGGGATGCGCGAGATCCTGGTCATTACCACGCCCCGCGACGCGCGGTGTTTTCGGGACCTGTTGGGAGACGGAAGCCGCTGGGGAATCCGCTTGGACTACGCGGTACAGCCGGAACCTGGTGGATTGGCGCAGGCCTTCATCATCGGCAAGGCGTTCATCGCCTCGCATCCGAGCTGCCTGATCTTGGGCGACAATATCTTTTACGGCCAGGGCCTGGTCGGTCAGCTGCGGACTGCCGCCGAGCGGCAACAGGGGGCCACCGTGTTCGGGTACTGGGTCAGGGACCCGCAACGTTACGGGGTGGCGGAATTCGACCCCGATGGGTGTGTGGTCGGCCTGGAAGAAAAGCCGAGGTACCCGAAATCCAGTTACGCGGTGACCGTACTTCTACGACCATCAGGTGTGCGATCTGGCGGCCGAGTTGCGACCTTCCGCCCGCGGCGGGCTGGAAATCACGGATCTCAACAATCGGTACCTGGCGCAGGGGGAGCTGTTTCTGGAGCAGCTGGGGCGGGGTGTCGCCTGGCTGGATACCGGGACCCACGAATCGCTGCTGCAGGCGGGAAACTTCATCGAAACCATCGAGCTGCGCCAGGGATTGAAGATTTGCCGCCCGGAAGAGATTGCTTACCGCCAGGGCTGGATCGATGCCAATCAGCTGGCGGTCATCGCCGATTCACTCACCAAGAGCGGCTACGGCGACTATCTCTTTGATCTGTTGGCGCGGGATACCTAGCGAGGCTTCGCCTCAGACCGATGAGTGCCCAATTCGAGCTTCGTCGCAAACCCCCAATAGGACAGGATTTACAGGATTGCACAGGATTTACACGATGTTTGTCGTTCCTGAATTTCCGACGCCCGATCACGCCCTGACCAAACCAGCAAGCGCTATTCACAACAAAAAATCCTGTTAATCCTAAACATCCTGTTAATCCTGTACTATTAATTAGCGAGGCTTCGCCTTAAGCCCACGAGGCGTGAATTTTTTGTGCAGCGTAGACTTTTGCTTGTTCCCATGCTTCAGAGACTGTGAAAATATTCGCTTTTCCTGATAGCAGTGGGATGAAGTTGCTATATTTAACGCTAAATTCCGCACCAAGTGGGGTTAAGAGCAAGCTATGCGGCCTAATTTAGGAAAATTGTGTTCCCCTATCCCTTCCACTCCGAAAATTCAGCAATCTTTCACAGTCTCTCCAGCGTGGGAACACCACCTTGGCCGCTCCAGCGGCCAGGCTTGGTGGCGCTGGAGCGTCAAGACTTGCTCCCACGCCGGAGCGTGGGAGCCAGAGGAAAATCTGTAGTTTTTCTAACTAAAAATCAATAGATTAATTTTTAGTCAGCCTCTTAGCCATGAAGATAATTGAGACTGAGCTACCGGGGGTTCTGATCCTCGAACCCAAGGTATTCGGAGACGAGCGGGGATTCTTCATGGAGACCTACCGGCGAGACGATTATGCCCGGCACGGCATCCCACGGGATCTGGTGCAGGATAATCTGTCTTACTCACGGCGGGGTGTGCTGCGCGGACTGCACCTGCAATGGCCGCACCCCCAGGGAAAGCTGGTGCAGGTGTTCAGCGGCGAAGTTTTCGACGTGGCGGTAGATATCCGCCGGGGTTCGCCGACCTTCGGGCGCTGGTTAGGCGTGCGCCTGTCCGGAGAAAATAAGCGCCAGCTCTGGGTGCCCGCCGGGTTCGCCCATGGCTTTTACGTCACTAGTCCCAATGCCCTGTTCACCTATAAGTGCTCCGAATTCTACCACCCGGAAACCGAGTTGAGCGTGCGCTGAGACGATCCCGACATCGGCGTCGAGTGGCCGCTGGACGGCCGGCCCGACCTGTCTCCCAGGGATCTGGAGGCCGGGTTGCTGCGTGATGTCCCCGCCGCCAGGCTTCCAGTCTACGGGGAAACCATATCCTCATGCTGAACAAAGCGACCGCGCGCCCACGCATCTTCCTGATCGGTGCGGACGGGCAGGTGGGTTGGGAGCTGTGGCGTACCCTGGCCCCCCTGGGCCAGCTCATCGTCGCATCCCTGGGGGTGCCTGGGGACCGCGGGTAGACTTGGCCGATCCGCGCGTCACGCGCGACCTGGTCCGGGAGTCGGCACCCGATGTGGTCGTCAACGCCGCCGCCTACACCGCGGTGGACAAAGCCGAGGGAGAGGGTGAGCTGGCTCGGCGCATCAACGCCGAGGCTCCCGGTCTGCTCGGTGATCTGTTGCAGGGGCGTGGCGTACCAATGGTTCACTACTCGACGGATTTCGTGTTTTCGGGAAGCGCCGAGCGCCCCTATCGAGAGGACGATGAGCCGGGGCCACTGAGCCTTTACGGCGAGACCAAGCTCAGGGGCGAGCAATCGCTCATGGCCACCGGGGCCAATGCCATCATCCTGCGCACGAGCTGGGTCTACGGGGTGCGCGGCAGCAATTTCCTACTCACCATGTTGCGGTTGTTCGACGAGCGCAAGGAGCTGCGCGTGGTGGACGATCAGATCGGCGCACCGACCTGGAGTCGGCTGTTGGCCGAAGTGACGGCGCAGATCCTGTATCGAATCCTGCGAGGCGACCTCGACCCGGAACGGATCAAGGGCATCTACCATGCGACCAACGGCGGCCAGACGAGCTGGTTCGACTTCGCCCGTGTTATCCTCGCCATCAGCGGTCGCCGTTGTAGACTCCTGCCTATCCCAACCCACGAGTATCCGGCCCCGGCACGCCGCCCGGCCTATTCGGTGCTGGACAACACCAAGCTCCGGGAGACCTTCGGCCTGGCCTTGCCGGATTGGGAGGTCTCCTTACGCCAGTGTCTGGAGGACCTGGGGTTTTGTGGGAACCAAGTCGAATCCGGTTGACTTTCAAAAAGTCTTAGAATGGCTGATTATCCTCGATAGCGTGAATCTTAATCCAATCTGGCCGCAGGAGATGGGCATGAAAACAAGGCTCCCACTATTTTTTGCCGCAGTCGTGCTTGCGGGTTGCACCTCTACCGACAAGCATTGCGCCTACGATAAAAACTGCACCAATGTGACCAACAGGGATCCCGCCAACGTGGTCAGGCAAAAACTGACAGTACGCCGCCACATCAAGACCAGGTTGGACAACACGTGCGTGGACTGTATCTTAGCCGACGCCACCAAAATCCTGCAGACCAAAGACGACGCAGACGATGTGGCCTGCCCGGTCAGATTGGTGCGAAAGGGCGATGTCACCGCATTCAGTACTGGCACCGGCAGCATCGACAGCCAAGCCGATTTCGATACCATCATGAGGCTGCCGGGAGACGTAAAACTGGTTGAGGAGATCAACTGGTGCGGGGGGTTGAAGCCCGACATCAAAAGTTGCGCGCGACGGGGTGAATCGTTGGCTGTGGTTCCGATCGATCCGAGTCTGACGGGCGTCCTGTGGGCCCATGAGTACGGCCACGTCAAGGGCCAAGGGCATCGTACCCGCAATGCGGTCATGTACTATGCGCTCGGTACCAATCACAAGCGAGTCGATCAAGCCGAATGTAACGCATTCCAACGCTGAAATTTCGATGGTTTGAAGATTTGTTCAAGTAAGGGGCACCTTGAAAAATAGGTATTTTCACCAATCAAGCGACTCTAAGCCATTGATTGTTGAGTTGTACTGTAGACGAAAACCGTATTTTTCAAAGTGCCCTAAAGGTGGAACATAACCGGGAGATAGATCATGCGTAATCTCAATCTGAAGATACTGATGGCATTGGCGTCTCTGACATGGGCTGGAAGCGGAGCGAGTCAGGAGGCGATGGACATCAAAGAATTCGTGCGGCAATTTTACATTCACGGCGTACCCTACGCGGAGGCGAGCAAGTACGATGCCTCCGTGGTGCCGACCTTGCTGAAAATGCTGCAGGAACCCAAGGAGCAGGACTATTGGCCCAACATCGTGGTCACCCTCGGGATGATCGGCGATGAACGCGCTGTGGAGCCGATGATCACGTTCGTCAAGAGACTCAAGGAGGAGGGCACGCCGAATCGGAGCCAACGCAGGGCCAAGACGGCTGCCATCATGTCGTTCGGGTATCTGATCAATAAATCCGGGAACCGACGAGCTCTGGATTATCTGACGACAACCCTGAATCCCCCGGCACCCGCCGTAGGAGCAGGCCCGTTCGCTGCTACCATAGCGGAGCAGGGCGAGGACTTGAGCAAATACGCCGTCATGGGTCTGGCCTTATCGGGGAGCAAGGCCGCCGAGGCGCTGCAATCGATCCAGGAGTCGCTGGAGTCGAGTGACCACCCGGTGGCGTCCACGATGACGGTAAGTGCCTCCCGTCCCGGTTCCGATATCAGCGCAATAGTCTAAGGAAGCCTTGCGTGCCAATGAGGAGATCGCTGACAAGGGCCTAGCAGAATATTATGGGGGAGAGTAGCGATCCTGAATTACTTGGCGCTGTTTGGGGGACCGGACGTGTTGGGTTACGGCGCGTTCGGTCCTATCACTGTGCTTCGGGATCAGACAGCGCGCCTAACCCAACCTACACCCAAAGCGAGGGTCGCGCGGGGGGTAATGTGGGTATAGGTTACGTTAAGACGCCAGCATGACCCAAGCAAATGATCAGCAAGCCTTTGAGCGTCGAACGTAACCTGTCAAACTTGTCCCGATGCTAGGTAAGGATCTTTTCCCCCAGATAATGCCAAATCTTCAGGATTGCTTTTAACCAGACAGCTTCTAAGAAGGTGACCATAAAAAGGTCGAACACGACCTGGAGGTAGACCATGCGCAATCTCACACTGAAGATCCTGGTGGCATTGGCGGTCCTGACCTGGGCTGGAAGCGTAGCAGGCCAGGACATTAAAGAATTCGTGCGGCAAATCTACGTTCACGGCGTACCCTACGCGGAAGCGAGCGAATACAAGGCCTCCGTGGTGCCGACCTTGCTGGAGATGCTGAAGAATCCCAAGGAGCAGACCCATTGGTCCAACATCGTCGTTACCCTCGGGATGATCGGCGATGCAAGGGCTGTGGGGCCGATGATCGCATTCATCGAAAAAGGTAGGGCCAAGACGAATGCCGTGATGGTGCTCGGATATCTGATCAATAAATCCGGGAATCGCAGGGCCCTCGATTACCTGATAACCAACCTGACCCTTCCGGCACGGACACGGACCGAAGATGTCTTCCTGCAGAGAGATGACCTGTTCGATGCCACAGCGGAGCACAAACTGAACAAATACGCGGTTATGGGTCTGGCCTTATCGGGCCATCCCAGGGCCGCCGAGGCGCTGAAGTCGATCCGGAATTCGCTGAAGTCGAGTGCGGAGAAGGAGATGATCGACGAGGCGTTGGAAACCCTTAAGAAGATCGCCGACAAGGGCCTGTCGGAATACTACCGCACGTTGCGGCCCTAAAGTTCGCGGAACTGGTACAGATGCTCTCAATTACCGGTAATGTCGAGCGAGCAGGATTTTCAGGGAAGATTTGTCCGCGAATAAACGCAAATGGTCGCAAATAAACGGAAGATGATGGCGAACCGATGGCGACCGATTTGCGTTGATTGGCGTTCATTGCTTCAATAACTTTAGTGCGCGAAGCGCATCATAGTTGAAACTATGGACTTTAAGTTCCTTCACTTTCAGTTCGTGGCTTGTCCACGGATGAGGACTTCAGTCCTCCAGACTATGGACTTTCAGTCCATAGTGGTTGATTAGCGGAAAATGGTATTGCTGTACTAGTCAGGAGGCAACCATAACAGCTACCTTCAGCGATCGAGTGATCTCTCTGATCTTGGTTGGAGCGTGCCTAATTCCGGGGATAGCCGATGCCTCCGGTTGCCGGGCATCGTTTTCGGAAACGGGTTATAGCCATTTGTGCTGGTTATTCGATGAAGGAAAAGGAAAAAGAAAAGGTAGAACCGCTTGGCGCATGTCCGGCAATAGCCCCAAGGGAGGACCTTATTTAGGGGATGACTATTATGCGCAGAATTGGAACTATGGAAGCGGACGCGACGACTTTGGGAAGAAGGTGAAAAGCGGTTCGGCCGGCACGGTAATCTATGCGCGAGACACCGGAAAGGGTTATGGAAAACAGATGATTATTCAGGCGCGTGAAAACGACAACCTTGCTATTCGGTATGCCCATCTCGATGAGATCCACATCGCGACGGGGAATCCCGTAAAAGTCGGAACAGTGATCGGCACGGTCGGGGATAGTGGTTTCCCACCCAATCGCTGTAACGCCGCGGGGGGTTGGATATGCCCACTGTTACACGTGGTTGTTTACAAGAATATCAAAGAGATGTCGCGTTACAATCGAACGGCGCTATCTTGGTTGAAAAAGGGCCGATCGCCTTTGAGAATTGTCAGAGACCGTCCAACCGAATTCGCGGCAAAATTTAGGGTCGCCGATCCGTAAAATGGTCTAATCGGATCAAGGCGGGTGTTTGGCCCACTCGGAGATTCCGGGAAAAATGTGGCCCGAGGGCGGAGTTCGGCACCGTGTCTGTCTAGGGGCTGTTGACATTTAGCCTGTCTTGTCCATCCAGGTTAGCGGAAGACCACGAATTCACACGAATCAACACGAATTCGTGTTGATTCGTTTCCATTCGTGGTTTCTCTATGAAAACAGTCGGTTAGAGTTAAATGTCAACACGCCCTAGGCGCGGTCCTGGGTTATTTGACTTTGGTTGTTGGAAAAGATCCCTCCTACGTCGGGACAAGTCTGATGTGTTGGGTTACGGCGCGTTCGACGATGTTTGTGTCCTTTAACATCGGTTCGGTTCTTCCATGGGGAATTTTTTTGCCGCAATCAACCACTATGGACTGAAAGTCCATAGTCTGGAGGGCTAAAGTCCTCATCCGTGGACAAGCCACGGACTGAAAGTGAAGGGACTTTAAAGTCCATAGTTTCAACTATGATGCGCTTCGCGCACTAAAGTTATTGAAGCAATGAACGCAAATCGGTCGTAATTGGCTCGCCATCACCGACAGTTCTTGATCTCATCACATTTATTTGCGTCCATTTGCGTTGATTTTCGGCTAATTTTTCCGTGAAGGGCTTGCCTGCTCAATGTTATCGATAGTTGAGAGCATCCGTATTAGCTGGCGGGAGTTGAAGATGAATCGAATCGGCTTCGTGGGATGGCGCGGTATGGTGGGGTCGGTGCTCATGGACCGGATGCGCGAGGAGCAGGACTTCGCGGACATCGACGAGCCGGTCTTCTTTACCACGTCCCAGGTCGGTCAGGAGGGTCCGGATGTAGGCAAGGGCAGCACACCCCTGCAAGACGCCCGGGATCTCGATGCCCTGGCCACGATGGATCTGGTGTTGACCTGTCAGGGGGGTAGCTACACGCAGGCGGTCTATCCCGAGCTACGGGCCCAGGGCTGGCAAGGCTATTGGATCGATGCCGCCTCGACACTGCGCATGGCATCCGACAGCGTCATCGTACTCGACCCGGTCAATCGCGATGTCATCGACGCGGCCCTCGCCGCAGGCAAGCGAGATTTCATCGGCGGCAACTGTACGGTCAGCCTCATGCTCATGGCCCTGGGGGGTCTGTTCCGGCACGGCCTAGTGGAGTGGGTCAGCGCCATGACCTATCAGGCCGCCTCCGGTGCCGGTGCCCAGCACATGCGCGATCTCCTCGCCCAAATGGGCGCTGTCCACGCCAGCGTGGCCGAGCTGTTGGCAGACCCCACCTCCGCCATCCTGGACATCGACCGGGTAGTAACCGAGACTATGCGCGGCACGCAATTTCCCACAGCCCGGTTCGGCGTCCCCTTGGCGGGGAGTCTGATTCCCTGGATCGATACCCAGCTCGAGAACGGCCAAAGCCGGGAGGAGTGGAAGGGCATGGCGGAGACCGACAAGATCCTCGGGTGCGAGGGCCGGCCGATCCCCATCGACGGTATCTGCGTGCGGATCGGGGCCATGCGTTGCCACAGCCAAGGGCTGACCATCAAGCTCAGCAGGGATATTCCGCTGGATGAGATCGAGGACATGATCGACTCCGCCAACGACTGGGTGACACTGGTCCCCAACGAGCGGGAGGCCACGATGCGGACACTCTCGCCGGCGGCGGTCACCGGCACCCTGAAGATCCCGGTGGGGCGATTGCGCAAGATGAATCCGGGCGGGCAGTATCTCTCGGCCTTCACCGTCGGCGATCAGCTCCTGTGGGGGGCGGCCGAGCCCTTGCGCCGTATGCTGCGTTTGTTACTCGAACATTGTAGCGTTCCATGAGGTAACACCTTAAAAAATTTAAACGTGTAAAACCTAAAAGGGGGGTAATTATGGAACGTAAGACACAAATTCGAGGTCCAAGAGCTACTATGAAGACCCTATTTGCATTTATGTTTACCCTGTTCGCCGTCACGCTCGTGACCCTGCCGGATGCTGCCGAGGCCAAGCGATTCGGCGGCGGCATGAGTCTGGGCAAGCAGTATCGGAGCACACCGCGTACCCCGCCGCGCCAGACGCGGCAGGCCGTACCCAATCGTTCCCAGGCAGCAGCAGCCGGAGCCGCCGGCCGTACCAGCGGGATGAGCCGTTGGCTCGGTCCCTTGGCCGGACTGGCCGCCGGCGGTCTGCTCGCATCCCTGTTCTTCGGCGACGCCTTCGAGGGCCTCCAGATCATGGACATCCTCCTGGTCGCGGCCCTGATCTTCGGTGGCCTGATGCTGTTCAAGGCCATGCGCCGCGGCCGTCCCACGGCCGCCGGGACCGGGGCTGGCGCCTACGGCGGCTCGATGGCCGGGGGCGGCGGATCGGTTCCGGGCATGATGCCGCCGGCGCTCGGCGATCCGACCTGCATCGAGCCCGCCGCGGGCGACGACGAGGCCCCGGCCTGGTTCGATGGCCCAGGATTCCTAGCGGGCGCCAAGGATCACTTCATTCGGCTCCAGACCGCCTGGGACCAGGCCGATTTTCGGGATATCCGCGACTACACCACCCCCGATCTCTGCGCCGAGCTGGAGCGCGAGCGCAACCGCCTGGGAGAGCAGGCCCAACACACCGAGGTCGTGACCCTGGACGCGGAGCTCGTCGGAATCCAGCGCGACGGCGACCAGGTCGTAGCAAGCATCCTGTTCTCCGGCCTGATCCGCGAGGAGCAGGACGCGACCGCTAACCCCTTCCAGGAGACCTGGCACGTGCAGCACGCCTGGGACAGCAGCGCAGGCGATTGGCTCATCGCCGGTATCCAGCAGGCCTAGGGGTGTTCTCAATCAACAACCTGAGAAGCTGTCTGGCTAAAAGTGTATCGGCTGCAAATGTCCCAAACTGGTGCCTTTTTCCGCCCTTTCTCGTTAAATAGGCCTGCTATTCGCCTCGAAAGCGCAAAAAATACCCTCAGTTTGGATCATTTTCGCTACGATCCATTTTAACCAGACAGCTTCTAAACCCGTGAGGTCAACTCCAGGGTTGAAGTTGACGATATGGTTTTGCTGATAATAGAGCTTGCCCCTGCATCTGCCGGATGACCCGGGCACTCTTAGTCTACTGAGCAAAATCATTGTGTTACCCCTAATTGAGAACACCCCCTAGCGAGACTTCGCTTCAGACCGACGAGTGCCCAACTCGAGCTTCGGCGCAAAACGCCAATCGGACAGGATTTACAGGATTACACAGGATTTACACGATGTTTGTATTTCCTGAATTTCCGACGCCTGATCACGCCCTGACCAAACCAGCATGCGCAAAAATCCTGTTAATCCTGTACTATTGGTTAACCTGCTGCGGGCTTTCATAGGATCTACGAGTTAGCGAGGCTTCGCCTTAAGCCCAGGAGGCGCGAATTTTTTGTGCCGTGCACAAACTTAACTCATTTGTAAAGATGCAGGTCGGTCAAGAAATCCCAGTGCCCTCGCTCTACCCGCGTCTCCCGGTGCCGGAGGTGTGGCCTTGCTCGTCACAATCGACACGGCTAACATCCTAGCCATTTCGCGTCCAGTGTGGTTGGACTTCGCTCAGGAAAGATTTTCAAATGAGTAATCCATTTTCTCGCTTGGTCCGTATCGAGGCGCCGGAATCTGTCGACTGCGACCCCTCCGGCAAGAATTCCCCCTTCGAGATCACCATCCTGGCCGATGGGCAGATCCCCTTCCCGCAGGTCATCCTGTACGCCCAAGATTGGCAGCACCTGATCAAGGAGCAGATGATCGCGGCGTCCGGCACGGACGCGGACGGTCGGGTTACCTACGTCGCCTCCGTACCCGCGGGACTTGCAGGACCTGGGGAGGTCGAGATACAGGTGGAAGGCTGTCGGAAATCGGATTTGCGGCAAGCCGGTGACGGCGACTGGATCAAGGACTATCTGCGGGTCCGGATCCGCTCGGACGCGGCGGCAGGCGAGCCAACAGCAGTTGCAAAGCCCAAGCTCAGGCCCAAGCCGGTGCCGAGGGCGACCCTGAAGCCGGGCACCTTCGGTACGGAGCCGAAGGTCTACTTCGGTATCCACAAGCACATGCACCAGCCCTACTACCAGGCGACCGATCGCAACTACTGGGATGGCGAGAAAGACGAAATCTTCGGCTCCCGCGGGGGTCCCTACACCGAGTTCATCCCGGCGGCGGTGCGCCAATACATCGACGGCGGGCTGCCCCATGCGGGCCTGTCCACAAGCTGGAGCGGTACCCTCATCGAGCAGCTCAATCGCTGTGCCCGCGATGGCCTGTGCGGCGGTCGTTTCGGCAATTGGACCGGGGAGCTGCGTCGCATCGCCGCCGAACCGACCGGCTTGGGAAACCCGCGCGTGGATTTCACCGCCTTCGGTTTCTTCCACCCCCTCATGGCCCTTATCCCGGAGCGTAACATCGTCGACCAGATCGCCCGCCACCGGGAGATAGTGCGCGAGACCTTCGGGGCCGAGGCATCCAAGGTGCTGTTCCCGCCAGAGACGGCCTTCCACGTGCGCATGATCCCGGCCCTCAACCAGGCCGGTATCGAAGCGGTCATCTACGACTCGATCCACCGCTTCCGCACCTGCAAGGAATACCCCTATGCCGGCATCAACGAAGGGATGCTGCCCCCCAATCCGGCGGATCAACGCAACCCCCCGGCCAACGATTGGCTGCAGCTGCACAACATCTGGGCCGGCTCCCGGATCGCCCCCAGCCTCCTGCGGCCCGAATACGTGCAATACGAAGACCCCGAGGGACAGCTCCACAAGATCATTGCCGTGCCCGCCGAGCGTTACATCGGCAACGAAGACGCCCGCGGCGGATTCGGCGCCCTGCAGTATCCGGACGTGCTGGGACAGGTCTGTGACCGGATCCTGGCCACCGGGACCTATGACCCCAAGCACCCCCCCTTCTTCGTCTTGCATTCCGACGGCGACAATCACGGCGGCGGGGCGGAGAGCTACTACAAGCACAACACCGGGGGCCTGGTGGACTGGATCAGGCGCGATCCACGCTTCGACCTGATTACTATCCGGGACTACCTGCAGCTGTTTCCGCCCGATCCCGACCAGGCCGTGCACATCGAATCCGGCTCCTGGAGCGGCGCCGGCAACGGTGACCCCCAATTCATGAAATGGTTCAGCCGCTATAACGAACCCTACTCCCCGGACCTGAACTCCTGGGCCGTACTGACCGCACTGCACAACGCCGTCCACACCCTGGAAGACGCGGCGACCAGCCGTGCCAAGCTAGGCGAGGCCTCGCGCCTGATGTTGACGGCGGAGACTAGCTGCTATTGGTACTGGACCGGGCAGACCGAGTGGGACACCCAGGTGACCAATGCGGCCAACGCCGCCTACATCCTAGTCAAGGGCGACCTCGACCGGCTCGTTTCGACAGGCAAGGACAAGACCGGGCCGACCATCTTCCCACCCTGGATCATTCCGGAGAACCCAGGCGGCAAGAAATGGGGACAAGGCTGCCTCGAAGACGCGCCGCGCCAAGGCATCGTGCACAGCTTCATCCACGACGTGTCGGGCCTTAAGCGGGTGTCACTGGTACTACGCACGGCCAAGGGCGAGAAGACCATCGCCATGACCGACCAGGGTCCTTATCCGTCACAGACCGGTCCCAAGGTTACGGCACGCTTCTTCACCGCGGAACTGCCGGTAGGCGCCGGTGAAGTGAGCTACTACATCCAGGCCGAGGACCAGAAAGGGAACCGCTCGCGCAGCTCCCTGGAGCGGGTCTATCTGGCGTGAACGGCGAGGCCCAGGAACCCGCCTCGGCCTGCGTCGGCGTCTGCAAACTGGACCCGGCCACCGACCTCTGCCGGGGCTGCCAGCGGACCCTGGACGAAATCGCCGGCTGGACGGCCTTCAGCACGGCCGAGAAATTGGCCGTGCTGGAGCAGCTTGGCAACCGGCAAGTGCGGTCCGGGGAAAAGTTCTCGGTTGAAAAAAATACAGACCTTATCCATAATTAAAGGGAAGGACTGGGGATTCCTAGTCGGCATCTGGCCCCGATGGAAACATCGGGGCCTTATGCTTTCTCGGGGAAGCATTTCAATCCCCGGCCATCGCATCGCCCTCGGCCATTCGTGTAGAACTTCCTCTCCAGGACATCAAAGGCCCGGTTTTCCCGATCAGGCTTGAGCATTTTGATACCTACAGGGCGTGCCACGAGATCGGCCATCTGTAGTCCGAACGAATTGCTTTTCTTGTCAGCAAAAATAAGCTCGAACGGTAGCTTGCAACCTTCATAATTGCTGCCGCTGCATATTCTGCGGAACTCCGACTCCAGTTTCATATCCTCCTGCTTTCCTCTTTTCTCGACGATGACGTGTGTCTGATGCTCCGCTGCCCGCTGTGAACGCAGGAAGTAAAACACCCGTTCAAGCCCGAATCCAAGCGCTATGCAAGTTGCACTAAACCAGACACAGTTTTTGCATATACATCTTATGCGCTGGCGCAGAATTTAACGCAGTTCGATAAACAGCTTATTTCCCAGTTTTCTCCACCTAGTGTCTCAAAATAACTGACCAATTTTTCATAGCGATAAAAAGGACATCCATCTTGTTTGACCTGATTTTCCTACTGAGCTAGCATTTCTCTCAACCTGATATTCTCAGCCAAGAATCCGAACCATGACCGCTCCCCGTTCCGCTCTCGTCTCCCTTGAGGATACCCCCTGGTATCACTGTGTATGCCGCTGTGTGCGCCGTGCCTTCTTGTGCGGTGAAGATCACTTCTCGGTCCTGAATTTCGACCACCGCCGTGGGTGGATTATCGAGCGTATTCAGAAGCTTGCTGCCCTGTTTGCCATTGATGTGGCCGCCTATGCGGTGATGAGTAACCACTATCACATCGTGGTGCGCATCGACCGGGAACGGGCCTTGGAGTGGTCGGTCGAGGAGGTGCTGAGGCGCTGGACGACGCTCTTCACCGGGCCACTGTTAGTGACACGGTATCTTTCGGAATCACAAGCGGAGATGAGCCAAGCGGAGGTCGCCGAGGTCGAGGTGCTTACCGAAGTTTATCGGGGGCGATTGCACGATTTGTCCTGGTGTATGCGTACTCTCAATCAACCACTATGGACTGAAAGTCCATAGTCTGGAGGACTAAAGTCCTCATCCGTGGACAAGCCACGGACTGAAAGTGAAGGGACTTAAAGTCCATAGTTTCAACTATGATGCGCTTCGCGCACTAAAGTTATTGAAGCAATGAACACATTGCCCGCCGGGCCAATGCCGAGGATGGGGTGAAGGGGCGGTTTTGGGTGGGTCGCTTCAAGAGCCAGGCGTTGCTTGATGAGAAGGCATTGCTAGCGGCGATGGCTTATGTGGATCTCAATCCGGTGCGGGCGGGGCTGGCCGAGACGCCGGAGACTTCGGACTATACTTCGATTCAGGAGCGCGTCGGTGAGATGCCGAAGGAAGCGGCATCAGAAGCTGGTTCGCAGGAGATCGCAACCGCCAAAGATTCTCTGATGCGACACTCGATGGGGAGCGGTTACGACCGGAGGCTGAGACGCAGCTCTTACCCCAGGTCCCGCTGATGCCCTTCGATGCCACCGCACGGACTCCTTGGGCGGTGCCGTTTGCCTTCAAGGACTACCTGGAGCTGGTCGATTGGACGGGGAGGGCGTTACGCGCGGATAAGCCCGGATACATCGAGGCGCGAGAACCCAAGATCCTCGCGCGACTGGGGATTGATGGGGAGCGGTTTGTCGGCTATTCCGAGCGTCTTCTCAAGGCGTTCGGAACGGCGGTCGGCGCACCGGCATCGCTCGCGGACCTCTGTGCCCGGCGTCAGGCTAAGTACCTGCGTGGTATCCAGGCTGCACGAGTGATGTTTGTAGCCAAACAGGCAGCGTGATAGGGTTGGGTAGAGAGCGCTTTTTGCCGTTCCTGAGCCCGGGCGTTAGGGCGTTTACCGCACGATCTGCTTGCGAAACTGGGCATCCCCATACCCATTATCTGTACTCCGGAAGAGTTGTTGGGCGATAACACAGAAAGCGACTGATTCAGCAATCGAAGAAATACATCGGATTCGCGAGGAAATCTCCGAACGGTTCGATGGCAACATCGCAGCAATTGCCGAGGATGCAGCGCGTCGTCAGACTGTATCGGGCCGTCCGGTGTGGAAACCAGAGATGCCTGATAAGAGCCTCCATCCAACCCGCTAACTCCGGTGTTGTTTTAAGGTTGGGCGGTTCTTGCCAAGTTGGGTACCGCCCGTAAATCTGTCGTCTCCTTCCCGCGGGCGGCTGAGCTAGCACGTTAGCTTTCAAAACCACTTACCAGAGTATTAATCGAAATCAACCACTATGGACTGAAAGTCCATAGTCTGGAGACTAAAGTCCTCATCCGTGGACAAGCCACGGACTGAAAGTGAAGGGACTTAAAGTCCATAGTTTCAACTATGATGCGCTTCGCGCACTAAAGTTATTGAAGCAATGAAGTCTGAGTCGAAGTTAATAAGGTACTCAACGCTTGGCCACCGATGGCTGGAATGATCTACGTGCCGCACACGGAAGAGGAGTACGAGCGACCGGTTATATTCCTCGACAGTTTGATCGATGAAGTCGGAGAAGACGAGTCGCACTTGCTGGCTTCACTGATGGAGATTGTGGGGGTGCTGATCGAACGTTATGAGGAAGAGCATGTGCCTGAACTCACCAAGTAGCCGGTGCCGCAGCAGTATATGCCTAACAAAGGCTTTCGGCCGACCTCGTTCCTCGGCGGCTGATGCCAAACGTTAGCCCCTCCATAAGAAGACTCGCAATGGAAGTCAAATAAACCACGAATCGCGCGAATCAATCCGCGAAGATTCGCGTGATTCGCAGTTTTTCCTCTTCTTTGCCGACCGGTAACGCTTAACTTAACGGCTTTGGCTCTCATACTCCTTATCAAGCAAGATCCCATGACTTTACTTCATTGCTTCAATAACTTTAGTGCGCGAAGCGCATCATAGATCGTCCTGATTGTGTTCATGATCTTTCTACGCGCTTTTTTACAAAGTCGCCTTCGCAATTATGTCTTCGGCAAAACCAAGCTGGACGAAGTAGTAGCACTGCGCTCTAATGCCAGTATCGGCGGTCTATTCAAGGTCCATTTCGTCAATCTCCTATTGGTCGTTTTTTTCCTGGGTTTGGCGGTACCCTGGGTAAAGGTGCGCCTGGCGCGCTATACGGCAAACCATACCCAAGCGATCGTACAAGGGGATTTGGGATAATACGTTACCGGGCAACAGGACGTGCAGACCTCGCTGGGTGATGAAATGGGCGAGGCCTTTGATGTGGACACCGGCGTAGAGATCGGGTTTTGATCTTAACCGGCTACTGGTATCTGGCCGGCAGCTCGCTACGGTGTGCTGCTGAATTGCAGCTGGAGAAAGGCGGTTTTCGGCTTTTTCTGGACGGGGAGCCGCCACGCCAGGACACCGGCGGCGAGCTAGAGTTCAGTCCCCGGGTCGGCGATATCCCCCGCAAGATTCGGCTGCCGGATGGATCTGTGTTTACCACCCAGGAGAACGACCGGATCGACGCCTGGCTGTCCCGTTCCGGCCATAAGAACGCGCACCAGCACTGGATGCATGCCCTGGAGTCGAATTGGACGTGGGTGGGGGTTGCACTCCTGTTCACCACCGTTTTTGTGTTCGTCGGCCTCTACTGGGGATTGCCCTGGGCAAGCAAGAAGATCGCCTTTAAATTGCCGGCTGAAGCGATTCAAGCAGTATCAAGTGGTACCCTGCAGACACTGGACCGGTTGGTTTTCGAACCGAGCGATTTCCCGCAAGCCGGCAACAAGCCCTCCACCGACGTTTTCAGGGCCTGTTGCCAGATGATCGAGAGGGATTTCCTACGCGCTCCATTTCCGCCAAATGTCGGGTCTAGGCGACGACACGCGAATTGCCAATGCGTTCGCCCTGCCGTCGGGTGACATCCTGGTTACCGACAGGCTGGTGGAATTGGCGAAAAAGCCGGAGGAATTGGACGCAATCTTGCTGCACGAGATCGGCCATGTCGTGCACCGGCATGGTATGCGCCAGATTATTCAGTCATCCGCATTGACAATCATACTGATGTTGGTCATCGGCGACGTCGGCGCGGTCGAGGAATGGACCCTGGCATTGCCCGGTTTCCTGCTGGAAAGCAACTATTCTCAGGGCTTTGAAACCGAGGCGGATGAGTACGCCTTCAAGCGTATGATTGCGATGGATAGAGATCCGGCCTACTTCGGGCATATGCTGGGACGCATCACCGGAGAAGGCAGAGAAGCTGCGGAAGATAAAGCTGTGCAGGATCCGGGGTCGGAGGGTTGGTTGAGGTATCTGTCCTCCCATCCCGGTAGCCCGGCCCGCGTCGAACAAGCGAGGCGTTATTCCGAAATCTTTAACGCCGGCAGGTTGCAGTGAACCGGAGTGCGGTAGTGGGTGATGGATAAGTTTTAAGTGAGAACCGATTCGATCCCCTCACCCCAACCCCTCTCCCAGGGGGAGAGGGGCTTTTGCGACACCCTCCTGGAGGGAGAGAGCCCGTAGGTTGGGGTGAGAGCTTGCGAACCCCAACAAATCGCCATGTCAAGCTAAGGCCGTTGGGGTTTGTCGCCCCTGCCGGGGCGACCTCATCCCAACCTACGGGGGCTTTGCACCTACCCAGGATTGGTCTCGTTCGATCCTGGCGCTGTTCGGCGTATATTCAGTGTTGCCTGGGAAGACGTCATGTTGGGTTACGGCGCGTTCGACGCTGTTTGTATTCTTCAAAATCGGGCAGTGCGCCTAACCCAACCTACACTTGACGCGAGGTCCGCGCGGACCTCGCTTTGAATAGGTTGCATTCCAGATGGTGACTCTTACTGCAACCACATCACCTAAAAAACGCCCCTAAAAGACAACCCCCACTCCGCCGAAGACATCGCCGTCGCCACCACCGATCCCGATGTTTATCCAGGGGCGTGAATAATTGGTGCGGGTCTGTTGGTCCGGCCACGGGTGGACCTTGTAGCTTTCCAGCAGCGGGAAGCCGTAATCCGCCTTCCCCAACCGTCCTTTCCGGATCCCGGTGATGCGCCCGGTGGCGCTGACCGTGCGGCCGATCTGATAGTCGGTGGTATCCAGGAATCCCGGATGGATGATGATAAAATCCCCTGTCTGCTCGGCTCCGGTATGGGGACGGCCGCAGCTATCCAATGGGTAGGCGATCAGCTCGAGCTCTGTATGCGCCTTGAGATGACGGGGTCTCGATCAGAATACCGCCCCATTGGATCGACTTGCCCACATGATCACCGGTGGTGGATACCACGGACGGGGTAAGGGAGGGGGTGCCGACCGGTGGTAAGCAAACATTGCTTACGCAACTTGCTAGGAAAAGCAGGGCCAGGAGAAGCAGGGAACAGACGATGGAAAATCTGGGGTGCTGCATCGAAGTGTTGCCGAAGGTTCCGTATTATTAGGGGCTGTTGACATTTATCGTTCACGGTCCGATTGTGGCCCTTTTCCGCGCTGACGGTGTTGCGGCTCGTCAAAATAGGCCCGCTATTCTTCCTCGCCGCGCCTTGTCAGCACGAAAAATTTCTCACAATCGCCCGCGTTCAGATAAATGTCAACAGCCCCTAGTACCAAGGGTGCCAGGGATAGTGCCAGGGGTAATACCAAGGGTCCGGGTAGAAATAAGGTGGTTCCGGCGGTGGCGGTTTCGGCCACAGGTAAGGTTGCTCGACCGCGACCACCGGATAGGAATAAGGATACTCGCCGATGGGTCGGGTTTCTACGCGCTGCAGGCGTCCGGTTACGGTGAGCAACCGCTTTTCGGGGTATTCTGCCGGATCGGCGAATCCCGTCAGCAAGGCGATGAAGCGGCCTGTGCCGGGCTCCTTTCCCCGCGGCTTTCCGCCCGAGTCCAACGGGCGGGACAGGATCTCGATCTCGGTGGTCTGCTTGAGGTTTCTGACCGCGACGATGGTACCGCCCCAACGCACTCGCCGGTCGAGAAAACGCTCGGGTTCTTGTTGTACTTGCGAGACCAAAACCGGTTTTTCCGGTGCCTTGCCGATAGCCGGGGGAACTCGTGAGGAGGCGCAGCCGGCAAGCAGCAGGATCACGGCGGAGAGGAGGACTCCGGCTTGCCGCTTACACAACAGCAGGATGGATAGTTTCGATTTCATCGTCGCGGTATCGTGGCTGCACTTTTTAAGGGCAGGCATAGGGCTACCCCGGCGCATCGGATGAGCTTATCGAGCCCTTTTAAAACGACTTTGATCTCGACTTGGTCCATGGTTTTTAACCACGAAAGACACGAAAAGGCATGAAATTTCGTGTTCTTTCGTGTCTTTCGTGGTTCTCCCTGCGCCCAGTTCCAGTTAGGGCTTGATATCCTCGAAGATCTTGACGACCTTGGTCACGCCGGGCACATAGCGGGCCTTTTCCGCCGCCGCCTGCGCCTCCCAGGGATACACCAGGCCCATGAGGAATATAGTACCTGCCTCGGTAACGACCTTGACACGGGTCGCATCGAAACCGGGGATGTCGATCTTTGTCAATGCGAGCTTGACCCGAGAAGTGATCAGGGCGTCCTCGCTTTCCCGTGCAAAGCTCGCCACTGGTCCGATCGTGACCTCGTCGATCACCTTCCTCACCTTCGGTAAGCGGGCCACCTTCCGGGCGAAGCGGTCCCTGATATCTTGGGTCTCGGCCTGGCCGGTGAGGAGCACCCAATGGTTGTAGCTCGTGGTAGCAATGCGACTATGCCTCTTGATATCGGGGTTATCGGTCAATAGCTGGGCCGCCGAGTGTTCGGTGTACTCGTCCTCCAGCACGATGCGCGAACTGCGCCGCTCATGGGCCACCGAGGCCACGGTGGCACCACCGAGCAGGAGGACACCGCATCCCTGCAGCACAGGGAGGGTGAGGCCCAGCACCAGTGCTATCCTCAATGCCCGCTTGTTCAGCATTTGGAGCAGCGGAAAAATACGCTTTCGCAGATCATTGCACATTGAATGCATTCCGGATCCAGTCGATATGATTGTTGCCGCTGACCGCAACGACATCGAAGCGGCAAGCCAGTTTGGTCGGATGGTACCGCAGATAATGGGCCGCGGCCGCCGCGAGTCTGCGTTGCTTGTGGATATTGACGGTCTCCGCCAGGGTGCCGAAGCTCGGGGAGGCCCGGAACCTGACCTCCACGAACATCAGGGTATTCCCCTCGCGCATCACCAGGTCGATCTCGCCGCGTCGGCAGCGGTAATTGCGTTCCAGCAGACGCAACCCCCCTGCCTGAAGGTGGGTGCAGGTAGGCAGTGGGACGCGGAGCCCTATTTAGAATAGCGACTTTGCCCACGCAAAGACTCCCGCTTTTGACTTTTGCTGATCGCTCGGCGTGAACTTGACCGGGCCGGTGGCATCCATACGGGCCAAGGTCAGCTTACGCTGGATCCGCCGCTGGGAGTCCACGCGGAGGATGCTGGTCTTCCCCTGGACGTGTGCCTGCGGGTTACCGGATAGCCGATCCAGCCGTGAGCCAAGGCGATAGGCATCGACTCCCATGGCATAGAGTCGCGGCAGTTGCTTGCTCAGTCCCTTGGAAGACACGGCGTCATCCGGCGTCGGCTCGACGAGCCAGGGGATCTCGACGAAATTCAGTCCCACCAGATATTTGTCGTCTTTGGGATCGAAATGTCCGTCATAAATATGGGAGGTCGCGTAAACTCGCGTCTTGGTGCCGAGCTTGCTCCGGATCTGGCCCCAGACCCGGCGCGCCAGCTTCGCGGGGGCGGCCAAAAACATGAAATCCGCTTGTGCGACCTGCTCGGACAACTTTTTAACCGCACCTGAAAAGTCCACGGCCTTCGGGTTGAAGGCCTGGGCTGCGACCAGGGTTCCGCCCTGGGCCTTCCACTGCAGGCGAAACGGCGACATTCGATCTCCCCACTTGCCCTTGGAGTACAGGACTAGGGCCTTACGATGGCCTTCGCCCCAGACCTTGGCGACGATTTCGTTTACCTCGTCTTCCGGCGCGAGGGAGAACTGGTAGAGGTTGGACGGTTTGGCAGCAGCCGTTACCTGGTTCAGGGTCAGGACCGGGATCGGCAGTTCGGCCGCGCCCGCGAGCTTCTTCACCGCCGGCTTCTGCAAGGGACCGACCGCCAGGCGTGCGCCGTCCTTGGCGGCCCATTGTACCAGGGCGCTGATCGAGCCGGTGGCGCTATTGTAAAAGCGTTGGCGGCACCGGCAAAACGACCGGATTTGGGGAGCAGTACGGCCAGAGTCTCGTTACCCTGGTAGCCGCCGGTGACGAATCGGTCGTGCTCGGAATCGGCCTTGGTCCACAGGCTGCCACAGCCACTCAGGGCAATGACGAGGGTGGCGAGCAGGGGACAGGATGGCGATGCGGGTGGTAACAGTCGAGTCGATTTTTTGGAACATCTTCGGTCCGGTGCTTAATGCTTAAGAGACTGCCTGAGAACCAACGTCTTGATTGATAGATCTATAGGGTTGTTAGCCCTCAACCCGTTCGGCCGAATAGAAGACAAGCCTACATCAAGAAAAATCAAGAGGTTAGCTTTAGATAGCCTCTAGGTGGTGGAGAGACCAAGTGCCTCATAACTCTAGCATACTTTACGTGGTAGCGACGCCCATCGGCAATCTGGGGGATATGACCGACCGCGCCCGCCAGGTGCTCGCCCAGGTCGACTTGATCGCCGCCGAAGATACGCGCCACACTCGCCGCCTGCTGACGCATTTCGGGATCAAGGCGCAGCTCTATCCCTACCACGATCATAACGAGGCACAAATGATCGAGCGTCTGCTCACGTTACTCTCGGAGGGTCGGGATGTTGCCCTGGTCTCGGATGCGGGTACGCCCTTGATCAGCGATCCGGGCTTCGTGCTGGTTCGGGCGGTGCGGCAGCGTGGTTTCGGCGTGGTGCCCATACCCGGTTCCAATGCGGCGATCTGTGCCCTTTCCGCCTCCGGCCTGCCCTGTGATCGCTTCCTGTTTCTCGGTTTCCCCCCGCGTGCTTCGGCCAAGCGCCGTGAGTGGCTGACCGACCTGATTACCGAGCCGGGGACCCTAGTCTTCTACGAGTCCGGCGGCCGGGCCGAGGCGTCACTGGCGGACATGGGCGCGGTACTCGGCACCGCAAGGCGCGCCGTTTTGGCCCGAGAACTCACCAAACGCTTCGAGACCTTCATCCATGCCCCCCTCGGTGTGCTTGCCGAGCGCCTGCGTGACGACCCGGAGCAAAGGCTCGGAGAGCTTGTTATCCTGGTGGAAGGCAACCACAGGACTGATGAGGCCGTCCAGGCGGCCGAGGAAGCGCGGGTCCTGGGAATTTTGTCCGATGCCCTTCCCCTCAAACAGGCTGCTGCGCTTGCCGCTCGTATAACCGGCGGCAACCGGAACCGACTCTACCAGCTTGCGTTGCAGCGGCGAGAGGATAGGGGTTGCGAATAGCTTGAACCGATTTTTGGCTACCAGTCACCGGTAGGGTGGGCTGTGCCCACCGGGGACTCACTCTAATAGTACAGGATTAACAGGGTATTTGCATTTAAGGCGATTGCCGGAAAATGATAGACCAGGATGGGTCGGCTATTCGTTCGTCTTCAAGGAGCGACAACAGGCGCATCGTTGTGCGATGTAACTGTTGTCGCGACCCAGAAGACGGACGAAAAGACAAGCAGGCTGGTCTGTCATTTGACAGAAATCGCCTAAGATGCAGGAATCCTGTAAATCTTGAATAACCCTGTAGATCTTGTCCTATTAGGGTTTCGCGAAAATCGTTCAGACTACTCCAAGTGGAATACGTTGTGCCCACCGGTGACTCACTCGGTGGTGGGTGGAGCCCACTCTACGGTGCGTGTGTGATCGGGCGGGCCGGTGGCACGGCGGAGGATATGGGTGTAGGTTGCGTTCTCCGAAATGGAGTTTTGAAGGCTCTGAGTATTTTTTCCTGCCTTCTTCGCCGATATATAATAAACTATCAAAGGACAAAGAATATATCTTATTATATATTGGTCCATGATTTACGCTATTCGTCCACTTACGGATGCCCTGAGAGCCGCCCACGAAAAAAAGGGCCAGAGCCAGCGTGCGCTCGGCCACAAGATCGGCGTGCCCCAAGGGCGGCTTTCGAAGATCGAGAATGCCGCTGTCGATCTGCAAACCTCCAATCTTCTCGAAATCGCCCGCGCCCTCGACCTGGAAGTGATGCTGATTCCGCATCCGCTAGTCCCGGCCGTCACCAGCCTCATCCGCCAAACGGAGCGGACGGCAAAAGTAGAGGAGGCACCGCGCCCGGTCTACGCCCTGGATGGGGAAGAGGACGGCAATGACTGAGATATCCGTTCTCGAGGTCGCTCTGTACGACGAGCCGATCGGCACCCTGACCCGCTTACCGGGCGATCAGACACTTTTCGCCTTCCATCAGGGCTACATCGACGACCCCGAGCGGCTCACCTTGAGCCTTTCCTTCAAGGACCAATTCGGGGGACTCATCAAAGAAGTCCGACCTACGCGCACCCGGGTACCGCCGTTTTTCTCCAATTTGCTCCCGGAAGGGGCATTGCGGGACTACCTGGCAAAGAAAGCAGGCGTAAATCCCAACCGGGAATTTTTCCTCCTGCGGATACTGGCCGCGATCTGCCTGGTGCGATTAGGATTACTCCGGCGGGCGGGAACCCATGGCCACCGGAAAAAGCGGGCCTCGTCTCACCGGAGCGGGTTTCCCGCGGAACCTTGCTCCGATTTTCGCTGGCGGGTGTGCAGCTCAAGTTTTCCGCCGTCATGGGGGCGACCGGCGGCCTCACGATCCCGGCCGCAGGCATCGGCGGTTCCTGGATCGTCAAGCTCCCCTCCATGAAGTTCGAAGGCGTACCCGAAAACGAATTCGCAATGATGGAATTGGCCCGCGCGGTCGGTATAGATGTGCCGGAAGTCCGGTTGGTTCCCTTAAGAGAAATCGCGGGCCTGCCGGAAGATGTTGCGCGCATGGAAGGAAATGCGCTGGCGGTGAAACGCTTCGACCGGACCGAAGACGGGCGGTGCGTCCATGTCGAGGATTTTGCGCAGGTCTTCGATCTTTACCCGGAAAGGAAATACGAACGCGCCAGCTACCGGAATATCGCCGAGGTTCTGTGGGCTGAAACCAGCGCGGAGGACATTGCGGAATTCATCCGCCGTCTGATTTTCAATGCGCTGATCGGGAATGCCGACATGCACCTCAAGAACTGGTCGCTGATCTACCCGCAGGGGCGAAACCCGGCCCTGTCGCCGGGATACGATTTCGTCTCGACGATTGCCTGGCTACCGGACCAAAATATGGCACTGAAGCTCGGGCGGTCGAAGAAAATGACCGATCTCTCGTTCGATCAGCTCGCCTATCTGGCCGGGACGGCGCGGATACTGGAAAAACTGGTTCTGGATACGGCGCAGGAAACGGTAGTCCGCTTTATGGATCTTTGGCATGGAGGGAGTGAGGTCGCGGCGGTTCATTCCCAGACAGCTGGGCCGATCAGCGAGTTGCTGGCCCGCATTCCTTTGGTGAAGGAGGGGACCACAACCCAAATAAGGAGCTGATTTGCGTTTATTAGGGTTCATTTGCGGCAAAAAAAGAATTCCCGAGGGAAGAACCTTGCGGATGTTATCGATATTTCGGCATCACGGACTGGGTTTCGTTCCTCAACTTAGCCTACAGCACTCACATCTGATTCCGGTAGTGGATAAATTATAAGTGGCGAAGTCTGCCAGTCCCTCCCTCGTCATTCCGGCAGGGAGTGCCGGAATCTAGGGCCAGGGATGGCAAAAACAGTGGGGGTTTAAATCACTAGAGTTGTAGCCGATGAGAATTATTAAAAATCAATAGGTTATATTAGAATATGGGGTTGATGCGGTGGTCATTAACCAGGAAACACCGGGTTAGACGCTGAATGACACCCGTAACATACTGATTTTAAAGCATGTTACAAAGGGTACAACTCTATTACTTCGCACAACCATGTCACTTATAATTTAACCACTACCCTGATTCCTATGTCCGGTAAAAAAACGCGTCGAATCCTCTGCATAGGCATCACGCCTTGTTTGCAGCGGACGCTACGATTCTCAAGTCTCCAGTTCGGCCAGGTAAATCGGGCCCATTCCGTGGCCGTTTCGTCCGGAGGCAAACCTACCAATGTTGCGCGTACCCTGAAGGCGTTACAGGAGTCCCCCTTGGTAACGGGGTTTGCCGGTGGTGAAACAGGCCGCACGATGGTTTCATTTTTAGGGGAGATTGGGATCGAAACGGACATCGTTTGGACCGACCAGCCAACCCGCATCTGCACGACGCTCATCGACGACACGACCGCCTGGGTTACGGAGCTGGTGGAGGAAGCGCCGCTGCCCGCGCCGGACCAATGGTCGGTGCTCGATCAGAAGCTTTCATTACTCCTACCGGAAAACGACCTGATGGTGGTGGCAGGGGCACCTCCGCCCGGTTCACCCGAGGACGTCTACGCTAGGTTCGCCCACAGGGCGCAGGCATCGGGGGTGGCGGTGCTGATCGATGCCCGCGGCGCAGTGCTGATGCGGGCGCTTTCTTGTTCGCCGATGCTGGTGAAGCTGAACGACCAGGAGCTTGCCGCAACCTGCGGGAGGCCGATCGATACCGAGGGAGCACTCCGTGAAGCGGCGCAAATGCTGATAAGCGGGGGTGCCCAGTGGGTCCTCGTCACCCAAGGAGAGCGAGACGCCTGGCTGCTGAACGAGAGCCTTGCCTGGCATTTCACGCCGCCGGCGGTCGAGGTCCTGAACACAGTCGGGAGTGGTGACGCCACAACCGCGGGCATCGCTGCCGGACTCGTCCGTGGCCAATCTATGCCGGATGCCGTGCAACTTGGGATTGCCTGCGGTTCCGCGAGCGCTACAACGCTTACCCCCGGCGACCTGGACGCCGATCTGGTAAAGAGGCTCGTCCCTGAAGTACGTGTTGCGAGCAGCACGCTAGGGACATAATATCGGCGACCCTTTGAGGAGGGATGGGTGGTGGTTAAATTTAAGGTGGCATTGAATATTTACCCTTATACCTCCTTCTTTCCATGCTTTGCGCCTTTGCGTTTCAAAACAATTCCGTCGCTGCCGGAAAGTAGTAAACTTTCCAACTTGGGAGTCGGCCGGGCAGTCGCTCCCGCGACATTGCGCGGGGGAGGAAAGTCCGGGCTCCGCAGGGCAAGGTGCCAGGTAACGCCTGGGGGGGCGCGAGCCTACGGAAAGTGCCACAGAAAATATACCGCCTAAACCCGCTCGCGGCGGATCGGTAAGGGTGAAATGGTGTGGTAAGAGCGCACCGCGTCGGTGGCAACATCGGCGGCAGGGTAAACCCCACCCGGAGCAAGACCAAATAGGGGAACAGGTGGCTTCGAGCTGCGACGTGTGGCCCGCACGGGTTCCCGGGTAGGTCGCTCGAGGTGCACGGCAACGTGCATCCCAGATGGATGGCTGTCCACGACAGAACCCGGCTTACAGGCCGGCTCCCACTTTTTCGCTTGGAGGGAGGATCAACCCGCAAATCTCACCGGTGGATTAAAAAGTGAATCACGGAATCCGCAATCCCTAACCGGATAGCGGGGATGCAAATTCTAGCCGCCGTTGGCAGCCATTTCGCTCCGTACGTCCGCCATATAATCGATATAGCGGCGGTGGTAGCAAATTTCGGCATACTTTTGCGGGATACGGAGAATGGTCGCTATCTTAAGTAGCGAGAGTCGTCCATTTTTAAAAAGTTCCATAAAGGAACGACGAAGATCATGGGGAAACAGGAGCTCCAACGCCGCGATCTCAGCCGTACGCTCGGAAACCAAATCTTCCCTCGGCTCGCCTGTGATCTGACCAAGAAGCTGTTCGACAAAGCTGGGCGGTGATTTTGTGTACTCTTCTGCGGAATCCAAGATGAGATGGCACAGCTCCTTGCAAACGACAAACCGTGTCCAACACGTGTTCAGTTCAGAGCTGTACTCGATGTAGGCCCTATCCCTATATCGTAACAACCGCCCTCTGATCTGGCCGGGTTGATCCAGGTTGAGCTTGCGGTATTTGATTTCCAGGCCCGTGTCATCCTTGGCGATTTGGGCCAGGGGAGGAATTTGGATGGGGAAGTTTTCGCTTCCCTCTTTTTGTCGGTAGATTCCCAGTACCCGGTCGGTCTTCCTAAAGGATTCTTGAAGCGACCCCAATGGCCTAGCCTCCGGTGATGTTTAGTTCCAGGGACTGGGAACCGACATCGGCGAAAGTATCGGACTCGATGGAGTCAACTTCGTTGAGAGTGTTGGCTTCGCGGAAGAAGCTCTCGGTGGTCGACCTGCTCACATCGCCAACGAAGAACTGATATCTACCAAGCCGTTGGCCTTCTCTTGCTCGTACCACGCCATGAATTTTTTAGCTTCATTGTTGAAACTATGGACTTTAAGTCCCTTCACTTTCAGTCCGTGACTTGTCTACGGATGAGGACTTTAGTCCTCCAGACTATGGACTTTCAGTCCATAGTGGTTGATACTCATGCGCCGTTACTCTTGTGGTATGGGTTGTGTTGGCATTCGGGACGACCCTATCAGGATCAAGGTAACGATCACAAACACCTACTTGTATGAAGTGTAGCATTATACCTGTGTGCTGGGAAGCATGCAGATATTCTAGGATAAAATAACGGAATGATAAGTTATAGGCTTAACTTGAGGCATAACTCTGGCGGTTTCTCCGTTGGTCGCCTTCCATGGCGAGCCACAAATTTGGGGACCTATATACCTGACTAGCCACGGCTAGCTGTGTCTCCTTGCTAACCCCGGTGAGCAGTGTTTTCCTTCGCGGTTTGGATGAAATTCAGAAGTTCGGCGGC
>Ga0209458_1000170_pt1 | contig 33216 bp, 31 predicted proteins | sample WorMetLIZAISLAND_FD_187411 | JGI IMG/M metagenome (GOLD analysis project Ga0209458, IMG submission 187411) | Marine gutless worms symbiont microbial communities from Max Planck institute for Marine Microbiology, Germany - Inanidrilus manae... ...
GCGCGAAGCGCATCATAGTTGAAACTATGGACTTTAAGTCCCTTCACTTTCAGTCCGTGGCTTGTCCACGGATGAGGACTTTAGTCCTCCAGACTATGGACTTTCAGTCCATAGTGGTTGATTGCGGATAACCTTCTGCGCAGGCCGATTCGCGTGATGCCTGGTTCTCCCTTTGTGGCGACCACACCAGGATAACTGCTCCTAGCGGCGGCAGGGCGAGGGGGATGGAATAGGGTCGGCCCATGCAGCTCAGGGGTTCGGAGGCTATGCCGCCTTGGTTGCCGAGGCCGCTGCCGCCGTAGCGTGCGGCGTCCGAGTTGATAACTTGGCGATAGAGGCCGGGTCGGGGCACGCCGATCCGATAATCGCGGCGGGGGAGGGGGGTGAAATTGAAGACGGCGACCGCGAGCCGCTCGCCGCTGCGGTCCTTGCGGAGGTAGCTGAGCATGGATTGGGCGCTGTCGTGGCAGTCGAGCCACTCGAATCCGGCGGCGGAGAAATCCAGGTCGTGGAGCGCCTTGCATGACCGGTAGAACCGGTTGAGATCGGCGACGAGTCGGCGCAGGCCCTGGTGTGGGGGCCGTTCCGCCAGCCGCCAATCCAGCTCCCCGGCGGCGTCCCATTCCTTGGTCTGGCCGAACTCGCAGCCCATGAACAGCAGCTTCTTGCCCGGATAGGTGAACATGAGGCTGTAGAGCAGGCGCAGGGAGGCGAATTTCTGCCGGGCGTCGCCGGGCATCCGGTCCAGGAGAGAGCCTTTGCCGTGCACCACTTCGTCGTGGGAGAAGGGCAGGATGAAATTCTCGCTGAAGGCGTAGAGCAGGCCGAAGGTGAGCAGGTCGTGGTGGTGGTGACGATAGACGGGGTCCTTGGCCAGATAGGCCAGGGTGTCGTGCACCCAACCCAGGTTCCATTTCAGGCCGAATCCCAGGCCACCCAGATCGGTGAGGCGCGATACCGCCGGCCAGGCGGTGGATTCCTCGGCGATCATCAGGATACCCGGATGGCGCTGGTGGGTGATCAGATTGAGCCGGCGCAGGAATTCCACCGCTTCCAGGTTCTCGTTCCCGCCGTGCCGGTTGGGGAGCCACTCGCCCGGCTTACGTGAGTAGTCCAAGTAGAGCATGGAGGCGACGGCGTCGACCCGCAGGCCGTCCAGGTGGAATTCGTCCAGCCAGTAGAGGGCGCTGGAGATCAGAAAGTTCCGTATCTGGTTGCGCCCGTAGTTGAAGATCAGGGTGCCCCAGTCCTGGTGTTCGCCCAGGCGCGGGTCCGCGTATTCGTAGAGGGCAGAGCCGTCATAGCGGGCCAGGGCAAAGGTGTCGCGTGGGAAGTGGGCCGGCACCCAGTCGAGGATGACGCCGAGGCCGCGACGGTGGAGGTGGTCGACGAACCAACGGAAGTCGTCCGGGGTGCCGAAGCGGCTGGTGGGGGCGAAGTAGCCGGTGGCCTGATAGCCCCAGGAGGCGTCCAGGGGGTGCTCGGTAATGGGCAGCAGCTCGATATGGGTGACGCCCAGCGCCAGGGCATAGTCCGCTAGCTGCTCGGCGAGGGCGCGGTAGGTGAGGAACTGTCCCACGGGGCCCCGGCGCCAGGAGCCCAGGTGGACCTCGTAGATGGATAGGGGCTGGTGCTGCCAGTCGGACGCGGCGCGGGCCTGCATCCAGACCTGGTCCTGCCAGCGGAATTCGCTTGGGCCGCAGATGTAGGCGGCGGTCTGGGGCCGCTGTTGGAAGGCTCTGGCGTAGGGGTCGATCTTGACCTGGATGCCACCGTGGCGGTCTCGGAGCTCGAATTTGTAGAGTTCGCCGGCACCGAGGCCGGGGATGAAGAGCTCCCACACGCCCGAGTCGCCCCGCAGCCGCATGGGGAGCATGCGTCCGTCCCAGTCATTGAAGTCGCCTACCACGCTGGCGCGCTCTGCGTTGGGTGCCCAGACGGCGAAGCGCACGCCCGGTATGCTATCCACAGTGCATGGATGGACGCCCAGGAAACGGTGGGCGTGCCAGTGGCGGCCCGCGCCGAACAGCCGCAGCTCGAGATCCGGCAGCTGGGGCGGAAAGCAATAGGGGTCGTAGTGGCTATGGCGCTTGCCCACCCGATCTTCCCAGCTCAGGCGGTAGCGTTCCGGGACTGCGTCCGGGCTGCCTTCCCAGACGAACAGGTCGGTGCCTGGGAGCCGGGTCAGCTCGACCTGGGCCTCCGGGATGCGGACGGTTTCCGCGCCGGGCAGGAAGGCGCGGACTACACAGCGGTCCCCTGCCGGGTGTCGGCCGAGGACCTGGAAAGGGTCTTGGTGACGCGCCTCGAGGAGACGTGTAATGGCGTCGGGGTATCGGGTCCGATCAGTGGTTGCGGTGGGCATAAGGCGACGTCTCGTCTCGCCGGCTAATGGTACAGGATTGTTCGCTAAACCGGCGCCCCCCCCAGGGTGAGTGCGTGTAAATCTTGCTGAAAGCATAAAGCATGATGTTGCCGAATTGGTTTTCCCGGCGCTGGAATGCGTAGGCGCGGGCTTGCCCGCGCTTTAATCGCCAACAAATTTATACGCGCTCGACCTGCGACGCCCCCGGCAGTCCGCCTTTCCCCTTTGTGGTAACATCAAAACTGGTCCGAGTCTCAGAAGCTGTCTGGTTAAAATGGATCGTAGCGAAAATGATCCAAACTGAGGGCATTTTTTCGCGCTTTCGAGGCGAATAGCTGGCCTATTTAACGAGAAAGCGCGGAAACAAGGACCAGTTTTGGACATTTGCAGCCGATACACTTTTAGCCAGACAGCTTCTCAGTGTCCCGTGCCCGTCGTAGCCCCTGAAGGAGCATCCATCATGTCCGAGTCGAGTGCCCCATTTCGCCTTATTTTCCGTTCTCAGCGCGGTGAGAAGCGGTCAGGTGCGAGGCGCGCGAGCTTAAGGGTAGCCAGTCCTCTTTCAAGCTCGCGCAATAAAACGCAGCTGGCCGCTTCTCGCCGCGCCCGAAGGGAGTCCCCCAAACACGCCAAGGCGGCGTTACAGCGCTTGGCGAGAGCGTGAGCTATTCCCTACGCGCGGTGCCTTGCCTGGGCGCGTTTGGGGGCTTAAGAGAATGAAAAATAAGGCGAAATGGGGTACTAGGCCTTCGGTATTCGGCCGCCTTGTCCTGGCGCTGGCTACCTGCCGGCGTATCCTTGTCGATGCCCGCTTCGCCGGCCAGATAGCTGCACTCCGGGCGGGCGGCTCGACCACGGCTGCGGACGCCCCAGGCCCGGAGGTCCCACGCCTGCGCACGGCCGAACCGAATGCGGGCCTGCAGCTCTTGGGGCTGCTCCAGAAGGAAGGACGCCTTATCGACTTTCTCGAAGAGGACGTGGGCACCTATTCCGATGCCGAGGTCGGCGCCGCCGCGCGCGTCGTGCACGAGGGGTGTAAGCAGACCCTGGGGCAGTATTTCACTATCGAGGCGGTGCGCACGGAGGCGGAGGGGAGCCGGGTGACGCTGGCGGAGGGCTTCGATGCGTCCGCGGTGCGGCTCGCGGGCAATGTCGTCGGCCAGGCCCCCTTCACCGGCAGCCTGGTCCATCGGGGCTGGCGGGTCACGGAGACCCGACTGCCTCAGGTCGCTGCCGGCCATGATCTGACCATTCTGGCACCCGCGGAGGTGGAGCTGTGAGTGACGCACGCTATGCCGTAGGCATCGATCTGGGGACGACCCATTGCGCCCTGTCCTACGTCGACCTGGACTATAGCGAGTGGGACGAGGTCGCTCAGGACATGATGCCGGTGCCGCAGCTGACGGAACCCGGTTCGGTCGCTGCGTTGCCCCTGCTGCCCTCGTTCCTGTATCTCCCCCACCCGGAGGAGCTGGCGGTCGCTGATCTGGTCTTGCCCTGGGGCAACAGTGGCAGCCGAATCCTGGGTGAGCTGGCGCGCTCCATCGGGGCCCGTACCCCCATCCGTCTGGTCTCCAGCGCCAAGAGCTGGCTGTGTCATCCGGGGATCGATCGGCGCAGCGCGGTGTTGCCACCGGGGGCACCGGAAGATGAGGTACCACGACTCTCACCTTACGAGGCCTCGGTCCGCTACCTTGAGCATCTGCGCGACGCCTGGAATCATGCCTACCCGTATCACGATCTGGCGCATCAAGAGGTCACGGTAACCGTCCCGGCCTCCTTCGATCCGGCCGCCCGTGAGCTGACTGCCGAGGCGGCCCAGGCCGTCGGCTTCCAACACCTGGTCCTGCTCGAAGAGCCCCAGGCGGCCCTCTATAGCTGGATCCACGACAGCGCGGGGAAATGGCGTAAGCAGGTGCGCGTCGGCGACATCATCCTGGTCATCGACGTCGGCGGCGGCACCACCGACCTGTCCTTGATCGCGGTTACGGAACGAGACGGCGCGCTGGAGCTGACCCGGGTCGCCGTCGGCGAACATATCCTGCTCGGCGGCGACAATATGGATCTGGCCCTGGCGCATCTGGTCAAAGGCAAGCTCGCCGCGGCGGGGACCGATTTGGACCATTGGCAGATCCAGGCCCTTACCCACGGCTGCCGCCAGGCCAAGGAGGCACTGCTGACGGACCCGGACCTGGAGGCGGTACCCGTGGTCGTGCCCAGCCGCGGGACTCGCCTCATCGGCCGCAGTATCCGCACCGAACTGACGGGCGAGGAGATCAGGCACACCCTGGTCGCAGGCTTTTTCCCCGAAGTCCCGATGAGTGCCCGTCCGGCCGCCCGCGCCCGCACGGCCCTGACCAAGCTCGGCCTACCCTATGCCCAGGACGCTGCCGTTACCCGCCACCTGGCCGCCTTCCTCGGGCTTCAGATTAGGGCCACGGAAGACCTGGCTGGGTTCGAGCCCGACGGCGGCAGCTTTCTACATCCGACGGCCGTGCTGTTCAACGGCGGGGTCTTCAAGGCGAACCTGCTCGCCGAGCGGGTAATGAAGGTGCTCAACGACTGGCTGACAACGGACGGTGCCCCGCCGGCCCGTCTGCTCGTCGGAGGCGACCTCGACCTCTCCGTAGCGCGCGGGGCCTCTTACTACGGCTATGTCCGACGCGGCCGGGGGGTCAGGATCCGCGGCGGCACCGCCCGCTCCTACTATGTGGGCGTGGAGAGCGCCGTGCCCGCCGTACCAGGGCTGGAGCCGCGGATTCATGCCCTGTGCCTGGCCCCCTTCGGCATGGAAGAAGGCACCCAGGCCGAGATCCCACCCCAGGAATTCGGCCTGGTCGTCGCCGAGCAAGTCAGGTTTCGCTTCTTCGGCTCCTCGGTGCGCCGCGAGGATCAGGTCGGAGATCTGCTCGAGGAGTGGTCTGCTGCAGAGGTCGAGGAACTCGAAGAGATTGAGGCCTACCTGCCCGCGGAGACCCGGACACCGGGAGAAGTGGTCCCGGTACACCTGCGTGCCTCGGTGACCGAGGTCGGCACTTTGTTACTGGAGGCCATGCCCCTCGATGGTCCGGAGCATTGGAAGGTCGAGTTTAATGTGCGGAATCCGGCTGGTGATTCATAGTTGGTAGTGGCTAAATTTTAAGTGATGAAATCTGCTGGCCCCTACCTCGTCGTTCCGGCAGGGATTGCCGGAATCCAGGTGCCATGGATGGCAAAAGCAGTGGAGGTTCGAATCATCAGGTCGCACAACCATACCGCTTTGAATTTAACCACTACCTCGTAGTTTTTCCGCTTTTTCGGCGACTGGTAACCTTTAACTTGACGGCATTGGGCTCAGGTTTCATATGGAATCGTGCCCGTAGGGTGGGCTGTGCCCACCTCTCAGGCTGACCTGGCAGACGATCAGCGGGCCTTGGTGCGTCGTAACGCAACGCGTCCGGTCGTCTTCCAGGCCGTGCCAAAGAATTCAGGATTGCTCTAATTGTATGAAAAATAGAGTAATTATCAGCGGAAGGGCGGCTTGACAGGCGAGCACGAACTGCACTAGACTCCGCCGCTACACCTGCAGTCATAAAAATTACATCATGCAGGGGAGGAGGGGAGATGCTCGAAAACTATCTGCCCATCCTGATCTTTCTGGTGATTGGGATTCTGGTTGGGGGCGGGGCCATGGTAGCGGGCTTTGTGCTTGGCGAGCAGCGGCCGGATGCGGCGAAAAACGCCCCTTACGAATGCGGCTTCAGGGCCTTCGAGAACGCGCGCATGAAGTTCGACGTGCGCTACTATCTCGTCGCCATCCTCTTCATTATCTTCGATCTCGAAATCGCTTTCCTCTTCCCCTGGGCCGTGGTGCTGGAGGGTGTGGGCAAGGTCGGTTTCGTCGCCATGGTCGTCTTTTTGGCGATTCTCGTTGTCGGTTTCATCTACGAGTGGAAGAAAGGGGCCCTGGAGTGGGAATGAGGGTCCTGGAATAAAGGTATGGGCCGGCGGCATTGCCGTTCCCATGCTTCTAACCATCACTGGCGGGGTCGGTTATGGGTATTGAGGGCATCCTCCAGCAGGGTGTAATCACCACGACGGCGGATAAGCTGATCAACTGGGCACGTACCGGCTCCCTATGGCCCATGACCTTCGGCCTGGCCTGTTGTGCCGTGGAAATGATGCATGCAGGTGCCGCTCGTTATGACCTGGATCGTTTCGGTATCGTCTTCCGCCCCAGCCCCCGCCAATCCGACGTGATGATCGTGGCCGGGACCCTGTGTAACAAGATGGCGCCGGCCCTGCGCAAGGTCTATGACCAGATGGCCGAGCCGCGCTGGGTCATCTCCATGGGCTCCTGTGCCAATGGGGGCGGCTACTATCACTATTCCTACTCGGTGGTGCGGGGTTGTGATCGTATCGTGCCAGTGGATATCTATATCCCCGGTTGCCCACCCACGGCGGAGGCCCTTCTGTACGGTATCCTCCAGCTGCAGAACAAGATCCGCCGTACCAATACCATCGCCCGCTGAGTAGTTACCTGCAAATGTCACACCAGCAATCGAGAACCGGCGACGCCAGGTTGGACGAGTTGGCGGACAGGCTCACCGAGCATTTCGGCGCCCAGGATTGCGAGGCGTTGGCCGCCGTGGGGGAGGTTACGCTGGTAGTTCCCCGCCAATCGTTGGTCGCGGTCGCCACCGTGCTCCGTGACCATGAGGTGTTTCGCTTTGGGCAGCTGATCGATGTCTGCGGGGTGGACTATTCAGCCTACGGACATTCGGAGTGGACCACGACAGAGGCTTCAAGCAGCGGCTTCGGTCGGGGTGTCGAACGTAGTTTTGAGATTGAAGAAATCGAGGATCCCAAGCGCTTCGCCGTGGTCTACCATTTGCTCTCGCTGACCCACAATCGACGCCTGCGGATGCGCGTGTATGCCGGCGCACCCCAGCCCATGGTGGATTCGGTGGTGACAGTTTGGTCGTCGGCCAACTGGTTCGAGCGCGAGACCTTTGACCTGTTCGGCATTCTCTTCGACGGGCACCCGGACCTGCGACGTATCCTCACCGATTACGGCTTCGTAGGCCATCCCTTCCGTAAGAATTTTCCCCTGACAGGGCAGGTGGAGATGCGCTACGACCCCGAGCAGGCACGGGTAGTCTACGAACCCGTGAGCATCGAGCCGCGGACTCTGGTGCCCCGTGTCATCCGTGCCGACGCCCGCTGTGAGGGCAGGTCGGCCATATCACCGGATGCCCCGGATGCCTGAACGAGATGCCTGAGATCCGCAACTACACCCTCAACTTCGGCCCCCAGCACCCGGCGGCCCACGGCGTTCTGCGCCTGGTCCTGGAGCTGGACGGCGAAGTGATCGTCCGCGCCGATCCCCACATCGGCTTGTTGCACCGGGGCACCGAGAAGCTCGCCGAGTCCAAGCCCTTCAATCAGAGTATCGGCTATATGGACCGGCTCGATTACATGTCCATGATGTGTAACGAGCACGGCTATGTGCGGGCCATCGAGAAGCTGTTGGGGATTACAGCCCCTGAGCGTGCTCAGTGGATCCGCACCCTGTTCGACGAGATCACGCGCATCCTGAACCACCTGCTCTGGCTGGGATCGCATGGGCTCGACGTGGGCGCCATGACTATGTTCCTCTACTGCTTTCGCGAGCGCGAGGACCTTTTGGACTGCTATGAGGCGGTCTCCGGTGCCCGCCTGCACGCCGGTTATTATCGCCCCGGCGGCGTCTACCGGGATCTGCCGGACCAGATGCCGTGCTATCCGGAAGTGGCTACCAAGTACCACAGCCAGGCGGACATGGAACGCAAGAACGCCGCCCGCGGTGGCTCCCTACTCGATTTCATCGAGGACTTCACCGAGCGCTTCCCCACCTATGTGGACGAGTACGAAACCCTGCTCACCGACAACCGGATCTGGAAGCAGCGCACCGTCGGTATCGGTGTCGTCTCTCCCGAGCGCGCCCTGCAGCTCGGCTTCACAGGCCCCATGATCCGCGGCTCCGGCTTTGCCTGGGACCTGCGCAAGAAGCAGCCCTATGCCGCTTACGACAAGGTGGATTTCGACATCCCGGTAGGCCAGAATGGGGACTGCTACGACCGCTACCTGGTGCGGGTCGAGGAGCTGCGTCAGTCCAACCGGATCATCAAACAGTGCGTGGATTGGCTGCGCGCCAATCCGGGCCCGGTGATGATCGACGACCACAAGGTCGCGCCGCCTCCCCGCTCGGAAATGAAGGACGGCATGGAAGCCCTGATCCACCACTTCAAGCTCTTCACCGAGGGCTACTGTCTGCCCCCCAGCGAGGTCTATGCCGCGGTGGAGGCGCCGAAGGGCGAGTTCGGCTGCTATATCCTCTCCGATGGTGCCAACAAGCCCTATCGACTCAAGATCCGGGCGCCGGGATTTGTCCACCTCTCCGCCATGGACGAGATGACCAAGGGACACATGCTGGCGGACGTGGTCGCCATCATCGGTACCATGGACATCGTGTTTGGGGAGATCGACCGCTGATGAGCTTCAGAACGGCACCACTCAGTGTCCCCTCCGGGCGTGACAAAGAGACCCTGTTCACACCCGAGCTCCGCGCCGAGATCGACCGCCACATCGCCAAGTATCCGGCCGAGTGGAAGCAATCCGCGGTCATGCCGGCCCTGACCCTGGTGCAGGAGGCCAACGGCGGCTGGCTGAGCCGTGAGCTCCTGGACGACGTAGCCGCCTACCTGGATATGTCCCCGGTTGCCGTCTATGAGGTCGCTACCTTTTACGGCATGTACGAGCTGGAGCCGACGGCCAAGCACAAGATATGCGTCTGCAACAGCATCTCCTGCATGTTGTCCGGCTCCGAGGACCTGGTCGCGCATGTGGAGGAGAAGTACGGCGTTAAGCCCGGCCAGACCACCCCCGACGGCCGATTCACCTTCAAGGAGGTCGAGTGCCTGGGCGCCTGCCGGCATGCCCCCGCGGTGCTCGTCGGTAAAACCTATCACGAGAACCTGTCCGCCCAGGCGTTGGACGCGCTGATCGCAGGGTTGGAGTGAGACGATGAATCAGTCTCACAATGGCGTCTGCTTCCGCACCCTGCACCTGGACGAGCCGGCCTCCCTGGGGACCTACCGCAGTGTCGGTGGCTATGCCCAGTGGGAGAAGATCCTCGAGGAGAGGCCGGATCCCGAGGGGATCATCGAAGAGCTTAAGCGCTCGGATCTGCGCGGGCGTGGCGGCGCGGGATTTCCCACCGGGCTCAAGTGGAGCTTTATGCCCCGTACTGCCCCAGGGCAGAAATACATCATCTGTAACTCGGACGAAGGTGAGCCCGGCACCTGCAAAGATCGGGATATCCTGCGCTACAACCCGCACCAGCTCATCGAGGGTATGGCGATCGCCGGCTACTGCATCGGCGCCACCTTGGGTTACAACTACATTCGCGGCGAGTTCTACGAGCCCATCGCCTGCTTCGAGACCGCCCTGGGGGAGGCCTACGACGCGGGTCTGATCGGTAAGGATATCCAAGGTTCGGGGATACATTTCGATCTCTATATCCACTTGGGCGCCGGCGCCTACATCTGTGGTGAGGAGACGGCGCTGCTCGAGTCCATCGAAGGCAAGAAGGGTCAACCCCGTCCCAAGCCCCCGTTCCCGGCCCAGGCGGGGCTTTACGGTCGGCCCACGACCATCAACAATACCGAGTCCCTGGCATCGGTCCCCGTCATCCTGGAGCAGGGCGGTCAGTGGTTCCTGGAGCAGGGACGGCCCAACAACGGCGGTCCCAAGCTATTCTCGGTGACGGGCCACGTCAATGAGCCCGCCAACTTCGAGGTCCCCCTGGGTACGCCCTTCAAGGATCTGCTGGAGGTGGCCGGCGGCGTCAAGGACGGTAAGGCGCTCAAGGCGGTCATCCCCGGCGGCTCCTCGGTGCCTGTGGTGCCGGGGGAAGTCATGCTGGAAACGGATATGGACTACGACTCCATCGCCAAGGCGGGCTCCATGCTCGGCTCCGGGGCCGTCATCGTAATGGCCGAGGGCACCTGCATGGTCAAGGTCCTGGCCAACCTGTCCCACTTCTACGCCGCGGAGTCCTGCGGCCAATGTACCCCCTGTCGGGAAGGGACCGGCTGGCTATTTCAGGTGCTGCACCGCATCCTGCATGGACAGGGCCGACTCCAGGACCTGGACCTGCTCGACGGGGTAGCGGGGCGCATCGGCGGGCGCACCATCTGCGCCCTGGGCGATGCCGCGGCCATGCCGGTCCAGAGTTTCCTCAAGCACTATCGCCACGAATTCGAATACATGATCGAGCATGGCAGGAGTATGGTCGAGGCTGCCTGAGTGGCCGGAGATATGTTGAGCAATTCTTGGTGGTTCGTGCTTTCGTCCTAATGGTACAGGATTAACAGGATTTCCAAGATTGACAAGATTTTTCATTGCTTCAATAACTTTAGTGCGCGAAGCGCATCATAGTTGAAACTATGGACTTTAAGTCCCTTCACTTTCAGTCCGTGGTTTGTCCACGGATGAGGATTTTAGTCCTCCAGACTATGGACTTTCAGTCCATAGTGGTTGATTGCTGGTCGCTAGTAAAAACTATGGACTATTAGTCCAAGGGCTTTAGTGTTCTCTTGGCGATGAGACCGAAGAAGCACGCAACCCATGCGGTCTACGATCTGAAGGTTCATCTGGTATGGATCACAAAATACCGCTATAAGGTACTAACCAAGGATGTCGGGAAGCGGGTGCGGACGTTGGTTCGCCAAACTTGTGATGCGAAAGATATCGAAATCATCTCGGGGGTAGTCAGCAAGGATCATGTGCATCTCTACATCTCCTATCCCCCGAGGTTATCGGTTAGTGAGATTGTGAAGTCACTCAAAGAAAGAACCTCTCGTAGGATCCAACAAGAATTCCCACATTTGAGGAAGCAATATTGGGGGCGTCACTTTTGGGCCATCGGGTATGGTGCATTCAGTTCGGGACATGTTACAGATGATATTATCAAAGAGTATATCAGGAAACACCGAGAGCATATGAATCATCATGATGATGACTTTCCAGTCGAATGAAACCTGACTTTTAGTCATCGTGGACTGACTTTTAGTCTAAGGCGTTCAGTCGGCTTTAGCCGAAACAACGACTTTCAGTCGCACCCCAGACTATGGACTTTCAGTCCATAGTGGTTGATTATGACCAATTTGGTTCTGCGGGTGTTTCAGCAAGCGATACGGCTTTCCACGGTGGAGTGTGCCGCACTCGTTGAGGGACTTATCGCTAGCCTGGATAAACCCGATCACTCGCTTGATGCCATGTGGCTGAAGGAAGCGGAGGATCGCATGAATGTCTATCGTGCTGGAGACCTTGCAACCGTTGACGCAGATGGAGTATTCGTCGAGTTTGGGCACGGCGCGTGAAAGTTAGACTTTTGTTACCAGCGCGATATGAACTTAGGGAAGCGGTTCGTTACTATAATTTTCAGCGGGTTCGGCTTGGCGACGAATTCAGGGACGAGGCTTGGGCAAGTATAGAGCGTATTAAGAATTTTCTATTGGCATGGCAGCCACTTGGAGGAAATATTCGTAGATGCCACAGGAGTAATATTTTCCGAGGAAGCAGCAAAGCAAGTTCAAGCCATTCGGAATAAAACATGAGGAAACTTGTCTATGAACATAGATCAGTTAGCAAATGAAACTCTTCAACTTGGTCCAAAGGATCGAGCTATTCTTGCGGAGACGATATGGGAAAGCCTGGAAGATCCATATGTTGTATCATCGGATATGTCTGATGAAAAGTCGATAAGGTTGGCGAAACAAAGAGACGATGAGATTGAAAACGGTGAAGTAACACTGTATCGCACATGGAATTGATGAATAGACTGCGCAGGAATAAAGGTTGAATACCATCCCGCAGTAGAGTGAGAACTCAGAGAAATAACCGATTACTACAATGAATGTTCGCCAGGGCTTGGCAATGAATTTTTGGATGAATTTGAGCGCCAGGCATTAAAAATAGCAGTCATGCCTTATCGATGGATCGCTGTGAATAGCGATGTCCGGCGGGCTCTGATGCGCAGATTTCCATATGTTATATATTTTCGGGCGGTGAATACAGATACGTTGCGGATAACAGTAGTCAAGCATACTAGCGTAGACATCCAAAAAGAGGCTTGGGTAGAAAATAAGGTAGTCCTGAAATCTATAGGATATGGCGCGAGGCCGCGCTAGGTTTTGCCTACCCTGTCATCCTATATATTGCAGCACTACCGAAAATAATAGTCGAACAAGGTGTTTAACTCGGCTCACCTTCGTCGCTGTGTTCCTCAGACGACCGGTTTGGCTCGACGCAGTTGGATCACTCCAGCGGCCAGCGTTTCATGACACTGGAGCGCCTGAATTTGCTCTCACGCTGAGCGTGGGAGCCTGAGAGGAATTAACGGTATGACTCCAATGTAATAGACAAGTTCAAGTTTAACTCAAGTCGGATTTGGGGGTGCTGATACCCCCGCAAAGGTTTTCCCAAGCGTAGTCGGCCGTGCCGCTAATAATGAATGCAGTGTCGGTGAAGACGCTTTGGCCAAGGGAACGAACGTTTTCGTTGTCCGGAAGCACTTTTTCAACCTGCCTTTAATAGGTATGGAATCGGCGTATTCATGAAACCTATTATAACACTATTATGAAGTGTGATGTGGATATACGCAAAGATTTATACGCAAATACTGTTCTTGGGGGTTATACAACGTTATTTCCCGGGCTTGCCGATCGTATGCAAAAGGAGATTACAGCACTCGCACCAGCCACATCAACCACTATGGACTGAAAGTCCATAGTCTGGAGGACTAAAGTCCTCATCCGTGGACAAGCCACGGACTGAAAGTGAAGGGACTTAAAGTCCATAGTTTCAACTATGATGCGCTTCGCGCACTAAAGTTATTGAAGCAATGAAAATCAAAATTATTGCTCCTCCCGAGCGGAAACACTCGGTTTGGAAAGGGGGTTCTATTTTAGGGAATCTTCCCTCCTTCCAACAGATGTGGATTACCAGGGAAGAATATGAAAGCGGACCATCCATTGCTCATCGCAAATGTTTCTAAGGAGGAAGCACATCCAATCTTCAGAGTGCTGCCCTTTAAAGTCATAACTCCTGGTGATTTTTATCACCTTTGGATGTGTGAAAAAGTTGACAAGAAGATGACTCATGACGAACGAGGAACAAGGTATCGTATAGAAGGCCCAGCTCGGGATGGAAGATTGATTCATGTGATATGCAGATTTCAAGAAAATGGCAATATTGATGGGTCGTTTTTCACAGACATTCGCCTAACAGGGTCGGGCGACCAGAGAAAAAATGACGGACAAGATCACTATTGAGATCGACGGGCGCACCTGCGAGGCGACCCCCGGCGAGATGATTATTGCGGTTGCGGACCGCGAGGGCATCCCTATCCCGCGTTTCTGCTACCACCAGAAGCTATCCGTTGCTTCCAATTGCCGTATGTGTCTGGTGGAGGTAGAACAGAGTGGGCGAGCCTTCCCCAAGTCGGCCCATGCCTGTGGTACGCCTGTCGCCGAGGGTATGCGGGTTCTGACCCGATCGCCCCTAGCCCTGGATGCCCAGCGGGGCACCATGGAATTCCTGCTCATCAATCACCCCCTGGACTGCCCGATCTGCGACCAAGGCGGCGAATGCGAGCTGCAGGACGTCGCCATGGGCTATGGCGGGGATGTATCCCGGTACAGGGAGCGCAAGCGGGTGGTCGAGGACGAAGACTTAGGTCCCCTGATCGCTACCGATATGACCCGCTGTATCCACTGTACCCGCTGCGTACGTTTCGGGGCGGAGATCGCAGGTGTCCGCGAGCTGGGTGCCACCGGCCGTGGCGAGGATATGCGCATCGGCACCTATGTGGCGCACACGGTCTCCCACGAGCTCTCGGGGAATGTCATCGATCTCTGTCCGGTGGGGGCCCTCACCTCCAAGCCCTTCCGCTTCAATGCCCGCTCCTGGGAGCTGACTCAGGCCGAGGGTATCGCCGCCCATGACGCAGTGGGGTCGAACATCCATTTCCACATCCGCAGCAACCGCGTCATGCGGGTGCATCCCAAGGACAACGAGGCGGTGAACGAGACTTGGATCTCGGATCGGGACCGCTTCAGCTACCAGGGCCTCGCTGCCGATGACCGCCTGCTCCAGCCTATGGTCAAGAAAGATGGACAGTGGCGGACCGCCGATTGGCAGGAAGCCCTGGGCATGGTTGCCGAAGGGTTCAAAGCCGCCGCAGGCGATGAATTAGCCGCCCTGGTTGCGCCGTCGGCCACCCTCGAGGAGATGTATCTGCTCCAGAAAGTCATCCGCAGCTTGGGCGGCAACCACATCGATACCCGTCTGCGGCAGCAAGACTTTCGCGGCGATGTCGCCGATGCTCCGCTGCCCTGGCTCGGGGTGCCCATCGCGGAGTTGGAACAACAGCAGGGCCTACTGCTGATCGGGACGGATATCCGTCAGGAACAGCCCTTGTTGGCCCATCGCATCCGCAAATCGGCCATGGCCGGGGCCCAGGTGGCCTTGGTCAATCCGCTTACGCTCTCCTTGACCTTCCCGAGCACCCAGTACGTCGGCCGTCCGGCGGAGATGCTTGAGAATCTGGGCGCTATCGCCAAGGTTCTGGGTGGGCACAGCTCCGGCCTGATCGGGGATCTGATTAGCGCCGCCCAGCCGCATGAGTCCCACCGGGAAACCGCGCGCTGGTTGCAGGAGGCAGGACAGCAGGGTAGGGGGCTGGTCCTGCTTGGTGCGCTTGCCGTGGCCCACCCGGACTATTGCCTGCTCAAGCATCTGACCCGGGTGATTGCGGAGACGGCTAAGGCGACGGTCGGCTACTTGCCGACGGGTGCCAACGGCGTGGGGGCCTATCTGGCCGGCGCTCTGCCGCACCGAGAGCCGGGGGCGCAATTGAGCCGCACCACCGGCATGTCCGCGGCGGAGATGTTGACGGAGGCCCGTAGGGCCTATCTGTTGTGGGGTATCGAGCCCGCTTATGATCTCGGCAATCCGGCCCAGGCGCTACAGGCCCTCGACCAGGCAGAGTTGGTGGTGGCCTGCACGACTCATCGTGGCCCTTCCCTGGAGCAGACGGCCGACATTCTGTTACCCATCGCAGCCTTCGCCGAGACCTCCGGCACCTTTGTCAACGCAGGTGCGAGCTGGCAGTCCTTCCGTGGAGCGGTGGCCCCGCCCGGCGAGGCACGGCCCGGCTGGAAGCTGTTACGGGTCCTCGGTAATCGGCTCGATCTCCCCGGTTTCCAGCAGGTCAGCTCGGTGGATGTCCTCACGGAGCTGCAAGGGATCTGTGACAACCCGGAACCGGGCAATCGGCCACCGGACAATAGATCGCAGAATGGTCTCCAGGTGGAATCACGGGGTTCCGGGGACGGGCTCGTTCGGATCGGAAATCTGCCCATCTATGCCGTGGATACCCTGGTGCGTCGCGCCCCGGCCCTCCAGCACGCACCGGCCGCTGTTCGGCTCTGTGCATTTCTGTGCAACACCGAGGCGTCGGCACTAGGACTGGCCGAAGGTGACCTGGTGGAAGTGCGCCAGGACGGCTTTTCTGCCAGGATGCCGATGGGCCTAGACGACGCGGTCCCCGCGGGCTGTGTGCGCATTCCGGCCGGAGTTGCCGGCAGCGAGACGCTAGGGGATCAAGTCGGTCCCGTGTCCATGGCCAAGGTCTAAGGGCTGTTGACATAATCGTCGTGCCAACCACTAATAGGACAAGATTAACAGGATTTCCAGGATTAACAGGATTGTTTTTCTTAAATAACAATTATCAGATCCTGTTAATCCTGTACCATTAGGAGACAAGCTCGGAGGTTAGGGTTTACTCCTTATTGAATGTCAACACGCCCTGGTACGACGGTACCGAAATACCGATAACATAGGCAACGATGATCGAACTCTGGAACTCACTGCCGGTAGTCATACAGATCTTATTCAAGATCGTTGTTCTCCTGGGACCGCTCATGGGCCTGGTGGCTTACTACACCCTGGCCGAGCGCAAGGTCATCGGCTACATGCAGATCCGGATCGGCCCCAACCGGGTCGGACCGCGCGGCATCCTGCAGCCCATCGCCGATGCGGTCAAGCTCATGTTCAAGGAGATTGTGCTGCCCACCGAGGCCAATAAAATCCTGTTTCTGATCGCCCCCATGTTGACCCTGGGCCCGGCCCTGGCCGCCTGGGCCGTGTTTCCCTTCGACGAAGGACTGGTGCTAGCGGATATCAATGCCGGCCTCCTCTACATCATCGCCCTGACCTCGCTGGGCGTCTACGGTGTGATCATCTCGGGCTGGGCCTCCAACTCCAAATACGGTTTCCTGGGGGCCATGCGTTCGGCGGCCCAAATGGTCGCCTATGAAATCGCCATGGGCTTTGCTCTGGTCGGGGTCCTGGTGGCGGCCGGCAGCCTCAATCTCGGAGACATCGTGAAGGCCCAGGAAGGCAATCTGTTGACCTGGTTCTGGCTGCCCCTGCTGCCCCTGTTCGGCATCTACTTCATCTCCGGCGTGGCGGAGACCAACCGCGCCCCCTTCGATGTAGCGGAGGGTGAATCGGAGATCGTGGCCGGTTTTCATGTCGAATACTCAGGGATGGCCTTCGCCGTCTTCTTCCTCGGCGAATACGCCAATATGATCCTCATCTCGGCCCTGTCGGCCCTGATGTTCCTCGGTGGCTGGCTCTCGCCCCTGCCGGCGACCTGGGTGGACGGAATCTTTCTGCTCGACGACGGCTTTCACTGGTTGGTACTCAAGACTTTCTTCTTCATGTTTCTGTTTCTCTGGTTCCGGGCCACCTTCCCCCGCTACCGCTACGACCAGATCATGCGTCTGGGCTGGAAGGTCTTCATTCCCATCACCATCGTGTGGATCCTGGTGATCGGGTTGGCGGTGATCTACGAGCTGCCTCCTTGGTGGGCGGCGTAGGGAAAAGGCGTAAGGATGGAGCCATAAGCACAATATTAATAGGTATCTAACTATAGGAATCTAAAGGTAGGTTCCTATATTTAGGTATCTAATATTAGATACCGAATAGTGCTGTCCGAGAAAAGGGGATTGTGACAAGTCTTGATGTGCTAAATCCTGAAAAAGTCCGAAATTACGGAAAGTATGAACAGGATTCCCGCCATTTCGTCACCCTTGGAGTGACGAATGCGAGTCGAGACTTTTTGGATGGTGAGGATTTTCTCTTACTTGGTGTGGAAGATATTATTCGCCCTGGCGGGGATCAGGATTTTAATGATTGCATGTTTATCGTTCGAGCCACAGGCGTTGACATCTGCCAATATCCCGGGAATGGTCGTGAAGGTGACTGCATATACACGTCGCTTCCGGAAAAAACGGATGGTCTGATCTGCTTTGGTGATACATATCAATTTCCTGAGGTCTATGATCCCCAGAGAGATAGCGATATGAACGACTTTTAGCCTATTACTGTTTCACGGGACGAACGTGTCAGACGCTGATTCAAAAAATCATGGGAACATTCCATGGTATTCATCGCGGAGCCTGGTATGACCATGATTTTGGGATCCATATTCCCTCGCTTTCCTCATTGCCAGGGATCGTCAAAGGGGAATTGTTTTTGAGTGATGGTCACCATGAGACATTTGAGTATCGTCTTTCAGAGCTTCAGCACGACAGGATCCAAATTTTACAGAGTACGAAAGCGTGCTTACCCTATTCGGAAGGCGGAGAAGGTTTTACCAACGCACGCCCACAAGACTGTTGTGAATCCCTGTTCTGCCCGGATTGTTATTGAATTTGACGAGCCGGTCACGCGATCTGATATTGGGCATCTGTCAATGCCCTACGATCCTTACTTACTCGTGTATACAAACGGAGTTAGTGACGGAGTAAACTGGAATTATGATCTCCATTTAAACGGCATGAACAGATTTCCCGACGCGCCTTCAAACTTGCCGGAAGAGGGTGGCGAAGACAGTTTCCGAAGAATCGAGGATGGAATGTCCTATGGCTTTATCACGCACAAGGGTTTTCCCATCGTGCTTGAAAGGGAAAATATTGCTGAAGCCTATCCACACTACATAAACTGGAAACCGCCATTTACCCCGGAGACAGCGGAGGACGTTTGGATGAATGAGAAGGACACATACAAACTCCTCAGAAAGATGATCATGAAACCTGGAAGGACGTGGACGATTCGTATTTAGGGGAAACCATGTGGTAATCTGACGGGGTTATGTTCGGTCTTGTTACGTAAGATCGGTGGTGGATAAATTTTAAGTAGTGAAGTCTGCCAGCTCTACTTCCGTCATTCCGGCAGGGATTGCCGGAATGACGAGGTCGGGACCGGTAAATTTCACCACTTGAAATCTAGCCACTACCGTCGTGCCGTTAGGCATGCAAAGCATGGGGTTTGGCTATGTCATACAGTGATTTTGAAAAGGAGTTAAACAAGAGCTGGGGGCTACATTAACAGAAAAGCAAAATGTCTTTTCTGCCGTCAAAAGTATTGGTATTTCCTCTACTCTTACTGAAATATTGGCAGAAAATGTCCCGCTTGCCCGTGCTATTAATACGGAGAAAGCCCGTTCGGAACTTATTATTGCAAATATTTTGGTGGAAGTGCGAAAAATACTTGAGCACAAAGTTAGTTTTTTTTCCGGAATTGAGTTTAATGTCGATAAGGAAAAGGGATTGAATGGTTTCTGTGATTTTATTATTAGTGCCTCCCGGAACAATTAACCTTAAGTAGGCCTGTCATTACTGTGGTTGAGGCCAAAAAAGAAAATATTATCGGAGGTTTAGGTCAATGTATCGCGGAGATGGTAGCAGCAAGTATTTTTAATAAAGCGGAAGGCAGTCGGATTATGCGGTTATATGGTGTTGTTACTACCGGAACCGCATGGAAATTTATAACAATGGAAGGTCTTGATGTAGTGATTGATCTTGATGAATATTCAATCGAAAATTCAGGTAAAATTGTCGGCATATTATTAGAAATGTTAACTCAAAATGTCTAACGTTTTTTAAGCAAAAAGGAGAAATGAGGAAATCAACCACTATGGACTGAAAGTCCATAGTCTGGAGGACTAAAGTCCTCATCCGTGGACAAGCCACGGACTGAAAGTGAAGGGACTTAAAGTCCATAGTTTCAACTATGATGCGCTTCGCGCACTAAAGTTATTGAAGCAATGAAATTGAAACTGGTTTTGGATGAAGCGAAGGTATCGGAAAACAATTTGCTCTAGGGCGCTTTTTTGTCCATCAAGGGTATTCTGAACCGAAGTTCCCTATAGTGGTCGTTTCAAAACGAAATCAAACATAGACATGTTGCAAGCCGCACGCGATTATCTGAACAGCCTCCTACTGGTGGAACTGTTCCGGGGCCTAAGTGTCACCGGACGCTACATGTTCAGCCGCAAGTTCACCGTCCAGTACCCGGAGGAGAAGGCACCCATTTCGCCCCGTTTCCGTGGTCTGCACGCCCTGCGGCGTTATCCGAACGGAGAGGAGCGGTGTATTGCCTGTAAGCTGTGCGAGGCGACCTGTCCGGCCCTAGCCATCACCATCGAGGCCGAGCCCCGCACGGACGGCTCCCGGCGCACGACCCGCTACGACATCGATCTGTTCAAGTGTATCTTTTGCGGCTTCTGCGAAGAGTCGTGTCCGGTGGATTCCATCGTGGAGACCCAGATCGCCGAGTACTACTTCGAGGAGCGTGGTGAGCACATCATGACCAAGGAGAAGCTCCTCGCGATCGGTGACAAATACGAGGCCGAAATCGCCGCCGCCCGTGCTGCGGATGCGCCTTACAGATAGGCAGCGTGTGCGGGATTGATTAACCACAGAGACACAGAGTACGCAGAGTGTTTTCGATGTGGCTTGTGAATAGGTACGGGTTTCTCGCTGCGCTCTGCACGGAAACATTTTTGTGATTGCTTTCTCTGCGTCCTCAGCGTCTCTGCGGTTCAAATGAGAAAATACTAGACCAATGGGCTTTGAAAAGGTTCTCTTCTATGTCTTTGGCGGCATCGCGGTAATCGCGGCCGCCATGGTAGTCACCCGCCGTAATCCGGTGCATGCGGTGCTCTACTTGGTATTGACCTTCGTGACGAGCGCGATGCTGTGGATGCTCCTGGAGGCGGAGTTTCTCGCCATCGTCCTGGTGTTGGTCTATGTGGGTGCCGTCATGGTTTTGTTCCTGTTCGTGGTCATGATGCTGGATATCGACGTGGCAGCCATGCGCGCGCAGTTCATCCGTTATCTGCCGCTCGGACTCCTGATCGCCGTCATCATGCTGGTAGAGATTTTCCTGGTCCTAGGCCCGGATACCTTTGGCCTGGAGCAGTTCGCCAAACCGGAAGCCCGGCCGGCGGATTACGGCAATACCTCCGAGCTGGGGATGGTCCTGTACACCGTCTATATGTATCCGTTCGAGATCGCGGCAGTGATCCTGTTGGTCGCCATCGTCGCCGCCATCCGGCTGACCCTGCGCCGGCGCCCCGATACCAAGTACCAGGATCCTTCACGCCAGGTACGGGTCAAAAAGGGACCGGATCGGGTCCGAGTCGTCAAGATGCCGGCGGAGCCGAGGGTGATACCTTCGAACGTCCAGGCAACGCCTGCACCGAGCGAGGCGGAGATACCATGATTTCCCTGACCGAATACCTGCTGCTGGGAGGCATTCTGTTCTCCATCGGTGTCGCCGGGATCTTTCTCAACCGGAAGAACGTCATCGTCCTGCTCATGTGCATCGAGCTCATGCTGTTGGCGGTGAATATGAACTTCATCGCCTTCTCCCACTTCCTGGGAGACACCACGGGACAGATCTTCGTATTCTTCATCCTCACGGTGGCAGCGGCGGAGGCAGCCATCGGTTTGGCGATCCTGGTGGTCCTGTTCCGTGCTCGTCAAACGATCAACGTAGAGGATTTGGACGCGCTGAAGGGTTGAGCGATTCTTCGAAGTTCGTGCTTTTATCCAATAGTACAGGATTAACAAGATTTTCAGGATTAATCCTGTCCTAATTAGAACATTGCGACAAGCATTCAGAATTAGAGGATAGAGGAAACCGTGGCAATCGAGAATGTCTCGGAAACCCTGAAACAGGAGCTACCCGCACTCTTGCGGGACGACCCGGATCTGCGTCGTTACATCCTGGAGCTGACACGCGGAGAGTATGCGGGACGGCAACAGACAGAAGATCGCTTCGATTGCATTCTGGAAGAATTACGTCAGAACCGCGAGGCCCAGGAGCGCAAGTGGCGGGAGGCACAGGAAGAGCAAAGGCGCAAATGGGAAGAGAGCCGGGACGACTTCCGGCGGGTGCATGATGAGATCATGGCCCAAGCCCGGAAGCATGAGCGCGACATCAGTGCGGTGGGTGCGCGTTGGGGTCTGCATTCGGAGAGGGCCTAGCGTGATGCCCTGGCCAGAATCCTGGAAGAGAACCTCGATGTGGAGGTACTCCGTATCAATGAGTACGATAAGCAGGGAGAAGTCTATGGCCGGCCGGATCAGATAGAGCTGGATGTAATCATCAAGAACGACCTGTTGCTCATTTTCGAATTGAAATCCTCCATGAGTAAGGGCGATATGTATTTCTTTGAACGCAAGGCACGTTTCTACGAGCGGCGTTACAAGCGCAGAGCTGATCGCCTGATCGCGATCTCGGCGATGATTGATGAACCGGCCGAGAGCGTTGCCAGGGAGCTTGGTATAGAGACCTACTGGGATTCCTCGGAGGTCGAAGAAATCTGACGACCTAGTACAGCAGCACGGAAATGTCCATAACATGGGAATCATTTTTTTGCCGCAATCAACCACTATGGACTGAAAGTCCATAGTCTGGAGGACTAAAGTCCTCATCCGTGGACAAGCCACGGACTGAAAGTGAAGGGACTTAAAGTCCATAGTTTCAACTATGATGCGCTTCGCGCACTAAAGTTATTGAAGCAATGAAAACGTTAACGCTGAAGATCGATGATACCGTCAGTGATAAATTCACTTGGCTTCTTGAGCATTTCTCGCCGAATGAGATCAAAATTCTTGAACAGGATGAATATACTGATGATGATGCTTATCTTCGGAGCATTGATGGAATGGCAAAGAGCATTCATGACGCGAGGAATGAACCATTAACAAACGGTGTCACACTCGACAAATTGGAATGGTAATGTACACTATTGTACTTATGACGCAAGCTCAAAAGGACGCGAAGAAACTTGACGCAAGTGCTCTAAAACAAAAAGCATTGAATTTAATACATATCATTCAAGAAGATCCTTTCAGATATCCGCCGGAGTATGAATGCCTCAGAGGAGATATGAAAGGATTAATTAGTGGGAGAATCAACAAACAGCATCGCCTTGTGTATGAGGTTATCGAAGAGTCAAAATCATTAAGATATATCGCATGTGGACCCATTACGAATAACAATGACAAATTGGCAAATAGATCTAACACCATGACAGTTAAAGATCAGCTGAAATCCGAAATTGATCGCTTGGATGAGCGATATTTAGACCTGGTCTATAAGATCATTTGCCAATTTCCTCACGATCCGGGAAAGGTACAAAAGGAGATACAGGGCCAAGAGATAGCAACGCTCTTTCAGGAAATTGCTGATGCAGGTGGTTTGGGTATCAGAGACCCGGAAAAATGGCAGCAGGAGATCCGAAAAGATCGTTCTTTGCCTTTTAGGGAAGCATGATGCTGCTTGATAGCAATATCATTGTATATGCAGCAGAGCCGGGTTATGATGCTCTAAAAAAGATCATTGCGGAACATGAACCCGTAGTCTCTGTAATTAGCAAAGTCGAAGTGTTGGGTTACCACAAACTTAGTTTGGAAAACCGGAAAAAGCTTGAAAAAGAAGATGTCTTTAGGTGATGCTTTGATCGCAGCCACAGCGCTGACTTACCAAATTAGCTATAACAACGGAAAATGTCAGGGATTATGCATGGATTGACGACCTTAGAAGTCATCAATGCGGTTTCCTGTTAACAAAATAGAGCTAACAATCCCATGTACCCGGACCGCAAAAAGAGCCGATCGTTCATTGCTCCGCTTTTTGCAGCCGGTGATGTGAGGCATTAGGTGCAGCAAGACAGAAACAGACTCAGCAGGGTCAAGTAAGGAGAAAACTATGGATCTTATAGATCGCATAAAAGATCTCGCTTCGAGAGTTCCAAAGCAACTCGAGCATATCCAAACCGAGGAAGCTACTAAAGAATGCTTTTATCATGCCATTCATGAGTGCTCTTGGTTATGATGTCTTTAATCCGACTGAAGTTATCCCAGAATTCACGGCTGATATTGGAGCAAAAAAGGGTGAAAAAGTAGATTACGCAATAAAGAAAGAAGGTGAAATTATTATCCTGATTGAATGCAAATGGTCAGGGGCTGACCTTCATCAAGATCATGCATCCCAACTTTATAGGTATTTCTCCGAAACCGAAGCTAGGTTTGCAATTCTTACAAATGGAATAGATTACGAATTTTATTCGGATATTGATGAATCAAATAAGATGGACTCAAAGCCGTTCTTTACTTTTAACATCCTTAACTTTCAAGATCATCAGATTGTGGAGCTTAAGAAATTCACAAAATCAACGTTTTCGCTAGACGATATTTTGACTACAGCAAGCACGCTTAAGTACACAGGTGCTATAAAAAAGATTTTAGAAGAAGAATTATCAAACCCGTCAGAACCTTTTGTCCGTTTCTTTGCGTCGCAGATTTTCGATGGAAGGTTAACAAAACCCATTATTGAGCAGTTTACCGGAATTGTCAAAGAAGCGAGGAAGCAATTCATAATCAACCACTATGGACTGACAGTCCATAGTCTGGAGGACTAAAGTCCTCATCCGTGGACAAGCCACGGACTGAAAGTGAAGGGGCTTAAAGTCCATAGTTTCAACTATGATGCGCTTCGCGCACTAAAGTTATTGAAGCAATGAACGAATTAATGAGCGATTAAAATCGGCATTGTCAGAAAATGATACCCCGAACACAGAGGTTAATAAAGACGAAAAGGAGGACGCAGAAGATTCACAAGAAGGTAAAAACGGTATTGTTTCTACCGAAGAAGAAATGGAAGGATATCCTGTGGTTAAAGCAATACTCCGTGAAATGCTAGATGTTACGAGGATAGTGATGAGAGACACTAAAAGCTATTGTGGCATATTACTCGATAACAACAATAGAAAATCATTATGTCGCCTGCATTTTAACTATTCTCAAAAGTATCTTGGCATCATATCTGAGAAAGGGGAAGAGCGTGTTGTTGTTGATTCAGTTGATGACATCTATAAATATTCGGAACAAATCAAAGCAACTGCACTGGAGTATGAACAAGACCAGAGTGTTAACAAGTAATTCAACGTGACCCTAAAACTGCGCATTGAGTTCTCGGTTCGTTTTATGCTTTGGTGCAAACATTGCTTGGGTTGCGTTATTCATGATGTTAGCTATCTAAATCCTAAATAGGGGGGATAACCATGTTTAAGGTAACTCTGAATGGCACAAACCGCTTAGATATTGAGTTGAGCGGGAAATTGAATTCCGATGAAATGAAAACCGCTTTGGATGAGCTTGTCAGCAAGTCGGAAAATATAGAAAACGGCAAAATGCTGTACGATGTTGTCGAGTTTCATCTTCCATCGCTGGGTGCAATTGGAATCGAGTTTTCTCGTCTCCCCGCGATGTTTAAGCTGATGAGGAAATTCGACTGTGCGGCTGTTTTAACCGACAAGACATGGATAAAGAAGGTGAGTGAGTTTGAAGGATTTTTGTTTCCAGGTCTGGAAATCAAGGCCTTTAACAGAGACCAGAAGGAAGAGGCGGAATCCTGGCTGGAGAGTTAGAAGGCTATTCGTGCTTTCGTCCAATAATACAGGATTAATCCTGTCCTATTAGAACATTGCGACGAACGTTCAGACGAAACCGCAAGCGGACAAAGGCCGAGAGATAAATGGCAAACATCTATCTAACGATCGTACTCGCACCCCTGGTAGGGGCTATCATCGCCGGTTTCTTCGGGGGTCGGATCGGTCGTGCCGGGGCGCACTGGGTCACCATCCTCGGGGTCGGTATCTCCACCCTCTTGTCCCTCTATGTGGCAAAGCGGTTCGTCTTCGACGATCAAGCGGTGTTCAACGGGGCCGTCTATACCTGGATGGTCGCGGACGGCATCAGCTTCCAGATCGGTTTTCTGGTGGACCGGCTCACGGTCCTCATGATGGCCGTGGTGTCCTTCGTCTCCCTGATGGTGCATATCTACACCGTCGGTTACATGGCCGATGACGAGCACAACTGGCCCCAAGACTCCCTGGCCGGCCGTAACGGCTATCAGCGCTTCTTCAGCTATATCTCGCTGTTCACCTTCTCTATGCTGATGTTGGTGATGTCCAACAACTTCCTCCAGCTCTTCTTCGGCTGGGAGGCGGTGGGTCTGGTCTCTTATCTGTTGATCGGTTTCTGGTCGGTGCGCGAGTCTGCCATCTTCGCCAACCTCAAGGCCTTTCTGATCAATCGGGTCGGGGATTTCGGTTGTATCTTAGGTATCGCTGCGGTGGCCATGTACTTCCAATCCCTGGATTACCTGACCGTATTTGGCAAGGCGCCGGAGCTGGCAGATACCGAGATCCAGATTTTCGGCGACAGCTCATGGAATCTGATGACGACCATCTGCGTGCTGCTTTTCATCGGCGCCATGGGCAAATCCGCCCAGGTCCCCCTGCACGTGTGGCTGCCCGACTCCATGGAGGGTCCGACCCCGATCTCGGCCCTGATCCACGCCGCGACTATGGTCACGGCCGGTATCTTCATGGTGGCGCGCATGTCGCCTCTCTATGAACTCTCGGAGACGGCGCTCTCCTTCGTCATGGTGATCGGCGCGACCACGGCCTTCTTCATGGGCCTGATCGGCCTGGCGCAGAACGACATCAAGCGCGTGGTCGCCTACTCGACCCTGTCCCAACTCGGCTATATGACTGCCGCCTTGGGGGCCTCCGCCTATGCGGCCGGCATCTTCCATTTGATGACCCACGCCTTCTTCAAGGCCCTGCTGTTCCTGGCGGCGGGCTCGGTCATCATCGCCATGCACCATGATCAAGACATCCGCAACATGGGCGGTATCCGCAAATACATGCCCTATACCTGGATCACCTTCCTGATCGGTACCCTGGCGCTCATCGGTTTTCCCGGTTTTTCGGGCTTCTTTTCCAAGGACGCCATCATCGCGGCGGTGAATGCCTCCCAGGTAGGGGGAGCGGGTTATGCCTCGGTGCTGTTGACCATCGGTGTCTTCATCACCGCCCTCTACAGCTTCCGGCTGTATTTCATCGTTTTCCACGGCAAGGAACGCATGGACGAGCACACCCGCCATCACTTGCATGAGACGCCGGCGGTTGTCTGGGTTCCCCTGGTGTTGTTGGCGATACCTTCGGTGGTCATCGGCTGGCTCACCATCGAGCCCGTCTTATTCGGGGACTGGTTCAAGGGTGCCATCCAGGTGGCACCGGAGCACGCTGTCCTTGTCCACATGGGTGAGTACTACCGCGACCACGGACAGCAGTGGGGTTTCGTGCTGCATGGTCTCGCGGGAGCGCCCTTCTGGTTGGCCTTGGCCGGCTTTGTGGTGGCGGCCTATGTGTTCTGGGCCCGGTTCTCGCAGGACCCACAGATCGAGGAGAAACTGCGGAGCAAAGCCGCCTGGTTCTACCGGGTGCTCGATCGCAAATACGGCTTCGATGATTTCTATCAGAGGTTCTTCGCCGCTGGCAGCCGGGGTATCGGTAGGGCCTTATGGTCCGGTGGTGACCGTGTGGTCATCGACGGCGTGCTCGTGGACGGCTCGGCCAGGACCATCGGCCGTTTTGCCCAGCTCGCGCGCAAGATCCAGACCGGCCGCCTGTACAACTACGCGATCGCCATGATCTTAGGGCTAGTGGTCCTGCAGGCGGTCTTCGTGATCTTCTGATTTTCAGGAGAGGACCAATGCAATCATTTCCCATCCTCTCCCTGACCGTCTGGTTGCCGGTCATCGGGGGTATCGCCGTGCTCGGTAGCGGAGACAAATCGCCCGGCGTCTCCAAGTGGGTGGCGTTGATGTTTGCGGTCGCTACCTTCCTGGTCAGCCTCGGGCTCTGGACCGGCTTCGACGCAGGCACGGCGGCGATGCAATTCGTGGAACGGAGTCCCTGGACCGAGACCTTCGATGTCTATTACTACTTAGGCATAGACGGTATCTCCATGCCGCTGATCGTTCTGACTACCTTTGTCACCATCTTCGTCATCATCGCCGGTTGGGAGGTGATCCAATACAAGCCGTCTCACTACATGGCCGCCTTCCTGATGATGGAAGGTCTGATGGTGGGGGTTTTCTCGGCCCTGGATGCCATCCTCTTTTATGTCTTCTGGGAGGCGATGCTGATCCCGATGTTCATCATCATTGGGGTCTGGGGCGGTCCGAATCGGGTCTATGCCACCATCAAGTTCTTCCTCTTCACCTTCTTCGGCTCGGTCTTCATGCTGGTCGCCCTGATCTATATGTACTTCCAGGCAGGGACCTTCGGGATCGTCGCCTCCCAGCCTGGCCTGCCGAGCTTTCATGGTCTGCGACTGGGTGAGACCGAGCAGATACTGATCTTCATCGCCTTCCTGCTCGCCTTCGCGGTCAAGGTGCCCATGTGGCCCGTCCACACTTGGCTGCCGGACGCCCATGTGGAGGCCCCAACCGGCGGCTCCGTCATCCTGGCGGCCATCATGCTCAAAATCGGTGGCTACGGCTTCCTGCGCTTCAGCTTGCCCATCGCCCCGGACGCCGGCGCCTCCTTGGACTGGCTGATCATTGCCATGTCCCTGATCGCGGTCGTCTATATCGGCTTCGTGGCCCTGGTCCAGCAGGACATGAAGAAGCTCATCGCCTACTCGTCCGTCGCCCACATGGGCTTTGTGACCCTGGGCTTCTTCATCGTCTTCACTATTCTCGCCAAGAATACGACTACCGGCGGCGGGGTACTCGGCATCTCCGGCGGCATGGTGCAGATGGTCTCCCACGGCTTCATCTCCGGGGCGCTCTTCCTATGCGTGGGCGTGCTCTATGATCGGGTCCATTCCCGTGAAATCTCCGCCTATGGGGGGGTGGTAAACACCATGCCCCTGTTCGGGGCCTTCATGGTCTTCTTCGCTATGGCCAATGCGGGTCTCCCCGGCACCTCCGGCTTCGTTGGCGAATTCATGGTCATCCTGGCGAGTTTTCAAGCAGATTTCTGGTATGCCTTCCTGGCCGCGACCACCCTCATCCTGGGGGCCGCCTACACCTTGTGGATGGTCAAGCGCGTCATCTTCGGTCCGGTCGCCAACGACCAGGTAGCGGCCCTGAAGGACGCCAATGGCCGCGAGCTCTTCGTGCTCGGTAGCCTGGCCGCCGCCGTGCTGGTGCTCGGCATTTGGCCCGCGCCCCTGGTGGAAGTCATGGACGTCACCATCCAAAACCTGGTCCGGCAGATTGCGGTGTCCAAGCTCGGGGCCGCCGGAGGGGGTGTTGCCAGCTTCTAAGCGGATGTGGGGCAAGAATGATTCATAGAATATGGCCGACAAAACAACAATGGAACAGGTGGACACTACCATCAAAGTTGACGGCAATTGGTGCATATGTTGGTATCATTTCTCTACTTTTCTCCATCGTGGTATATACTCATGGGTCTTCAGTAAGAAATACTCCAATAAAAACCTCATTTGTGCCGCCTTGTTCAAGTAATCCAGCGATTGAGCAATACATGGAATATGATATCGCTGTCAAGAATATACGAGATGCAGGGTGGCAATCATCGGCAGTACCTTCTAGCGGTTATCGAAGTGACGATCTTTCCGAAATAGTGAGTTGTGGTCAGGGTTTCTTTCTTATGGAGTTTTCGGATTGTTATGGGAGAACACTAACTATGAACACGTATGGGGAAATTGGAAGTGGTGCTTATGTCCGCTGGTGGAAAATCTCTTCTGGCAATGAGTCGGAAGAAGAAGGTTAGGGGAAAATATCCTCGTATTTCAAAATCCGCTGTTCGTTACATGCGCTGTAGGTTTTGCATTAGCTAATGGCGGTAAATGCCCTTGAAAACCCTAGATCACTTGAACATCGTATCGGACACGAATATATTCTTGGCCGTTGCTCTTGATGAGCCGTAAAAGAAGAGAATTATCGATCTCACGTCAGGAGTCGATGTTATTGCGCCGGAAATATTGCCCTACGAAATCGGCAATGCTTTATCCGCGCTGAGGAAAAGGGATCGGATCACGATCGGTGAAGCATTATCAGCGCAAAACACGGCCAGTAGAATTTCTGTAAGGGCACCTTGGAAAATCCTAGGGGGTGCCAGATACCGTATAGTCATATACCAAGAAAGAGCTATCCCTTATGGATATGCCCGATCAAGCTATCATCTCGAAGTCCCGGAGAAAATCAACGAATCAACCACTGTGGACTGAAAGTCCATAGTCTGGAGGACTAAAGTCATCATCCGTGGATAAGCCACGGACTGAAAGTGAAGGGACTTAAAGTCCATAGTTTCAACTATGATGCGCTTCGCGCACTAAAGTTATTGAAGCAATGAAAGCATTTTCTTATTCGGAAGCGTGCCGAAATCTCTCGGAAGTGTTGGTATTCGCGCAATCCGAAGAGGTTGAGATACATGAAAGAGATGGAGCCGTATTCTGCCTTAAATCGAGAAAAATAAGCAATAAATCACCGTTTGATGTTCCGGGAACTAGGACGAAGGCAACTACACAAGATGTATTGGATGCAGTTCGAGATTCCAGAAGTGGTTGACAATCGTATGCACTCGGGAAAAAAGTGAGGTAGGCCCTAATTTTACAGGATTTTTCTTTAAGAAGTCCTAAAGCTCACTCTGATTCTTGAGTGACGCTTTGAAAGCTACTTGGCTGTATGGAGTCGAGCGCAAAGCGATCCAACTTGTTGAGGTCAATACCATTAAGTTAAGGCAATACCACCGATTTAACAGGGATTGCCGGAACCGGAAGGCCCTGAAAATCATGAGAGTCTTCAACATCCCTGCGACCGGATTCCGGCAATCCCTGCCGGAATGACGGCTTCGCTTAATGGTATTGGGTTCGATGTCAGTTTCTTCTCAACCATCCTGTGAATCCTGAAAATCCTGTACTATTAGCAATCCGGTTTGCCCCCGACGAACCTAGCGGAACAGATAAATGTCCTTCACTTTCGATAGCACCAACCTGATACCCATCCTCCCCGAGATCACCATCCTGGTACTGGCCTGCACCGTGCTGGTGGTCGATCTTTACCTGAAAGAGGAACACAAGGGCATCAACCATGTCATCACCATCGTCGGGCTGCTGATTGCCGTCGGGATCACCGGCCTGGTCGGGGGTGGCGAGCGTCAGGTCGTGTTCGACGGCAGCTATGTGCGCGATGCCATGAGCGATGTGCTCAAGATCCTTATCTTCATCGTGAGCCTGTTCGCCTTCGTCTATGCCAAGGACTATCTGCGTGACCGCAACCTATGGGCAGGCGAGTATTATGTCCTGGGCCTGTTCGCGGCACTCGGCATGTCGATTATGGTCTCGGCCAACAACCTGCTGGCGGTTTACCTGGGGCTGGAGCTGCTGGCGCTGTGTCTCTATGCCATGGTGGCCTTCGACCGCGACTCCACCACCGGCGCCGAGGCGGCCATGAAATACTTCGTGCTCGGGGCGCTCGGTTCGGGCATGCTGCTCTACGGCATGTCCATGATCTACGGGGCCACCGGCTCCATCGAGCTGGCAACCGTGGCCCGCATCGCGGCGGAGCAGGGAACCCAGAACCAGGTCTTGGTGTTCGGGCTCGTCTTTCTGGTTATCGGCATCGGGTTCAAATTCGGCGCCGTGCCCTTCCACATGTGGGTGCCGGACGTCTACCAGGGTGCCCCGACCCCCGTGGCCCTGTTCCTGAGCAGCGCCCCCAAGATCGCCGCCTTTGCACTGGCGATCCGGCTGCTGGTGGATGGCCTCGGCGGGCTGCACCCGGATTGGCAAGGCATGCTGATTATTCTGGCCCTGTTGTCCATGGGTCTGGGTAACCTGATCGCCATTGCCCAGACCAACCTCAAACGCATGTTGGCCTACTCGACCATCTCCCACGTCGGCTTCATCTTCCTCGGGCTCCTGGCCGGCAGCGGGCAGGGCTATGCCGCGGCCATGTTCTATGCTGTCGTCTATGCCGTCATGGCGGCGGGCGCCTTCGGTCTGCTCCTGATTATCAGCCGGGCAGGCTTCGATGCTGAGGATCTGGAAGATCTCAAAGGACTCAACCAGCGCGACTCTTGGTATGCGGCCATGATGGCGCTCATCATATTCTCCATGGCCGGGGTACCCCCCACCGTCGGTTTCATGGCCAAGCTGCTGGTGCTCGAATCCATCGTGCGCGTTGACCTCTGGTGGCTGGCCCTGATCGGCGTCTTCTTCTCCATCATCGGTGCCTTTTACTACCTACGGGTCATCAAGCTCATGTACTTCGACCAGCCGGTGACCCAGGAACCCCTGACAGCTGGCCCCGGCGCCCGGGTTGCCCTCTCGGTCAATGGTCTGGCTGTGCTGATACTGGGTATCTTTCCTGCTTCACTGCTGTCGGTTTGTCAGGGGGCTTTTCTCTGATCGCGGGCAAAGAGTCAGGCCATGCGTAGGTTGATTCCTGGTACTTGGTCGGCCTGAGCGGCGAGACCATCAATGGTGCTGGGAAGGTATCGAGAAGGCCGGTGGGCCGTTCGGCGGGCGCGAGATAATCTCAAATCGGCGCAGAATGTAGGATCCGCTGCGCGGACCGTTCCTAAAGTAAGGCCTTTCCACGGTGATCCTACTTTATTTAATGGCATTGGGTTACATTATGCCGAATAAAAACCACAGAGAAGTTCGTGTGTTAATAGCTATTATTGCAGCTATCTCTGCAATTGCTGTTTCGTATATCAAGATATTCTCGAAGGATACACCAGAGAAACATACTACCTTCCAAGCACGTGACATCAATAGATCATCGATTATCATTGGAGATCGGAATGGCGACAATAAGTAGGGGTTGTTATGAAAATTTTTGCTAAAGTAATTACTGTGGTGTCATTGCTTACATTCTCCGAAATACCTATGGGTGGCGAAGTAATTTCAAAACCAGGACAATTAATGGGTCCACCATAATAATAGGTGATAATAATTCCATAACTCGAACAAGTTTTACTCCAAATTCCAGCGTTGAGGTCTATTCGAAATTTATAAATCCTACAGTCCCGAATAACAATGCCTACTTTAACTTGGACTTTGCTGCTCCAGTTTACAAAGAATGTCCTGTTGGAAAAGCATATCCGTATTTACCAGGGTTACTAGGAGGTTCGGAATATCTCTATAGATACTTTACTGGCATGGATGTCAGCGCCATTGATAGAATGCAATATTACTTCTACAGAGAGGATCACATAGTTGCTGGTCCGGCCTATGAAGTTAGAGTCGTTAATAACACCAGCGAGTCTATATCAATAGACCAGTTAGTATTGAATGTACAGAGCAGCCATTCCTACGAGCACCCAGTAGTAATATTTTTGACAGACGAATGGGAACTCGGTTATTTGTTGTTTAAAAACGAATCGAACCGTCCGGTAAATAAAATTAAACTATAATATAGTCTTGATAGGGAGGTGCAAAGTAATTTTCGCAATTATGTACTTGACGACACCAATCGTCGGGCGTATAAAGGGGCATGTCTAGTGATAATGACTTGACTCTTTTAGAGATTATGCGCCGCTTCTCGACGGACGATGCGGCGCGCGAGTATTTTGA
>Ga0209458_1000171_pt1 | contig 33019 bp, 31 predicted proteins | sample WorMetLIZAISLAND_FD_187411 | JGI IMG/M metagenome (GOLD analysis project Ga0209458, IMG submission 187411) | Marine gutless worms symbiont microbial communities from Max Planck institute for Marine Microbiology, Germany - Inanidrilus manae... ...
CGTAACCATCGACCACCCGAACCGGATTGTCCTCGTCGACATAGTCATCAAGACTGGACGGAAACAACGTCTGCTGTCCGCGATCCTGGCCTTCAACAAATCGGCTCATCCCGACCTCCAAAGCAAGTGCCAGGATTCTAAACCGATTGGGGCGTTTTCACACAGCCACGATTGTTTGATGTACAAAAGATAAGTTTTTCTTATGCAGGCGAAAAGCGTTGGCTTATCGGGTCGCCCGCCGTTTTCCTCAACTCAACCAGCTTCGAGTGTTCGAGGCGGCAGCGCGGCACTTGAGTTTCACGCGTGCCGGTGAAGAACTCAGCATTTCCCAGGCCGCGGTAAGCCAACAGGTCAAGGCGCTGGAGACCTATTTCGACACCGCTCTGTTCCGGCGCCGTCATCGGACTCTCGAGCTCACGGATATAGGGCAAGCGTACCTGCCGGCCGTCGCCGAAGCCTTGGCTCGATTGGATGCGGCCACGGAACAGATCTTTCCGCGTGCGGGCCGCGTGGTTCTGACTCTGCGATTGAGTGCCAGCCTGGCGACGCTGTGGCTGATCCCGCGTCTCGCACCCTTCTACGACGCGCATCCGGAAATCGATCTCCGATTGATCACTCATGTCGCCAGAGGCGAGTCCGCGAGTGCCGTCGGCGGTGCCGATCTCGAGATTCGATACGGGAGCGGGGAATGGCCTGGCGTAATCGTCGACAAACTGATGGACGCGACCATTTTCCCGGTATGTGCTCCCGTTCTTCTAGACGGCGAGGATGCAATCAAACGGCCGGAAGACCTGACACGACACACATTGCTGCATGTAATCGGCTACGACGCCGATTGGAACGACTGGCTGCACAAGGCCGGTGCCAGGGATGTCGATCCAGTCCGCGGACAGCAGTTCGACGCTACGATGATGGCCTTGCAAGCGGCGGAAGGCGGTGGCGGGGTGGCTCTGGGCCGAAGGCCGATGGTTGATGACCAACTGGAGGCGGGAAAGCTCGTTAAACCCTTCGACGGGCCGGAATTGACGAGAGGCGCATTCTATCTGGTACGGAGCGCAAGCAAGCGCGTTCCTGGGAAAGCCCATGCATTTCGCGATTGGTTGTTGAAGCAGCGCTCGATCTCGTGGAGGCGCTCGCAAGCCGCCTGCGCCTGACATCCCCCGCGAGGCCTTGTATTCGGACGGAAATCGGGACGACAAGCAATTGTCGCCCTACGGGGCCGGCTGCATTCCCGGTACCGGCAGCGCCTTCAGTTCGCGGCCGTTAATGGTAACGCGGCCCGAACGGTCTTGTTCAATGTGCAGGCGCAGAACGCCGTCCTTGTTGTCGGGGTCGATATATTCGGACAACGGACCAGTGATCATTTCCCTGGGAACCCCACCGGCTTCAGATCCCTTGTCGATCAGATTTTCATATCCCTCGACGGTCAGATCGGCGACCACCACGACACCATTGGCGGCCGCGCTGTCCGCCTGGAAATCACCGCTGAAATCGACCTTCGCCCCTTGGGCCGTCACCGAAAACCGGAGGTCGAGGCGGGCTCCGGCATCGGAGAAAAGCTGGGCGAGACGCATGAATCCCTGATCGGTCAGTGGCTGGTCGGTTTTATAGGAGCCGGGACCCGTTTCCGTCATTTGGCCCGTCGCAAATCCCTCGAACACCGTTTCCAACAGGATCGTCCCGGCTTTCCAGCCCGGTACGTTTTCCACCGCCAATGATAATCTCGAGTCGGTTGGTGTCAGCCCGGTCGCCCTTTCTTCAAGCATCGGGGTGCCCAGTCCCTGATGCTCGAATACAAGGGAAAACCGGTTCAGTTCCTTGTCCAGGTCCTTGAGCTCGACATCGAAACCGCCTTTGGCCAAGGACATCAGTTCGCCGTCTTTCGCATGAACGATCCTGAGGCCGGCGATTTCCCACCTCATGCTTTCTCCGACAACCATGCGATTTCCCGGTTCCTCGTTTTTCAAGGTTTGGAGGAGGCGCCCCAACATGGCGATCGGGTTGCTGGCGCTTTCGCGGAGTAACGTCATATATCTTGGTAGGTCGAGGCCAACGACCTCTCCGTCAACCTTCGAACTGTCCACCTTGACTGTGATACCGCCGGCTTCCGAAAACGCCAAAATGTCCGTCGCCGCGAAGCTCATCGGCATGTCGTAACGGTCGCCATCGCGTTTGATCGTGTCCGTCGTCATGACCAACGATCCGATGCCCAATTCTACGGTGCCAGCGGAATCCATGAGCTTCAGGTCATTGGTTTCGAACTTGAAGCCAGTGAAAGCCGCGACATCGGTCAACCAGGTCCCCTCGACCCGTTTGGGGCTGTGGGTTACGGCGAGGTCTTCGCGGAGCGACGCTGATATGACCAGCATGCGAGGCGTCGGTTGAGCGGCAAACCGGTAGGAGGCGAAACTGCCGTCTTCGCGGGCTTCCCCATCGGGTTCGATAAGAAGGCGAAGCGATCCAAGCAGGATTTGGGTACCGGTGTCAGTTTCGACGCGGGCCCTTGGAATCGTGACCTCGAAATTGGTCCCGCTTTCCTCGACGCGGATGTGACCACGGTGGCGAAGCGTCATCCCCTGCATGTTGGCATTGATTGTCTCGATACCGGACATCAGAAGTGACTGAATTCGTCCCGCCGGGCTGTTCGGGTCGAGAAGCTGTGCCTCTTCCGCTTCGAGAGCGATAAAACCGGCATCGCGCAGTTCGTCGAGCGCCTGCTCGGCGCGGATGCTGCCGAGGTCGGCCGCCGCAATGAGGTATTTCACCGATTTTTTGGCATCGCGAAGGTAATGGCCATGCAGCGGTGAGTGAATTAAGCCGAGGCGCATGGTCGCGTCGAGATGTTCTTGTTTCGCGGCCTTCTCCAACCATTTGGTCGCGTCCCGGACATTGACCGGCGCACCGATACCGCGAAGATACATTTCAGCGATCTTGAACTGGGCATCGGCATTGCCGCCTTCGGCCGCGCGCAGAAACCATCCAAAAGCCAGTGACTGGTTTTTTGGGACACCATCGCCGTTCAGGTGCAGCCGCGCGAGCAGCATCTGCGCTTCCGCTGATTGCCGGCGTTTTGCCCTTGCGGTCCGTTACCAACTCGATTCCCATGCATAAGCCGATGCCGGTGACGTTACCGATCAACGGATACTTACCTTTCAGTTCATTCAGGTAGTCCAACGCCCAGGCACCGACGTGGGCGGCATTCTCGACCAACCCCTCATCCTCGATGATTTGGATTGTCGTCAGGGCGGCCCGGGCCATCAGCGGGTTTTTTTCGTGGGTGTAGTGACCGAGCGCCTGATCGGCCAGCACATCCAGTTCTGGTTTGGCCACCAATGCGGCAATCGGTAGCATGCCGCCGCCAAGGGCTTTCCCCAGTACCATGATGTCGGGAACGACGCCGAAGTGTTCGGCCGCGAACATGCGACCCGTCTTGCCGAGGTCATTGGGTATCTCGTCAAAAACGAGGAGTGCGCCGTATTCATCGCAGGCGGCCCGGACCTCTTGCCAGAATTCTGGCGGTGGGACGTATGGGACGGCACGGACCGGTTCAGCGAAGACGGCGGCGACGTCTTCTTCCTTTTCGAGGACATAGCGGATCATTCGGGCACAGGCCAAACGGCATTCATTCGTGTCCGGTTTGCCATCGATCTCTGGATAACCGTAGGGACAGCGATAGCAGGCGAAAGGTGCCACATGTTCGCTTCCAGGCAGCAACGGGCCCATGTTGTGGCGGAACAAAGCCTCGCCGCCAAGCGAAAGGCCGCCGAAACCAGCACCATGAAAGGAATCCCAAAAAGAGATAGTTTTATACCTTCCGGTCGCCGCGCGGGCCAGCTTGAGCGCCATGTCGATGGCGTCAGACCCGCCGGTTGCAAAAAGGGTCTTGCTTAGATGTCCTGGCGTGATCGCGCTGAGTTTGCGGGCCAAAGCGATGGCCGTTTCGTTGGTAAAGCGGCGCGGAGAAAAGGGCAATTTGTCGATTTGTTCCTTGAGGGCGGCAGCGAGGCGCGGGTGGCCGTAACCGATGTGATGGACGTTGTTTCCGTGGAAATCCATGTACCGGCGCCCGGCCGTATCCTCGAGCCAGATCCCTTCGACGCGGCGGATCGGTGCCAGGCATGGGGTCGACAAGGACTGATGGAGGAAATACCGGTTGTCATCTTCCAACAGGTCGCGAGCTTTCGTGTCCAGGATCGCCTGCGACCACTGTTTACGGTTCGGACTCAGATTGCTGTCGCCTTCGCCACGACCATTCGATTCAAAATTGGTTCGAGGTTGACGCGAGGCGTCCACGGCGGCTTGCTCCAAAGATGCATGAACAGTCACGGGATGTTCAAATGCGTATCGATATCAATACCACAAAAAACAACAAATAACCACAAAAATACACATCGCGAGAAATTTCAGGACCATGATGCAGCCGGTGATCCGCTTTCCTTGACCGATACTATTGGGTTGGGCAGATTGGCAGGCGATAGGTTAAGGGGGCCGGAAACATGTTGGCCGAACAGCGGCGCAACAGGATCCTTGAAATCCTGGCGGAAAAGGGCGCGATTACCGTCAACGAGCTTTACCGGCGGTTAAAGGTCTCTCGTGAAACGATCCGCCGCGACATTACGCGACTTGCCGAAGAGAATCGGCTCCGCAAGACCCATGGTGGCGCCCTGGTTATCGACCAATTCGAACCGGCGTTTGCCGACCGAATGGAAGTCAATATCGAAGGGAAAAGGGCGATCGGCCGTAAGGCCGCTGAATTGGTACCAGACGGCGCCAGTTTGATTATCGATTCGGGAACCACAACGCTTTGCCTGGCGGAAGCCCTAATCGGACGCCGCCGGCTCGTCGTCTATACGAACGATATCAATGTCGCCGGAACCCTTGCCGGGCGCAACGACAATCGGGTCAATTTGCTAGGCGGCGAACTGTTAGCTTCGGAAGGGGCGACCTTCGGACGCGACGCGACTGCGGTTCTTGCGAATTATTTTACGGATTTTTCGTTCGTTGGTGCCGGGGCGCTACGTGCCGACCCCATATTAACCGACTATTCCCGCGAGGCGGCGGCGGTGCGAGGGCAGATGCTGGCCCAGGCGCGGAACGCTGTCCTATTGGCCGATCATACGAAATTCGGCCGCTTGGCATCGGTCCGCGTTCCTCATTTGGACAACATCACCCATATTGTCGTCGACCGCAGCCTCGACCGAGATCTCGCGAAGGGCATCAAGACCCTAAACGTTGAAGTGTTGGTCGCTGGGGCGGGTAAGGAATCGGGCTAGCGTGTATACCGTCAAACCGGGTTTCCGTCGGCATCGAGTGTCGCGCCATTGTATTCACATGCGGCTTCCGACAACCGGACGAACTGTTCCGTCACGTCTGCCGCGGACTTGACGCTCGACGGGTCCTCTCCCGGCATCGCTTGCGCACGCATCGCCGTTCGCGTGGCGCCGGGGTTGACGAGATTGACGCGGATCGGCGTCTTGGCGATTTCCTCTGCGTAAATCTTGACCATCATTTCGAGGGCGGCTTTGGAAACGGAGTAAGCGCTCCAAAAGGCCCGCGGCTGATAGCCGGCCGTCGATGTTACGAAGACACAGCGCCCGGCGTCGGATTGGCGGAGCAGCGAATCAAAGCTCCTGATCAAACGCCAATTCGCGGTCAGGTTCGTGGCCAGAACCTCTTCCCAGACGTCCGGTTTGATGTGCCCCATGGGCGACAGCGTTCCGAGGATACCGGCATTGCCGATGAGGATATCCAATCGCCCGAAGCGCTCGAAGATCGCGGCACCGAGATTATCGATGCCATCAAAATCCTTGATATCCAATGGTACCAATGTCGCCCTGCGGCCGGAGATCTCCCGCACATGGTCGTCAACCTCCTCGAGCGCGCCGGGCGTCCTGGCGACGAGAACCAACTGCGCCCCTTCGCCGGCGAACCTCTCAGCGACAGCACGCCCGATACCCCGCGACGCACCGGTGATCAATGCCACGCGGCCTTCCAGTCGTCCAACCATGGTCAGTTCGGCTCGTCCAGAAGGGTCAATAGACTGGGGACCGATTCTTCCTCGCGGTCGCGAAGCGGAATCGGGTACTCGCCGGTAAAACAGGCGTCGCAATACTGAGGCCGATCATTGTCTCGTTCCTCCAAACTGACTGCCCGGTACAGACCGTCAGTAGTTATATAAGCGAGACTGTCGACACCGATGTGGTCCTGCATGGCCTTAACGTTCATGCGGGCGGCCAACAGTTTCTCGCGTTCCGGGGTATCGATCCCGTAGAAGCAAGCATCCGTCGTCGGTGGGCTGGATATTCGCATATGCACTTCCGCGGCCCCGGCGTTTCGAACCATTTCGACGATTTTGACCGAGGTCGTTCCCCGAACGATGGAGTCATCAACGAGAATTACCCGTTTGCCTCTCAGGTGTGCGCCGTTGGCATTGTGTTTGAGCCGTACGCCCAAATGGCGGATGTTGTCCGTCGGCTCGATGAAGGTGCGACCGACGTAATGGTTGCGGATGATTCCCAATTCGAACGGGAGTTTCGCCTCCTCTGCATAACCGATGGCAGCGGGCACACCTGAGTCGGGGACCGGAACAACGACGTCGGCATCGACGTGGCTTTCACGCGCCAGTTCGGCGCCGATGCGCTTTCGGACCGCGTAGACGTTATGACCGTCCATGACGCTATCAGGCCGCGCGAAGTAGATGTATTCGAAGATGCAGAAACGCGATGGCCGCTTGTTGAACGGCTTGAGGCTCTGTACGCCCAATTCGTCTATGACGACGATCTCTCCAGGCTCCACGTCACGGACGAAATTGGCACCAATAATGTCAAGCGCGCAGGTTTCCGAGGTGAGGATATGCGAATCTCCCAGGCGTCCGATAACCAGCGGGCGCACGCCATAGGGGTCGCGAACCCCGATCAGCTTTTTTTGGGTCATGGCGATCAGCGAATATGCACCCTCAATTTGAGACAAGGCGTCGGTGATGCGGTCGACGACGCGGCCGTATTCGCTGATGGCGATCAGGTGGATGATCGTTTCAGTGTCGCTGGTCGACTGGAACAGGCATCCCCGTTGGACCAGACGGCGGCGGAGCGTATAGGCGTTGGTAAGATTTCCGTTATGGGCCATGGCCAGGCCGCCGAATTTGAAATCGGCGAACAGTGGTTGAACGTTCCGGAGCACCGTATCACCGCTGGTCGAATACCGGACGTGGCCGATTGCCATGTCACCGGTCAACCGGCCCATTACCTCTTGCGATTCGAAATTGTCACCGACTAGACCAAGGGCCCGGTGGCTATGAAACTGCTCGCCATCATAGGCGACGATGCCGACCGCTTCCTGGCCCCGGTGTTGCAGTGCGTGCAGTCCGAGGACAGCATGTGTTGCCGCATCGGTCTGGCCGAAAATCCCGAAAAGGCCGCATTCCTCCTTGGGATGGTCGTCGTCTTCCGGAGAGATTGTGTTCAAAGGGTTCGGTGTGTCAGGGTCGGCCATTGACGTCGGTTCCCTCGGTTAATTCGGGTTCTGGCTGGAATCGATCAGCCGTTCCATGTCCTTCAGTTCCTTGCGCCGGTAGGCGCCTACCGGCGTCGCTTTTTTGTCTTTGGCATCCTTCGGTTTGGGCGAAATGATGGCGTCCACGGCCTCGCTGGCACCCATGAGGTCCTTGGTTCTCTTTTTTGCTCTCTGGGCGGCACTGGCCACCGCTTCGTCGGGCAATAGCGAGGTCAGGAACTGGGCGCCCGGCTGTATCAGCTCCATAGAGCGTGCCTCCTTGACCAATTCCGGGTGCTCGTCCTCCGGCATCGCCAGTTCGAGACCGATATAGGCGACGCAGACGATGGCGGCGCCTCGGACCAGTCCGAATAAAAAGCCCAGCGCCCTATCCAATGCGTTGAGCGCACTGTTCTGAACCAACTTCGCCGCCGAACGGGTGAAATAGGAAAAAAGCACGAGGGAGACGACGAAAAGGATCAACCCGGTCGTCAGATCGGCCGCCAGTTCAATGGGGATATACTGCCGGGCATAGGGTTTGAGAATGGGGAACCCGTAAAAGGTCGCGAAAATGGCGCCGATCCAGCCGCCGATGGACAGCACTTCATGAACGAAGCCGCGTGCATAGGCGAGGAAAGCCGAAACCAAAAGCACGGCGATGACGCCGGCGTCAAAGAGGTTGATCGGAAGGTCGCCGAGATTATCCATGCCTTTTCCATTCTGTTCGGGCGGGACTCGTGTCGCCGTCCGAGAACAGGGCCAGAAGGCCGTCAAGGTGGTCGATCTCTGTCACATCCATTTTAGCGCCGAAACTGGGCCTTGAACCGTCCTTTTTCGTTTTCGCCTTGGGCACGATGGCGCGGGTAAAACCCAATTTTTCCGCTTCCTTCAATCGCGCTTCGATCTGCGACACAGCCCGCACCTCGCCGGACAGGCCAACTTCGCCGAAAACCACCGTTTCGGCCGGAACGGGCGCGCCCCTGACGGACGACACCAAAGCCGCGGCAACGGCGAGATCGGCTGCGGGTTCGGCGATTTTCAGGCCGCCAGCGACGTTTAGGTACACTTCAGAATTGCCCAAGGCAAGTCCGCACCGGGTCTCGAGGACGGCCATCAACATGGCCAGCCGGCCCGAGTCCCATCCGACAACGGCGCGGCGCGGCGTCGCCAGGGCGGAAGGCGCGATCAACGACTGGATTTCGACCAACACCGGGCGGCTGCCCTCGATGCCGGCGAAGACCGACGCGCCGCTGACTTCGCCGTGATGATCGGCGAGAAACAGCGCCGAGGGATTGGCCACTTCTTGCAGACCGGTCTCCGTCATCTCGAAGACGCCGATCTCGGCGGCCGGGCCAAAGCGGTTTTTGACGGCACGGAGGATGCGGAACTGGTGGCTTTGATCGCCCTCGAAATAGAGCACCGTGTCGACCATGTGTTCGAGAACACGGGGACCGGCGATCATGCCCTCCTTGGTCACATGCCCGACCAGGATTAACGCCATGCCACGGCGCTTGGCAACGCGGATCAGTTCCTGGGCCGAGGTGCGGACTTGTGCGACGGTGCCGGGCGCCGAATCGAGCGTATCCACATACATGCACTGGATGGAATCGATGACGACGACGTCGGAACCGTCGCCGTCGTCAATGGTGGCGACGATGTTGCGCACGGAGGTGGCTGCAGCCAGAGCCACCGGGGCCTCGACTAACCCTAAGCGCTGAGCGCGCAACCGCAACTGGTCGATGGCCTCCTCTCCCGAGATGTAGGCACACCGGAGACCATCGGAAAGCGCCGCGGTAACTTGCATCAAGACGGTCGACTTGCCGATCCCCGGATCGCCGCCGACCAAGGTCGCCGAACCAGGAACCAGCCCGCCGCCGGTGACCCGGTCGAACTCGGTAATGCCGCTTCGCCGGCGCGGTGCCTGTTTCTCGGATCCTTTGAGGCCGACGAAATCGACTTTACGGCCCTTCTTGGCGCCGAGCCCCTTGGGGGCACTTTCCGGCGCCTGTTCTTCGACCAGACAGTTCCAGCCGCCGCAAGCGTCGCAGCGCCCGGCCCATTTCGGATGGGCAGCGCCACATTCCTGGCAGACGAAGGCGGTTGATTTACGGGCCACCGGGGGCCTTTCTTCCGTTTACGAAACGGTGCGAGTTCCGCCCCTGACTTAGAGGATAATGATGACCCGCACAACCCGCTTGCCGAAGGCGTTGCCAGACGCTTGATCGGCACCGGTGCGATCCACGCGACTTGCCAGGAAACCGCCGAAAAGCGCCGAATCGGCGGCCTTTCAAGCGGGCTTTAGTTTTTCCAGTTCATCGACCGTTCGCGGCCAATCCTTCTTGAGCAGCCGCGATAGGGAGCGGTCTGCGAGAACCTTGCCGCCGTTTTGGCATTGCGGACAGTAATTGGTCTCGTTGGATGCATAGCGGATGCGTTGGATTGGCGTGTTGCAGATGGGGCAGGGCTTACCGAAGCGGCCATGCGCCGCCATGCCGTCGCGAAAGGCCGTCACCTTCTCCGGGAAGCCGCCGCCAATCTCTTCTCGGAGAACCGCTGTCCAATGGTCCAGTGTGTTTAATGTCGCGAAGAGTAATCGTTCGATCTCCTCGTCCGTCAGACTGCCCGTCAGTTTGACCGGGGAGAGCTGGGCTGCATGGAGGATTTCATCCGAATAGGCGTTGCCGATGCCGCTGAACAGCCGGGGATCGGTCAGGGCCCGTTTGAGGGTGTGATTGCCCCGGCGCAGCCGTTCGCCGAATGCGCCGGCGTCGCAGTCCGCCACCTCCACGCCGCCGGGATCGTGTCCGGCCAAACCATCTTCGCCCTCGACCACATGCAGGGCCGCCCGCTTCTTGGTGCCAGCTTCGGTCAGCACCAGGCTGCCGGTCTCGAAATCGAAGGCGGCTAGGATGGTCTTGCCGCCGACCTTGGCGCCGGACTCGCGCCAATGGAGGCGCCCGGCGATCATCAGATGCAGGACGAACCAGTTGTCGTTGTCGAAACCGATAGCGATGCGTTTGCCCAGGCGCCGGAGACCGACGACGGGGCGGCCGTAGGCGGCGTCCAGGGGCGGTTCCACCGTGCGCAACAGGAACGGGCTGTTGCGCCTCACTTCGCGCAGGGTCTTGCCAAAGATCCTGGCCTCGAGGGCCTCGATATAGACGGTGATGTCAGGGAGTTCGGGCATGGCCGGAGCAGATTAGACTCCGCACCCAGGTCGGTCTACGCCCGTAACGCCATCTTGATAGGCCCATCGGCGCGGCCGTTGACGAACTGGTCCAGAAAGGGGTTGCCGGACTCGTTGACCGAATCCGACGGGCCGGCCCAGATGATCTTGCCGTCATAGAGCATGGCGATGCGGTCGCCGATCTTCTTGGCACTGGCCATGTCGTGGGTGATCGTCAGTGCCGTGGCGCCGACCTTGCGGTTGACGGCGACGATCAGGTTGTTGATGACATCGGCCATGATCGGATCGAGGCTCGTCGTCGGCTCGTCGAAGAAGATGATCTTGGGATCGGCGGCGATGGCGCGGGCCAGGCCGACGCGCTTTTGCATGCCGCCCGAAAGCTCGGCCGGCCAGACTTCGGCGATGTCCGGGCCGAGGCCGACCAGGGCCAGTTTCTCGACCGCGATGTCGTGGGCCTGGCTTCGCGTGCAGCGTTTCTCGGCCAGAAGCCCGAAGGCAACGTTCTCCCAAACCGGCAGGCTGTCGAAAAGGGCGGCTGCCTGAAACAGCATGCCGAGTTGGTTGTTGACGCGTTCCCGATCGTCAGGTGCCATACCGATCACTTCCTCACCGTCGATTTCGATCGAGCCGCGGTCGGGTGTCAACAGGCCCTGGATGCACTTTATAGTCACCGACTTGCCGGTGCCCGATCCACCGATGATGACCAGGCTTTCACCGACCCCGACGTCGAGGTCGACGCCGGCCAGTACCTTCTTTTCGCCGAACGCCTTGTGGACGTCGCGCATGCGAATCTTCGGGTGGTTGGCGGCTTCTCCGGTCATTTGGCGAAGAAGATCTCGGTCAGGATGTAGTCGAAGCAGAGGATCAGGATCGAAGCCGAAACAACGGCGTTGGTCGTCGCCATGCCGACGCCCTGGGCGCCGCCTTTCGAATGATAACCGTGATAGCAGCCCATCAGGGTGACGATGAAACCGAAGACGGAGGCCTTGACCAGACCCGAGATCACGTCGGATGCCTCCATGAAATTCCAGGTGTCTTTCAAGTAATTGGCCGGATTGAAACCGAGCTTGTAGACGGCGACGATATACCCACCGAAGACGCCGATGACATCGGCGATGAAAACCAGGAACGGCAGCATGGTGAGGCCGGCGATCAAACGCGGCGCTACTAGGTACTTCATCGGGTTGGTCGATAGTGTGGTCAGCGCATCGATTTGCTCGGTGACCCGCATCGTGCCGATCTCGGCCGCCATGGCCGCACCGATCCGCCCGGCGACCATGAGGCCAGCCAGCACCGGTCCCAGTTCACGGGTGAGCGCCACGACGACGATGTTGGCGATCGCCCCCTCGGCAGAGAATCGGGATGCACCGATATAGGTTTGCAGGGCCAGCACCATGCCAGCGAATACGGCGGTCAGGCCGACAACCGGAAGCGAGTAGTAGCCGATCTCGACCATCTGGCGGCCGATAATGCGGAAATACCAAGGGCCTCGGAAACAATGCGAGACACCATCGATGGTGAACAGCGTCAACCGGCCGGACGTCGCCAGGAAGCCCAGGAAGACACGGCCGATGGTTCTTAGGAATCTCATGAATGAGCCCTCACACGTCGCCGCCGATATATGCCCGGTGATAGCGCCGGCCCAAAGATGTCAGGATCTCATAAGCGATGGTGCCAGCATCCGCGGCGACGTCATCGACCGGTCGGTTGTGGCCAATCAGTTCGATCCAGGCGCCAGGGCGGCAAAGGTGATCCGGGACGCCGGTGACGTCGAAAGTGATGAGGTCCATGGATACCCGTCCGACAAGTGGGACTCGATGATCGCCAATGTAGCCGCTGGCGCGGTTGGAAAGCGAGCGCAAATATCCATCCGCATAACCGACTGGAACGGTGGCGATGCGCGACGGTTTCAACACGTTATAGCTGGCTCCGTAACCCACGGTTTGCGGCATGTCGGCATTGCGTACCTGCAGGATTCGACCCATCAACGTGACGGCGCCACGCATGGGATTGGGTGTTCCCGGTTGCGGATTGACGCCATAAAGGGCGACACCGGGGCGGGCTAGATCGCAGTGGTACTCGGGCCCGAGGAAGATTCCCGACGAGTTGGCGAAACAAGCCTTTCCCGTCGACAGTATCTTTCGGGCCTCGCGATAGGCGATGAGTTGGGTCGGATTCTGGGGGCTTTCCGCCTGATCTGCCGATGCCAGGTGGCTAATTACGTATTCGATTTCAAGCCCGGCGACGAGCGATGGGTCGTCGGCGATTTTATCCAGTTCATTGGGCGGAAGCCCTAAGCGCAGCATGCCGGTATCGACATGGATGTCGCAGGGTAGGGCGTCATTCGCGCAATAGCCTCTCCAAGCGGCGATTTCACCGAGGCTGCCGAGCACGGGTATCAATCGATACTCGCGATAGGTATCGGCCGCATCGGTAAGGAATCCGTTGAGGATATGGATGTTGCCGTCGGGGACACGCGGGCGCAGTTGCACTCCCTCCTCGAGATGAGCGACGAAGAATGTGTCGCACCCGGCTGCCACCAGGGCCGGCGCCACCTTTTCGGCGCCGAGGCCATAGCCGTCCGCCTTGACGACGGCAGCCGAAGGGATGCCGTTCAATCGGTCGAGAAGTATCCGATAGTTGGCGCGGACCGCATCGAGATCGATGGTCAGAACCGCGCCGGCGCGGTTTTCGTGAACATGTGCTTCGGGACCGGACATGGCCGGTCCTCTCTATCCGCCTTCGTGATAGGGATCAAGGTCCCCGAAGCGCGTGAACTGGCCGTCGAACATGAGCTTGACGGTGCCGATGGGGCCATGGCGCTGCTTGGCGACAAGGACCTCGGCGATATTGTGGACCCGTTCCTTGCGTTCCTCCCAGTTGCGATAGCGCTCTGCGTACTTCTCGGCGCTTTCTTCGGCCCGTTGCTGGGGCTCGGCCTTTTCCACGTAGTATTCCTCGCGGAAGATGAACTGGACGACGTCGGCATCCTGTTCGATGGAGCCGGATTCGCGGAGGTCGGAGAGTTGCGGGCGCTTGTCCTCTCGGTTTTCGACTTGCCGGGAGAGTTGCGACAGGGCCAAGACGGGAACGTTGAGTTCCTTGGCCAGGGTTTTCAGGCCGCGGGTGATTTCCGAGACCTCTTGGACGCGGCCGTCATTCCTCGACTGGCCGGAGCCCGACAGGAGCTGCAGGTAGTCGACGACGATGAGCCCGAGGTTGTGTTGGCGCTTGAGGCGCCGGGCCCGGGTGCGGAGCGCGCTTACAGTCAGGGCCGGGGTGTCGTCGATGAAGATGGGGATTTCGTGCAGCGCCTGACTGGCGTGTACGAGCCGCGTGAACTCGTCGTTGGTCAGCTCACCCTTTCGCATACGGTCCGACGAGATGCTCGATTGTTCGGAGAGAATCCGCGCCGCCAACTGTTCGGCCGACATCTCGAGCGAGAAAAAACCGACAACGGCGCCTTCCTCGGCCTGCGACTTAAGGTAATCATAGGCCGCATTGAAAGCGACGTTGGTGGCTAGTGCCGTCTTACCCATGGCTGGGCGCCCGGCAAGGATGACGAGGTCGGATGGGTGCAGGCCACCCAGCAGTTTGTCGAGGTCGGTGAACCCGGACCCGACCCCGGCGAGGCCGCCCTCGCGCTTGTGCGCGGCTTCGGCCATACCGATGGCCTCGAGGACGGAATCTTTGAAATCCTTGAAGCCGCCTTCGTAGTCGCCGGATGTGGCCAGGTCATAGAGGCTCTGTTCGGCGCTTTCGATCTGGACCGTGGCGTCGTCGTCGACGGCCCCGCCGAAAGCCCGGTTGACCATGTCCTCGCCGAGGTTGATCAGTTCGCGCTTGAGATGGAGGTCGTAAACGATACGGCCGTATTCAAAGGCGTTGATGACGCTGGCCGCCGCACCCGCTAGTTCGGCGAGATAGGCCGGCCCACCGATCTCGGCGAGACCCTGTTCGTGTTCGAAAAAGCGCTGCAGGGTTATGCCGTCGGCGACTTGGCCGCGCTCGATCAGTTTCGAGATGGCTTCGTAGATGCGGCCGTGGCGCTCAAAAGCGAAGTGTTCGGGGCGCAGGAATTCGGAGACCCGTTCGTAGGCCCGGTTGTTGATGAGAACGGCGCCGAGCAGGCCCTTCTCCGCCTCGATGTTATGAGGCGGCGTGCGGAACGGAGAATTCGGTTCCGCTTCGATTTCGTGGTGCTCGTCGACGTCCCCGTTGATTGGTGGGTTTGTTGTTGTCGTTGACATGGGCGAGGACCCTAAGGGCACATGGATTTCGACGAAACCCGATAGTTGTTCTCCGACCTGTGTTACCTGTTGGAAAGTTCGACGACTCGCCCCTTGACTGGGGATATGTGGATATCCGGTGGAAAACGCGGCGCTCGAAATGCTCCAGAAACGACGAACGGCGCGGCCACAAGGCCGCGCCGTTCACCGCGACTGGTTGGAAGACGATCAGTCTTATGTCTTTTCTTCGCTCTCGGCGCCTTCGTCCGCCTGCGCAGCCGTCTCTTCGGGTTCTTCGGAGGCCTCGGCGGTAATCTCCTCGACCACCGTTTCCTCGAACATCTCCTCGGCTTGTTCGACAACGGCCTCGTCGGCGGCGGCTTCCGCTTCCTCTGTGCGCGCGCGCGCCTCCTCTTCGGCCGTCGACAGCACGGCCTTGCCGGTCTTCGCCTGTGTTTCGGCTTCGTCTTCGGAGCGGGCAACGTTGACGGTCACCGTAACCGATACCTCAGGGTGCAGTGCCACCATGACATCGTGCAGGCCAAGTGACTTGATCGGTTTGTCGAGACGGACCTGCTGGCGGCCGACCGTGAACCCGGCCTCTTTAAGAGAGTCGGCAACGTCGCGGGCGTTGACCGATCCGTAGAGCTGCCCGGCATCGCCGGCTTGCCTGACAAGAACGACGGCAACGCCGTCCATCTTTCCGGCAACGGCCTCGGCTTCGCTGCGCCGTTCCAGGTTTTCGGCCTCCAATTGCGCGCGTTCCGTTTCGAACCGGGAAACGTTGCTTTCCGTCGCTCGGATCGCCTTGCCTTTCGGCAACAGGAAATTCCGCGCGAAACCTGGCTTGACGGATACGACGTCGCCCATCTGTCCCAGTTTCTCGATCCGTTCAAGAAGGATCACTTCCATTTTCTTTCTCCTTCGAGCCTATCCGGCCAACGTCGCCGTTTCCGGCAACGACATATTAGTCTTCGTTTTCAGGGCCCGCGTCGCCCTTACCGTTGGGCGCCCGGTACCGCAAACCTAGCCATTGTTCGGCGACCCCAACCCCGGCGACCACGACGGCGGCCCAACCGGATACCAGAATCACCATGTAGACCGCCACCAGAACCGCTCCAGTGAACGCGACCCGCCGGGCCAGGGTGTGAACCACCGCGAGGCCCAGAAAGAAGTACGGCGCGGCAAAAACCATCGCCATATTGCGGCCCACATATCCCAGGTCCCCGTAGCCGAGCCCCGATCCCGAAAGCGCCGCCGCGGCTGCGATCACCAGCGGCCAAGACGCCCAATTGGGCAGGGCCAGGTCCGCATACGACGGACTCGGCCTGAGGTTCCGGCCCATACGGACCATAAAACCTTGGGCGATCACACCGTTGATAACGGTCATGGCCACCCAACTGGCCCCCAAGGCTCCGGGAAACACGGGCGCCAAAGTGGCCACGAATTCTTCCCGGGCGTCGGCACCCATGTCCGGTGCCATTCCGGCGAAAGCGCTGTCGAGGTGGGCCGCAATGAGCCCTTCGAGACCACTGTCGCCGGCACCTAAGGAAACGGCCAGCAATGCGCCGCCGCCAAGCAGTGCGATTGCCGAAAGCGCCGTTCCGGGCGACTGCCAGCCGTCGCCCTTACCTTCGTCCCGCGCCTCGTCTTTCTGCATGACCAGCATAACGATGGTCCATGCGGGAAGCGCATGTATGAGCCCATAGAATCCCGCGATCATGGCACCGCCAAAAAGACCGGTCGCAAAAAAACCGATGGCAGATGCAATCGTCGCGGCCCGCGGGCCAAGCCCAAAACCCACCATCAAAAGCGGGATCGGGGCAAAGTAGACGAGCAACAGCGCCATGGCGGAGCCGCCCAAGAAGGAGACGGCGGCGACGGCGCTCAAAAGACCGCCGCCGATGGCGATCAGCGCGTCGCGTGGCATGGCGCTCTCCCCGTCGAATGACTCCCTATTTGACCATATAGGGCATGAGCGCCAGATATCGCGCGCGCTTGATGGCTTTTGCCAGTTCCCGTTGTTTTTTTGTCGATACCGACGTAATCCGGCTGGGAACAATTTTGCCGCGTTCCGAAACGAATCGGCTCAGCAGCTTCGTGTCCTTGTAGTCGATTTTCGGCGCGTTCTTGCCGGAAAACGGGCAGTTCTTGCGGCGCCGGAAGAACGACAAGCGGCTCGGTGCGGAACGGACGACAGTCATGCCTCTTCTCCTTCTTTCGCGGCAGTTTCACCCTCGGTGTCGGCTTTCGCGTCTCCGCCTGGGGCGGCATCGCGCGATTCTCGCTGTTCACGTGGTTCCCGGTCCGGACGCCCACGGCCGCGCGGGCGATCGTCCCCACGGTCCTTGTTGCGCATGATGATCGAAGGGCCCTCTTCCAACTCATCAACGCGAACGGTCAAGTAGCGCAATATGTCCTCATTAATACGCATCTGGCGTTCCATCTCGTGGACCGCTGGCGCGGGCGCGTCGATATTGAACAATACGTAATGGCCCTTACGGTTTTTCTTGAGCTTGTAAGCCATAGTCCTGAGGCCCCAGTTTTCGCGCTTGGCGATGGAGCCTCCGTTTTCCGAGATGACGTTTTCGAAGTTGTCGGCCAGGGTATCGACTTGCGTCGCGGAAATATCCTGGCGTGCGATGAACACGCTTTCGTACAAAGGCAATTTATTCTCCTTCCTTTGGATTATCTCAGCCTCGGATATCCAAGGCATAGCCGGCACAGCCCGGCAGGAAGCGTCAAGGCGGCGCACTATACACGTTTCGGCCTCCCTGACAAGCGCCGGAAAGCATGAGGCCAAAGGTCCAGCTTGCTTGACAGAAGCCGCCGAAACGCTATCAACAGGCGCCAGATTACTCATTCACAATTGATGGGAAAGATCGCCATTACGCGAGCCATCGTTTTTCCGGGTCAGGGAAGCCAGACGGTCGGGATGGGCAAGGACCTCGCCGACGCCTTTCCGGCGGCGAGAGCCGTATTCGAAGAGGTCGACGACGCCCTCGGCGAGAGATTGTCGACGCTGATGTTCGAAGGGCCCGAGGAGAAATTGACCCTTACGGAAAATACGCAACCGGCGTTGCTCGCCGTCAGCTTGGCTGTCGTGCGTTCGATCGAGGCGGAAAGCGGTAAGAGCCCTGCAGAATACGCTTCCTTCGCCGCGGGACATTCTCTGGGCGAATACTCGGCACTCGCGGCGGCGGGTACGTTCACCCTCGGTGATGCAGCGCGGCTTCTCAGGACCCGCGGAAACGCCATGCAGAAGGCCGTGCCCGTGGGCGAAGGAGCCATGGCCGCATTGATCGGCATCGAAGCGGACGATGCGGCGGCCATCGCAGAGGCGGCGGCCGCCGATGACGTTTGTGACTTTGCCAACGACAATGCTCCCGGACAGGTTGTCATTTCGGGAACGGCCAGAGCCGTCGAACGGGCTGTCGAGATCGCCAAGGAGAAAGGTGCCAAAAGGGCCGTCCTGTTACCTGTAAGCGCTCCGTTTCATTGCGCGTTGATGGGCCCCGCGGCCGATGTCATGGCGGAAGCTTTGGCAAACACCGAAATGCATGATCCGGCTATTCCGATCGTTGCCAACGTATCGGCGGCGCCCGTAGAAACAGCCGATGTCGCTCGTCGCCTTTTGGTCGAACAGGTCTGCGGGCGTGTCAGGTGGCGAGAATGCGTCCAGACGATGGCGAACGAAGGCGTAGGCGAACTCGTTGAAATCGGACATGGCAAGGTCCTGACCGGATTGACCCGCCGTATCGATAGGGAACTCTCGGGCGCGGCCGTGGGTAGTCCGGAATCGGTGCGTGAGTTTTCCGCGGCACTTACTTGATTAGGGGGAATTGGGAACATGTTTGATTTGAGTGGCAAATGCGCCCTTGTAACCGGTGCTTCAGGCGGCATCGGTGGCGCTATTGCGCGGGCCTTCGCGGCACAGGGTGCGACCGTCGCCCTGTCCGGCACGCGAGTCGATGCACTGGAGGCACTGGCGTCGGATATCGGCGGCAATGCCCATGTCGTTGCGGCCGACTTGTCGGATGCCGAAGGGGCCGTTACGCTCGCCAAAAACGCGGAGGCGGCGATGGATCAAGTCGATATCCTGGTCAACAATGCCGGGTTGACGCGGGACACGCTAGCCATGCGGATGAAAGAAGAGGACTGGCAAGTGGTCCTCGATGTCAATCTGACCGCGGCTTTCCGGCTCACCAAGGCTTGTCTTCGCGGGATGATGAAGAAGAGATGGGGGCGGATCATTGGTATCACGTCCGTTGTCGGCGTCACCGGCAATGCGGGACAAGCCAATTATGCCGCGTCCAAGGCCGGCATGATCGGCATGTCGAAGTCGCTGGCCCAGGAAGTAGCCAGCCGGGGCATTACTGTCAATTGCGTTGCCCCCGGGTTCATCGCCACTGCGATGACTGAGGACCTGACCGAGGACCAGCAACATGGGATACTCGGCGCTATACCAGCGGGCCACATGGGCAAGTCGATCGATATCGCCGCCGCCGCCGTCTATTTGGCGAGCGATGAAGCCGCTTATGTGACCGGTCAGACGCTTCATGTGAACGGTGGAATGGCAATGATTTGAAGCGCCGAAGTCGGCGGATTTCCAAGCCGCTGGCGGTGCTGGTCAACTGTAAAAAAGTGTGTTACCAAACGCCTCGATCAGCCGCCCCGATGTCTTGTGGGCGGTTCCCGGGGGAAACACCGAACAACGTTTTATTTACTAGAGACTAGTCGAGGAAACTGACCATGAGTGATGTCGCTGATCGCGTGAAAAAGATTGTTCTCGAGCATTTGGGTGTGGACGAGGACAAAGTCGTCGAAAACGCGAGTTTCATCGACGATCTGGGCGCCGATAGCCTGGATACGGTGGAGTTGGTGATGGCTTTTGAAGAAGAGTTCGGTTGTGAAATCCCGGACGATGCCGCAGAGAAAATCATGACCATCAAAGATGCCATCGATTTTATCCAGGCGAACACCTGAATTTTCTTTTTTGCCTTTCGGTCGGCAGTCATTCGCCGTCCGGAGCAAGAAGTATCCTGGAAGAAACTGCGTGGAACTGATGGTTTAGAGCCATGAGAAGAGTCGTGGTCACAGGCCTGGGGGTCGTCAATTCCTTGGGCGTCGACGTGGAGCACAACTGGAAACGGATTCTGGCAGGTGATTCCGGAATCGGAGCGATTCAGTCGTTCGATGTGTCCGATTTGCCAGCGAAGATAGCCGGACAGGTTCCACAGGGTGAAACTGCTCACAAGCAATTCAATGCGGATGACTGGGTGAGCCCAAAAGACCAGCGCCGTATGGATGACTTCATCATCTACGGGCTTTGTGCCGCGGATCAAGCGATCACCGATTCCGGCTGGAAAGCCGAGGGAGAGGAGGACCGTTGGCGTACGGGTGTTCTGATCGGATCGGGAATTGGCGGTCTGCAGGAGATTTCAAAAACGGCGATCACCGTCGAGGAAGGGAAGACCCGCCGAGTCAGTCCGTTCTTCATTCCCGCTGCGCTGATCAATTTGGTTTCCGGCCATGTGTCGATCCGACATGGATTCCAGGGGCCGAACCACTCCGTGGTGACGGCTTGCTCGACTGGCGCCCACGCCATCGGAGACGCGGCGCGGATCATCATGTGGGATGACGCCGACGTCATGATCGCCGGCGGCGCCGAAGGTGCCGTTTGCCGACTGGGCATGGCCGGATTTTGCGCCGCACGCGCTTTGTCGACCGGTTTCAATGACACGCCCGAGAAGGCGTCTCGGCCTTGGGACAAGGATCGGGACGGCTTTATCATGGGTGACGGTGCCGGCGTGGTGGTCCTCGAGGAACTGGAACACGCTCGAAAACGGGGTGCCAATATTTATGCCGAGGTAGTCAGTTACGGAATGTCCGGAGACGCCCACCATATCACGGCGCCGGCAGAAGACGGGAATGGCGCTTTCCGCTGCATGCAGGCGGCGTTGAAACGGGCCGCCATGGACCCGTCTGAGATCGATTACGTGAACGCCCACGGCACTTCGACTCCTTTGGGCGATGAGATCGAACTGGGTGCCGTCAAGCGACTGTTCGGTGATGCGGCTTCCCAAATCTCCATGTCGTCGACCAAATCGGCAATCGGCCATCTCCTCGGGGCTGCTGGGGCGGTCGAAGCGATCTATTCGATCCTCGCCATCCGTGACGGCGTCGTGCCGCCGACGCTGAACTTGGACAATCCTTCCGATGGATGCGACATCGATCTTGTGCCGCACCAGGCGAAGGAACGACCGGTCAATGCGGCGCTGTCCAACTCGTTCGGGTTTGGCGGCACCAATGCGTCGCTGGTGTTCAAGGCGGTGAGTTGAGCGCGGAACTGATTGCGGTGGCGGCATGAGCCGCATCCTTAGAATATTCTTCGTGTTATTCGTTATCTCCGCTGCCTTGTCGTCGGGCGGAGTATTCTGGGTGTATCACAACTACATGAAACCGGGACCGTTGGAAGCGGACACGGTGCTGGTCATTCAAAGGGGTTCGGGTGTCGTCCAGATTTCTCGTGAACTGGCCAAGGCCGGCGTCATCGAAAACCCCTTTATCTTCCGGAAGGGATTTCGTCATCTTGCCGCCGATTTGCCGTTGCGGGCCGGAGAGTATCTGTTCCCGGCGCGGGCCCCGGTCCACGATGTCGTCGCGATCCTGCAAAGCGGAGAGACCGTTGTCAGGCGAGTTACTATTGCCGAGGGGATGACGTCTGCGGCCGTCGTCGCCAAGTTGACGGAAACGCAGGGTCTCACCGGTTCAATCGGCTCGATACCGGCGGAGGGCACGTTATTGCCGGAAACCTATCACTTCTCCTTTGGTGACGACCGCCGAGCTATCGTCGCGCGCATGCGCGGAAGCATGAAAAAACTCATCAGCGAGCTCTGGCCTCAACGGGCCAAGGAATTACCGATCCAGTCACCCCTGGAGGCCATCATCCTGGCCTCGATCGTCGAGAAAGAAACAGGAATCGACAGCGAGAGGGCGCGAGTGGCGGCCGTATTCATCAACCGGCTGCGGCGGAGAATGCGATTACAGTCGGATCCGACCGTGATCTACGGATTGACTCGTGGGGAGCGCTCGCTCGGGCGGCGATTGACGCGTGCCGATCTGGACAGTCGAACGGTCTTCAACACCTATGTGATCAAGGGGCTGCCACCGACACCGATCGCCAATCCTGGTCGCGAGGCGTTGCGCGCGGTACTCAATCCGGCAAATACGGACGAGCTTTACTTCGTCGCCGACGGGACCGGCGGGCACGTGTTCGCACGGACACTCAAGGAGCACAACCGAAATGTAGCGCGGTGGCGAAAGACCAGAGATCAACGCCGCAAAGCCGCAGATTGATCATCATCTGGTGGCTCACGATTTTTTTGGCGCCTTTCTTAGCAATGGGTCGGTCCACGCAGGAGGCAAAGCCGCGAGCAACCAGACGGCCGCATGCATCTGCCAGGGGAAACAGATCCGTGCCCGATTGCGCTCGAGGCCGCGGATTATGATACGCGCCGCTTCGTCGGCTTCCATCAGGAACGGCATACGAAACTCGTTGCGCTCCGTTATGCGGCTTGTGACGAAACCGGGGCAGACCACGGACACCCCGACCCCATCTTCGTGCAACTCTCCGCGTAAGGCCTCACCATAAGCTTTTACAGCTGCCTTGCTGGCGGAATAAGCGGGCGCCGAGGGCATGCCGCGAAAACCGGCCAACGAACTGATGATGGCAATCTGGCCGCGGCCGCGTTGTCTCATCAGAGAGACGGCCGGCAACACAGTGTTGAGTACTCCTGCCAGATTGACTGCGAATATACCGCGGACCTGGTCTTCTGACTCGCCGCCCAGCGCCCCGGTACCACCAGAAATCCCGGCATTGGCGATGACCAGGTCAAGTGGATGTCCGGCGTCGGTTCGGTTGATCCAGTCCGCTGTCGCCCGCAGGTCCTGAACGTCAACCAACGCTGAGTCGACTGTGCACCCGAGTTCCTCGAGATCGGAGGCCACGCTTTGGAGCCGACCGGCGTTCCGGCCGGACAATGCGAGGAAGGCATCCGGCCCGGCGAGGGCGCGCGCCAGCGCCTCTCCGATGCCGCTCGACGCACCGGTGATAAGGACGTTGTCAAAAGTGTAGGTCCGGTTTCCCATAGGTCCAGATTACCCGGGACGATCGCTTAGGAAAACGGCCGGTGTTGTTGGACATCGTGGGCCCGGGTATAAGGTCAACCGGAACTGAATAAGGGGCAAGATGTGGCGCTGAGATCGATGACCGGCTACGCCCGGGCCGAGGGCCATGACGAAGCGTTTTCGTGGACCTGGGAGGCGAAAAGCGTCAATTCCAAGGGATTGGACGTCCGTTGCCGGTTGCCTGGCGGATTCGACAATATCGAACCGACTGTCCGCAGCCGAGCGGCGCGCCGGTTCGCCCGCGGCAACCTGAACCTCTCCCTTAACATTCGCCGCCTCGAGGGAAGCGCCGATTACCGCATCAATGAAGGGTTGCTGGAGCAGGTTATGGCAATTCTACCGGGAATCGAAAAACGGCTAGACGATCCGCCGCCGGCCTCTGCCGAAGGTCTGTTGGCCATTCGCGGAATGGTCGAGCAGGTTGAGGATGCGATGGGTGGGGATAGTCGTGAAACGCTGGATGCGGCCCTTCTTTCCGGTCTCGAAGAAGTTTTCGAGGCACTGGCGAGGATGCGCGAGGAGGAGGGCGGACGGATCCAGTTTGTATTGATTTCTCAACTAGGCCAATTGGGTACATTGATCGACAACGCCGCGAACTCGGCGGCGGCCCAACCGGAGGCCATCAAGGCTCGGCTGCGCGACCAATTGGCGGAACTTCGCGATGTCGTTGATGATATACCGGAGGACCGATTGGCTCAGGAAGTTGCCATCCTGGTAACCAAAGCCGACATAACCGAGGAACTCGACCGCCTCAATGTGCATAGGGTGGCCGCCTCGGAATTGATCGAAGGCGGCGGCGGCGTGGGCCGCAAACTAGACTTTCTCTGCCAAGAGCTGAACCGTGAAGCCAATACCCTGTGTTCGAAGTCTTCAGACGTCGAGTTGACCGCAATTGGTATCGAACTCAAGGCTGCGATCGAACAGTTTCGTGAACAGGTGCAAAACATTGAATGACGAAAGATCGAAAACACCGGTAGCGATTTCCAGGCGAGGGCTCATGCTCGTCCTTTCCTCTCCGTCCGGGGCCGGGAAGTCGACCATTTCTCGCGCCTTGCTTGAACGCCATGATCATTTGGCCATGTCCGTCTCCGCCACGACACGCCCGATGCGGCCAGGAGAGATCGAGGGAAAGGACTATTTCTTTGTCGATCAGGATAAATTCAAGGAAATGGCGGACGACCAGGAATTCCTCGAATTTGCCACGGTCTTTGGGAATTCCTATGGAACGCCGCGCGGACCGGTCGAAGAGGCGTTGAAGGCCGGCAACGACGTTCTCTTCGACGTCGATTGGCAGGGCACCCAACAGCTCAAACAAAATGCTCGCGATGACCTAGTAAGCATTTTCATTTTGCCGCCGTCACTAGAGGAACTCGAGCGCCGACTTTATTCTCGCGCCCAGGATACTGAGGAGGTGGTCCGGGGACGCATGGCGAAAGCCACGTCGGAGATGAGCCATTGGGCGGAATACGATTACATCGTCGTCAATAACGATATCGACGAGAGCGTCGCCCAGGCAGAAGCCATTCTATCGGCGGAACGGTTGCGGCGAGAGCGTCGGGTCGGGCTGCCGGCTTTTCTACGGAGCATGGGTGTCGGCCAATAGTCCTTGCTTAACCGTCGTTTTCGAGGGCCCGAGCGAGCGCACAGAACTGTTCGACATCCAACTCTTCGGCCCGGGCTGTCGGCTCGACCCCGCAGTCGGCCGGGTCGATTCCCAGAGACTTGAGGCTGACGCGCAGCATTTTTCGTCGCTGACCGAATGCCGCCGCCGTTATGCGTTCAAGATCGCCCCATCGCGCGACGCCAAGTGGCTCAGCACGCGGCGTCAGAGAGACTACCGTTGACATAACCTTCGGCGGCGGCGTGAAGGCATCCTTTGGGACATTGAACGCGGGGCGGACGTCGCATAACCACTGAGTGATCACGGAGAGCCGGCCATAGGCTTTGGAACGAGGTTTGGCCCTGAGACGATCGGCGACTTCGCGTTGGAACATCAAGACAAGTCCCTCGTATGACCGAATGTCGCGAAGCCATCCGATCAATAGCGGTGTCGCGATGTTGTAGGGTAGATTGGCGATGATGACGCGCGGCCGTTCGCAAAGCTGCGCCGCATTCTTTTCGAGCGCGTCTCCTTCGATCACTCGCAAACGGTTGGGATGAGCCGAAGCCAGATCGCCAAGTGCTTTCACGCACCGCGGATCCCGTTCCACCGCCACCACCTCTTTCGCAGCGCTGGCAAGAAGTGCACGTGTCAGGCCACCCGGACCGGGACCAACCTCGAATACGGTTTTTCCTGCCAGATCACCCGCAGCTTTGACGATCCGTGTCGTGATGTTCATGTCGAGAAGAAAGTTCTGACCGAATGAGCGACGAGCGCTGAGTTCGTGGCGGCGGATTACGTCACGGAGCGGCGGTAGGTCGGCCGGTGGTTGGTTCAAGGTTGATTAACCGCTTCGAAGGCGGCCCGGTTGGCGGCCATTCGTCTTGCGAGGTCCATGGCATTTAAGAGACTGCTCGGGTCCGCAACGCCCTTGCCGGCGATCTCGGTTGCCGTTCCGTGATCAGGCGAAGTGCGTATGACCGGAAGGCCCAGGGTGACGTTCACGGCACCCGCAAAATCCAAGGTTTTGATCGGTATCAACGCCTGGTCGTGGTACATGCATACCGCTGCGTCATAGGTTTCTCGTGATGTTCGGGTGAACAGCGAGTCGGGCGGATAGGGACCTTGGACGTTGATTCCCTGTTGGACCAAAGCCTTGATGGCCGGCCCGATAACCGTGTTCTCTTCACCGCCCATTGCCCCGTCTTCACCGGCGTGAGGATTGAGCCCGGACACGGCAATCACCGGGTCGGTAATTGCAAAATCCCGCCGAAGAGACTGGTCGAGGATACGGGTTTGTTCGATGATCACGTCCGTGGTCAAGTCGTTGATCGCCTGCCTAAGGCCCACGTGAACTGTTACCGGCACCACCCTTAGACCGGGGCAGGCGAGCATCATAACTGGTGGGGACCCGATCCCAATCAGTTCTGCCAGGAACTCCGTATGGCCTGGATATCGAAAGCCAGCAGCGTAAAGGACGTTCTTCTGGATCGGATTGGTCACCACCGCGGCTGCGAGCCCTTCCGTTACGAATTTAACCGCAAGTTCGATCGACCGAATGACAGAGGATGCGGTGTTTGGAGAAGGCGAGCCCAAAGTCGTTTCGTCCGCCAGAGGACAGGAGAACACCGGCAGCGCTTCGGAGAAGACGTCAAACGCGTCCTCGGGTGACAGGATATCGCGAATGGGAACGTCGAGTCCAAGTTCATCCCGTAGTTTTTCTAGCCGCACGACATCGTCGATCATGAAAAAACCGGGTGGGCGAGGATTAAGCTTCCAGCTCTTCAAAGCAATTTCGCCGCCGATACCGGCTGGCTCACCCATCGTCATAGCCAATGGGAGTTCGGAGGGGTTGTGGTTTGGCGTTTCCGGGCGCGCCATTCAATCTATAGACGCACGTCAATAAACGAAGCGCGCTTGAGATCGCGCATATGCCGTCTTGCCGCTAATGATAGGCGCTGAGCAATCAATCGCTCTCGAACCGTCTCCCTAATTTGCTCTGGTGTCCGTTTCTTGATTTGAGGCACCTGCTTTTTGCAGACCATCAAAATGATGACCCCATCGCCGGAGCGGACCGGATTGCTTGGCTGAGATACAGGCAGCTTTTCGACCATGGATCTCATTTGCGGCGATAGTTGGCTGATACGAAATGTCCCTAATTCGCCAGACAGCGGCGAACCGCTCCTTTTAGCAATGGCGCTAAAATCGTTGCAGTTGTTAGCGTTAGAAACGAGACCACGCGCTTGCTCCAATATTCGTCGCGTATCCGTCTCTGAAGCACCCGACGGCAATTCCATGTGAAATTGAGAGAGGTTGACGCTGGTGTTTTCGATGGATGCCTCGGTTGTTTCTCCGGCGATTCGCCTTTTCCGAAGTTGTAAGACGTATACGCCATCTTCTGCCCGGATTGGCTGTGAAATCTGACCAGGTTGCAGCCCTTCAACGACCGGCCCTAGCACCGACCCGAGTTGACCCGAACTGTTCCAACCTAGACTACCTCCCGACAGTGCGGTGGAGCTTTGGGAAAAACTCCGCGCGATCGCAGCGAATCTTGCACCGGATTGAATTTGTTGGACCAATCGGACAGCGAGTTTTTCGGCTTCAATCAAGGCCTGCTCGGTTGCGGCCGGTAGGAAGACTTCGGATACCAGATACTCCGGTTTTCCTCTGTTTCGTTCCAGGTCGGCAACGATGGCTTCGACTTCGTCGTCACTGACGTGAACGCTACGGCGAAAACGGGAACGGACGAGTTTTGCCCACACGATACCAGCCTCTAACTGCTCATCGACAACGGAGCGATCTACCCCATTGCGTTTTAGAAAACTGGTCAAGCCCCCTTTTCCGAGATTGTACTGCCGTTCAAGATCGGCGACGCCACGATCCAATTCTGTTTTCGAAGCGGAAATTTGGGCCAACTTGGCTTCCTGCAGCCTCAATTTGTCATCAATTAGTGAGAATAGGACTTGCCTCGTGAGGCGCCGCCGCGACTCAGGGGAATCAGGAAGTCCGGAAAGGGCTATGATCAATGACGTTCTCGCCTGCAGATCGAAAATGGACACCATTTCGTCATTGACGACGGCAGCTATCCGCAAGGTCTGCTGGGCGTTGGCGACGGAAGTGAGCGCGACCAACATAAATGCCAGCGCAATTAATTGAGAACATTTGCGACAATGTCTGTTGCAGATAGGCCGGATACTGGTCGCTTGCGTAATCATTTCATCACTGGCTCTGCGTTATCCCAGTGTGAACCTCGCCAATCGTTTTCAGAACGAGGTTAAAAGTGATCGCGTCGGTTGGTTCCAAATCCCGGTCTTCGTAAAACGTCCTGGTTGCGCGGGTCGTGAAAATCACGCATTCGTTCTCGTAGACGGCTTCGATGCCGGCCGTACGCATTTCACTGGCGTCGAGATCACGTACGAAGTTGAATCCAGCCCGCCATTCGTCGTTTATTTTCGACGTCGCTCGGAAGTTGAGTTCCTCGCGCCCGGAGAACTCGCTGTCTTCCTGGCGATCGAGAAACACATAGCTAGTCGTGACTTTAAATGCAGGCACACCGCCCGAGAGATTAACTTCATTGCGTGTTGGTGAAAGATCATCACTGGAGAACCGTGTGCGGTAACCCACGTTCAAATAGTCGCCCGGCGAAACTTCGGCACGGGCCACGATATCGGAGAAATTGTCCTCCAAACCCGATCCCTCTGCATAGGTATCGTCAACCCGTGGCCGCCACGCCTGCCCGACGAACACGGTTGACTTCCCACCACCATCGCCAAATACCCCCCATTTCAAGCCATAGGTCAGGCGCGGTCCCCCTTCGACCCGGTCAAGCCCGGTGAACCGGTTGAGGCTGAAAAGGTTGGTGTCGTCGAACTCGATCTCGGTACTATCCTCGTTTGGGATATCGTCCGGATTGCCTCCATAAGGAGACCATACGGCCGCCGCGATCGGTTCGAGAACCTGACTAACCGTTCCTTCCTTCATAAAAAAGGGTAGGCGCCAATCGAATGCTGCCACCGGCTGTGCCCTGTAACTGAAGCCCGAGAACTCTTCTTTGTTACCGCCTCGGGAAAGGTTATTTACATGGTATAGGTCGGCGTTGAGGCCCAGGCGAAACCGTGACATGTCGCCGAAACGACCGACGAACGGGCGTTCCCACAACGTATGGAGTGACATCCGTCGAGTATCGGTACCCTCATCGCGGGTCATCGCGAGGAAATTGAAGTCCAAGTGAGTCCGGCCACCAAACCGGTCACGTTCACCGAGGTGGTTGAAATCGACCAAAGGCAGAACCAGCGGAATTTCTTCTTGTACGTCATTGGACTGCAAGCCCTGGAACGCATGCGTGCTCGCCGTAAAGTAGCTTCTTTCGCGGAAGCCCTCGGTGAAAAGGCGGCTGTTGAGCGAGCCGGGTGCGCTGAACCCGTATCGTCGCATGTAGGTATCGTCCGTGGATCGCTTCGCGTCAAATCCCCAACGCCAAACGTCATTGATGTCAAATCGACCTTTGCTATCGATATGACCTCGCACCCCGTATTTACCGTCTTCCGAGTCGAAGTCACCGTCTCCCGAGTTATCGGTAATGCTCCCGGTCATTTCGACTTCGCCCTTACGGAGCTTACGCCGGTAATTGACGTGTAACAAACCGCCTTCACTAGACATCAAATAGGGCGTTATCGTCGCGTCTTCGTGAGGGGAAATGTTCCAAAAAAAGGGGAACTGTCCGACGAACCCGAGATCGGAGGAGTTTCCAAATGTCGGAAACAGGAAGCCAGTCTTCCGTTTTACCGTCGGATCGGGATGCCGGAAATAAGGAGTGTAGGCGACGGGGAAACCGAAAAACTCAAGCCACGCATCTCGGTACTCAACGACTTTTTCATTCTTGTCGTGCGTTACCCGCACGGCTTTGATCTGCCAAAGCGGCGGCCTTTCAGGCTCGTCTTCGCAAAGGTCGCAGGGTGAATAGACGGCGTTCCGCAAATCCGTGAACAGACCCGCAGAACGACGGGCGCCGGAGCCGGCAATTCGACTATGATCCGTTAGAATGACCCCGATGTTCTCGATGACGCCGTCCTTCAAGTCGCCTGATATTTCCACCGTGCTACCGAAAACCGTTTCACCAGTGGGCTCCAACAACGTCACATTCCCTTCTGCCCGCACCACGTTGGTATTTCGATCATAGGAGACGACATCGGCAAAGAGGGAGCGATCACGATAGTGGACTTCGACATTGCCGTTTGCAGTGACAATGCCACGCTCCTGATCGAAACTCATCGTGTCGGCGCTGAAGCTGACGGGAGGGGTGGGACCCTCTTTCTCTTTCGGGTCCTGTGTTGTTCGCGTTATTCCAGTTCGTTGCGTGGGCGGTTGCGCTTCCGTTTCCGGTAACGCCGGGCTCGCAACACCAACGCCCTGATGCCGATCAAGGAGCACACCCAACGGGCGACTGGGCGAGTGTCCTTTCGTTACCCACTGCGAGGCAGGCGAAATCGGGTTCACGGGTAATTGGCGCGGTTGCGATGGTGGATTTGCCGGCGTTACGTGCTTCGTTGGAGGTTTGGCGTAGCTCTCGTCGGTGTTGAACAAGACCCCAAGAGGACGATCAGGTGCTGACCCTAGCGGGGCGGTGCGCGATTGCCCTGGGGTTCGATGGGGCGGCGGAACGGGAACCGCCATCGGTGGCGATGGGTTTTCTAGTGGTCGCGCACGCGTAGTGCTTTTCGGGCGCCAGTCTGGGGTCGGCTGAATAAGAACGCCAAGTGGCCGGTCTGGATCCAGAGGTTCACCGATCGAGGCCGCTGCGAAAACCGGCGTCCCAAAAAGGATGGCCAACAGGAGAGTCGCCATGATGCCGACGTTAGCGATACATGCCAACACCCGGAATTGGATTGGCACCACGACTACCCGTCCTCCATATGCAAGAGCATCGCCAGTCCAAGGAATGTCGCTACGCCCGATGGCGACCATGCGGCAAGGGTAATCGGAATGCTGTCGGAGAGGCCGAGTGCGAAAACGACGTCGGAAAAGAAATAAAGTAGAAACCCGGTAAGGACACCGCCGGAAATGACGAATGTCGTGGCTCCCCGTCGAGATGGTCTAAGTGTGAACGTCGCAGCGATTAGAACCATAGCGCACATCAAGAACGGGGTTGCAAGAAGGGTGTGCCAATAGAGCCGATGGCGAATAGCAGAGAAACCCGCCTTTTCCAAGGTTGCAACAAAATTTGGCAATGACCAGAACGACATGGTTTCCGGCGGCGCGAAGCTATCCTGGATTTTGCCGAGGGTCAGGTCCGTCGCCAACCAGTACTCGCTTTCAAAACGAGGTCGGGTCTCGGGCTCGTATATCCAGACTTCATTCATGTGCCAGAAGCCACCTTCCAGTCTTGCCTGACTGGATTCGATTCTGCTGTGGAACTTGTCCTTGCCCAAATACACGAAGACGGCTACGTTTTTGAGTTCGACCTCATTTCCGCGCTGAGAAACGTGATCGGAATGGACGACCGACTGGCCGTCACGATTGGCTTGGCGCAGCCACAACCCTGATCCGGACAATGCCAGAAGTTCTCGGTGTCCTTCGATCAAACGGGCTTCCATACGTTCGAATTTCGCTAAAGTCGCCGAAGCAATCGGGTTGACGACGGTTACCTGCAGAATCCCCAATAGGAACGCGAGACTGACAACTGGGAGAAGGAACTGCCACGCCGAGACACCGGCAGCGCGGGTCACGACCAACTCGTAACTGCGTGTGAGCCGCCAAAAAGCGGCCATCCCCCCGAAAAGCACGGCAAATGGAAAGGTCTCCTGCCCCATGTGCGGGAGTTTCAACAGTGCCATTTCCAGAACGTGTTGAAAGCCAACCTCTGGTTTGGAGGCGGCTCTGCGCATCAATTCGATGGTGTCGAAAAGGAGGATTAAGAACAAGAACAAGCCGAACAGGAGGAAAAAGCTTAGGAGGAAATACCGACCGATATAGAACGAAAGTGTCGTTGAAATACGCATCTCGACAAGTCCTATCGATCAGTACGCATGGTGTTTCGCGGGGCGGCTGCGATGCGGCGGGCGAACAAGAACCAATCCTGCAAATAGTATCGGAAGGATCGCATTTACGTACATGAGCGGAACGAAATGCAGGCGTTTCGCTGCGATATTCTCAAGACCCAGCGACAGGATGAGAAGGGCAACGGCAACAAGGGAGGCGTATGTGATCTTCTGGGCCTGGGACCGCCGACTAAAACTACCCAAAATCAAGAAGCAGAGTGCGATTAGCGTGAAGCTCAAAGCACGGAGCGGCGATACGATTCGCTTGTGGGCCTCGACCGTATATTTTCCGAAGTCTTGAGGACTCACGCCTTCGGCATTTTCGAGGTCCAGCAATTCGCCAAGCGATCGCTCCCGGGCTTCGCGGTGTCGAGCTGGTGCGCCGGGTCCGCCGCCCGCCAAGTCCTTGAGGTCGAGCGTGCCCTGATCGAAGTATAAAATCGAGAACTTGTTGGTCCGTTTGTCGACAGTCTGACGGTTGCCGTCGAACATGACCACGCGGGCGCCTGTCGGTGTTTCAACGAGGGCTCCCTTGGCCGCCATCCACGTTTCCGGTTTTTCCGGGTTCCGCTTGTCGTAGGCAAGGACCCCCAACAATTGACCGTCATTGGTCCGTTCTCGGACATATACCGTGACATTAGAGACGTTGGTGAAGGCCCCTTCTTTCAGGACGAGATGGGAGTAGCTGCGGATTTCCCACTTAAGTTCCCTGAACATCTTGTAGGAAAGAGGCACGAAATGAAGATTCAAGACGTATCCCAAGATGACTACGATCACGGTGAGTAACAGGGCCGGCTTGGCCAGATACAGTTGGCTTTGGCCCGCGGCCCCCATCACGACAAGTTCCCGATCGGAAACCATTTTCGAGTAAACGAATATGACTACCAGAAAAAGCGCGATCGGTAGGATCATCGGCAGGAAATTCGGCAACATCAGGAGCGTCAAATACAGAAAAGTGCCAGGTGTCGCGCCTTGATTGACGATCATTTCCACGAATCGCAATGACTGCGACAGCCAGATGATGCACGCCAAGACACCCGTCACCAGGAGCATACCGATACACAACTGCCGCAGGACATATCGGGTGAAGCCGTTCATGCCCTGATTCCACCAGTGCTAATTTCGGCAAAGGTGTGGGAAAAACGCTAAAAAATCAAGGGTTAGTCGTCCGTTAAGAAGCCCTAATTTCGCGGGGGTCTTGGGCTGATTGACGTCCAGAAGGTTTCCATGATTTCACGCAACAGATCCGCCAGCCATTTGAGGATGAGGCGCAGGTTGTGGCCGA
>Ga0209458_1000172_pt1 | contig 32800 bp, 30 predicted proteins | sample WorMetLIZAISLAND_FD_187411 | JGI IMG/M metagenome (GOLD analysis project Ga0209458, IMG submission 187411) | Marine gutless worms symbiont microbial communities from Max Planck institute for Marine Microbiology, Germany - Inanidrilus manae... ...
GCCGGAAAACCCTCAAAAGTCGCCATCACCGCCGTCATGCGCAAGCTCATCGTCCTCGCCAACGCCCTCATCCGCGACAACCGGAAGTGGGCCGAAACAGCCCCTTGATCAAGACGGATACTTCTGAAGAGTTTTTCTCATGATTGCGCAAGAATTCATCTAACAGAGCGGATCGCCCAGGAGCAGCGCACGAAACCATGCCCCGGAAGCCATCGACGGACTACGCCTCGCACGACGTGCTCACGGATCCGTGGCCGCATGGCGCGTTGTTCGACGCGCTGCCCGTCGACGTGGCCGAACTCTCCCGAGTCATCCAAGGCCTGTTGATTCATGACTTCTATGGGTTCCGTTTGTACGGCCCGACGCCCGCTCGTTTTCTGCCGGCTTCACGTGAAACTCTGCCGGTCTCCAAGCGGATCGACGCAATTTTGGCCGCTGGAAACGACGCTATCTCCGACATCAGGCCGCCCGCACAGCGATCGGTCAGCACCTGCCGCGACTTCGCCCTCATGCTCTGTTCCATGCTGCGGCAGCATGGCGTTCCGGCTCGGGTGCGCTGCGGCTTCGCCAAATACTTTCATCCGCCGTCCTACGAAGACCATTGGATCTGCGAGGTCTGGAGACCCGAACGTCGGCGCTGGGCAAAAGCTGATGCCCAACTCGATGACGCCCACCGGTCGCACCTGCGCATCGACTTCGACGTAACGGACATTCCGGACGATCAATTTCTCTGCGCTTGGCAGGCCTGGCGTCTCTGCCAAAGCCACGCCGGCGATCCTGCTCTTTTCGGGCACGGCGAAACCACCGGCGCCTGGTTCATCCAGGTCAATCTAGCCAGGGACCTGCTGTCGCTGAACAAATGCGAAGTTTCGCCCTGGGATGGTTGGCGGGATCCCGAAGCGCAGCATCGCATCCTGGACGAGGAGACGATATCACTCTGCGATCGGCTAGCCGCATTGGCCGAGGCAGCGGATGGCCTGGCGCCACCCGAACCGGGCGATGACCGACTCCGAGACTTCCTGTCGTTGCCTCCTTGGCAGCGATAATGGTGGGTAGCCCTTTGGACTGTGGCCCATATGCATACGCTTGCCTGGCGGGACCTTCCGGCCCCATACTCCGCGCCCATGACAAGCTATCCACGACGCAAGCATTCCGAAGTCATGCGGAGCCATCTGACGCTGGCCGGCGCCCGCGTGGCCGATATCGGTTGCGGCGACGGCGCCCTGGTCCGCTTCATGACGCGCGAGGGGGCCGAAGCGATCGGCATCGACTGCACGGCCTCCCAGATGGCGCGCGTGCAGGCAGCCGAGCCCGCTGGGGCGGAGCGCTATGTCTTCGCCGGCGGCGAGGCCCTGCCCCTGGCCGACGGCTGTCTCGATATCGTGGTCTTCTTCAACAGCCTGCACCACGTGCCGGTCGAGGCCCAGGGCCAGGCCCTCGGGGAGGCCGGCCGGGTACTCAAGCCCGGCGGCGTGCTCTACGTGATGGAGCCGCTCGCCGAGGGCGGTTTCTTCGAGCTGATGAGGCCGGTCGACGACGAGACTTTCGTCCGCGCCAAGGCGGCCGAGGCCCTGAGCGCCGCCGCACAGGGCGCAGCCTTCACGGAAGAGCGGGAAGAGCGCTACGCCGCGCCCTTCCAATACGAGTCCTTCGCGGCCTGCAAGGCAAACTCGCTGTCGATCGACGACTCGCGGCGCGCGGCTTTCGAGGCGCGGGAAAGCGCGCTGGCCGAGGGCTTCGAGGCGATCGCCGAACAGCGCGACGGCGCCTATTGGTTCGACCAGCCGAGCCGCCTCAATCTACTGCGACGGGTCTGACCAGGGCCTGCCAGGAAGGCAGCTACTCCACGGTGACGAAGTTGGGCTCCGGCAGCTCGACCGCCGCGCCACCCTTCTCGGAGACCTCCTCGAGCAACTCGAGCCAATCGGCAAGATCGAAGTGGGCCGGCTCCTTCGCGCCGAAATAGTCGCGCTTCAGCTCGGCGATCAGCTCGCGTGCCTCGGTCAGGCGCTCGTCGCGGCCCTGCCAGTCGGTGCCGCCGCTCAGCCGGTCCTCGGTGACGCTCGAGAGGACCGACACCAGGGCGGCCTCGTACGGATGCAGCAGGGGGCCGTTGCGCAACTCCTCCGGCGGCTGGGTCGCGGCCAGCCAGGGCCGACCGGTCTGCCGCACCCAGATGTCCCAGAGCAGGTCCCAATCCGCCTTGGCGCCCCGATCGTCGCCAAGCTCATGGCGCAGGCGCGCCCGCATGTAGTGGTAGGGCACCTCGACTATACGGTCCAGCCCGGCCTTCTCGATCGCGGCGCTCAGCAAGGCCTCGGAGCGGGTGAGGTTGCGCCGCGTTTCTTCCTCAGTCGCATCGCGCTGCAGCAGCTCGCCATCGGCGCCGCGCGGCCGCGCCACTGCAACACGGGCGTCGACGTAGAGCGGCAGGGAGTCCGCCCAATTCGCCCGGTCGGACTCGAGGTATTGCTGGGTCTGGCGCAGCGGCTTGTCGGAAACCGGCTCGATCTCCAAGGCCGCCCAGTCGACCGTCCAGCCGGTCCAGGTGCTTTGAGGCGCCGGCAAAACATCGCCGGTCGTCATCCAGACTTCGTCCCGGCCGGGCCGGCGCTGCGGGTCGCCGACCACGATGCTGCCGAGCTGCCCGTAGACCTTGCGCGGCACCCGCCCGTAGGAGCGCTCGCTGGCCAGCGCGGGGGCCGGCTCCGGCTGCTTTCTGCGGATCTGCTCCAGTTGCCAGTCGAAGCCCGAGGCCAGGCGCTCGATCGACCAGTCCACGTCGATCTTGCCGCGGGACTTTGCGATCGCATCCGTCACAGCGTCATAGCGGCAGCGGGTTTCCAGCCACTTCCCGAAGGTCGGCGTGAAGTGGGGGTCGTCCTCGTCGAAGGCGCGCTCGACCATGTCGGGGTGCAGAAAGTGGTTGGTCTGCGCCACCGGCCCGGCGTCCAGGTCGGTGACGCGGACCTTGTCCTCGTTGATCTCGATGCGCCGGGCTTCGCCGCTCCTGACGTCGGAGCAGAAAAAGGTCCAGGCGGCGAAGTGGTTGCTGTCCTTCACCAGATCGACCGCCTCGTCGAGCGATCCGGCCTCGCGCAGGATACGCTGCTCGACGAAGGGCGCGATGTCGCCGTGGTCGAAGAAAAACTGGCTTTCGAACTGCGTCGTCGACATCTGATGCAGGGAGACGGCGATACCCGCCTCGTTGAGGCCGCTGATGCCGCCGGGATAGATCATGCCGGCGGTACCGAAGGCGATGTACTTGTGCCAGCCGGCATTGCTCGGCGTCTCGTCGGTCAGCGAGAGCACCGGCGCGAGGTTCCAGTTGTAGAGGTCGGCATCCAGGTTGCGGGCATGGATGTGCCGGCCGTCGCGCGCCACGTCGGCCGAAATACTGAAACCGGTGCAGGCAAATCCGTAGCGGTTGTTGGGTCCGGTCATGCGCTGCAGCGCCGCGCCCACCGCGTCCTGGACCTTCGGCTCCTGCTCGGCCCGCTCCAGATAGCTTTTGGCTTCGTCGTCCTCCGCCAGCTTTGCCAGGATCGGCGGCAGCATGAAGGCCAGGCGGAAGGCCCGGGCGCCTGGAATGGCAAAGATGCGCGTCAAGCCATCGACCAGGTTGCCGACCTCGATGGCGACCAGGGCGTCGCGTACGTTGTGGCGGTTGAAGCGCGGCTCTTCGCAGCCCTCCAGATAGCCGTCGGCCAGCGACTCGATGGCCGTCCGGAACTCTTCGCTGATGTTGTTCAGGACGCGGTCGCTGTAGCAGCGGTAGACCGCCATCGCGACCTTGCTCAGGACCTTGTCGCCCAGGTCGACCCCGCGGGCGATGGTCGAGACGATCTCGGGGAAGGCGCCAGCGTCGATCTCCTTGGCCAGCAAGCGGCCATGGTCGAAAGCGATGTCCGGAAAGGCACCGCGCTGCTTCAGCAGGTAGAAGGGCTGCCCTCGGATGACAAGCCGACGCAGGCTGCTGTCGGCGCGACCCTCATTGGGCGCCAGTGTTATGGCAGGCTGATCGAGGCCGACGATCTCGTTGCTCATGACTATCCCCTCTGCAGGAAGATATTCAGATTGTTAATTGACCCTCGCCGAACGGCGCTCAAGGAGCGCGACCCCGGTCAAGGTGCGCCGATTGAACCCGATTCGGCGACGCAAGGGCGTGATAAGAATCACGAAGCTTCGCTTCAACCATCCCACGACATTCCCAGGCAACGCTTACCCAATGCTAGATCGCTTGACGCACGGATCGCCCCCGTGCGAGATGCGGCGCCAGCGCGGCGTGGGTGCGGCGCGTAGTACGGACGGAGACGAGACCCGCATGGCAATCAAGTATACCTCCCCGCACCACTCCGAGGACGATCCCGGCGGGATCATCCACGACGTACTGGAAGCCGGGCCGGACTTCCAGCGCCCGGCCGAAGACATCGTGCTGACCTGGACTCTGCGCCTTGCCGACGGCCGCGACCCGGCCGAGGCGGCGGAACGCCTGCTGACCGCCTATGGAGTCGCCGAGGGCCCGCTGCCGGCCGGCGCTGCCGGGCGGGTGGTCGAGATGCTGCGCCAGGCCGCGACCTATCCCGGCGAACGCCTGCACGGCCATCTGCGGCGCAAGCGCGAAGGACGTCGGCGCGGACAGCGCTGAGTCACCCGCAACTAAGGTATAGCAGCCAATCTCTAGCGCCCCTTGGCTTTTGCCCGCGATGCGCTAGCTTGAAGTCATGAGCGAGGAACTGGCGCCCCGAATCCTTGCAGGCGAGGCCCTTGCGGAGCCCTGGGCGACGCGGGCACAAGAGGTCAAAGATTGGCTGGTGCGCGAAGGCGCCTTTGCCCCGCACGTCGGCGTCACGCTCGAGGGATTGGCCGAGAAACTTCTCGCGGCCGGCATCCCACTCGCCCGCGCGACCACGCATTTCCAGGCCCTTCATTCGGAGCGGATCGGCGTCACGCGCATCTGGCAGCGCGGCGAAGCGGTGCGGGAGTTGCACTTCCCGCACGGCGCCAGAACTGGAGAGCTCTACCAGCGCAGCCCCATCAAGGTCGTTCACGAAACCCTCGATTGGGTCAGTCTCAGGCTCGCAGACACGCCGGACGATACCTTCGGCATCGTCGCCGACCTCAAGACGCTGGGTCTGACCCACTATGTGATCGCGCCGATGGTCTACACCAATGAAACGCGCAACGCGGTCTCCTGGGCGACCGACCGGCCCAACGGCTTCGATGCAGACCACATGCGGTTCTTCCGGGCGATCCTGCCGACCCTGACTCTGGTCCTGGAGTTAAGAGTCCTCTATCGCACCGTTAACGAGGTGCTGCGCATCTATGTCGGGCGCGAGCCGGGCGAGCGCATCCTTGCCGGCCAGGTACAACGCGGCGAGGTGACGCGCATCCGCTCCGCGATCCTGGTCTGCGACATGCGCAACTTCACCGGCCTGTCGCTTGCCATGACCGAGGAAGAGATCGTCGTTCTGCTGAACCACTACCTCGACTGCGTGATCCCGGCGATCGAATCCTGCGGCGGCGAGGTGCTGAAGTTCCTTGGCGACGGCGTATTGGCGATCTTTCCAGAAGCGCACGACAGTTCAAACGACGAACCAAGAGAGGAAGTGCCGCCGCCGCGGGAAGAGCACGGCGCGGTCTGCGAAGCGGCGTTGGCCGCGGCCGAGGCGATCAACCGCGCGCTGGAGGAGGGCAATCGCGCCCGCCCTGCCGGCATGCCAGAAATCCGCGCCGGCATCGCCCTGCATTACGGCCATGCAGCTTACGGCAATATCGGCTCGGGTGAGCGTCTCGACTTCACCGTGATCGGTCAGGACGTGAACCTGACCAGCCGCATTGCCGACCTCTGCACAAAGTTGAACCAGCCAGTCTTGCTGTCCCAGCCCTTCGCCGACGCGGTCGCACAGCCGACCGCCGAGGTCGGCAGCTACCCCCTCAAGGGCTTCGCCGATCTGCAGACGATCTGCGCGCCGGTCTGAGGCTGTCGAACGACGGGATAGCGCTCAGCCCCACAGCTCGGGCGCCGGCGGGTGGATGGTGCTGTCCTCGAAGTGCAGGCCGACGGGGCGGTCGCGGTCGAGCAGCAGGGGACCGTCGAGATCGACTACCGCGGCACCTTGGGCGACCAGCAGGGCCGGCGCCATGGCGAGTGAGGTGCCCAGCATGCAGCCGACCATGATGCCGAAACCGGCCGCCTCGGCCGCCGCCTTGAGGCGCAGCGCCTCGGTCAGGCCGCCGGTCTTGTCCAGCTTGATATTGACCATGTCGTAGCGCCCGTCGAGACCAGCCAGGGTGGCCGTGTCGTGGCACGATTCGTCGGCGCAGAGCTTGACCGGCCGCTGCACGCCGGCGAGCGCCGCATCGGCGTCGGCCGGCAGCGGCTGCTCAATCATCTCGACGCCGAGAGTCGCCAGCTTCGGGGCCAGCTCGGCGTAGTCGACGATCGTCCAGGCCTCGTTGGCGTCGACCACCAGGCGCGCGTTGGGCGCCTTCTCGCGCACCGCCGCGACGCGGGCGAGGTCGGCCGGACCTTCGGCTAGCTTAAGCTTGAGCAATGGCCGCGCGGCCTCGCGCGCCGCCGCCGCGCCCATGGTCTCGGCGTCGCCGAAGGAGAGCGTGTAGGCTGTCGTGACCGGCTGCGGATCGGGCAGACCGAGTAGCTGCCAGACGCGCTGCCCGGCGCGCTTGGCCTCGAGGTCCCAGAAGGCACAGTCGAGCGCGTTGCGTGCCGCTCCGGCCGACAGCAGAGCCTGCAGGCCGACCCGGTCGAGGCCGCCGGCCAGCCGGTCGCGCAACTCCTCGATGGTCGCCATCACGCCCTCGACGCTCTCGCCGTAGCGGGCATAGGACACACACTCGCCACGCCCAACGGCGCCGGCTTCCTCCAGCTCGACCACCACCACCTCGGCGGCGGTCTTAGTGCCGCGGGAAATGGTGAAGCTGCCCCGGATCGGCCAGCTCTCGCGGGATACCTTCAGACTGGGCATGGCGCTACGGCCCCTCTTGGCGGAGCGGTGTGTCACCCCCACCCCAGCCCTCCCCCGTCAAGGGGGAGGGGGTACCAACGCAGCTCTGCCCATGGCAGCAACAGCTCTTAAGGTCCTCCCCCCTTGACGGAGGGAGGTTAGGAGGGGGGTAACCGACCTGGTGCGGACGCATTGTGCTAGGGCAGGCGATCGACAATGGCGGCGACGCCGTGGCGCACCGGATCGACGGCCGGCAGGTCAAGCCTGTCTTCGATATCCTTTAGCAACGCATCGGCCGCGGCGGGCTCCATCTGCGATGTATTGACCGCGACGCCGATGCAGGTGGCCGCCGGATTGGTCAGCCGGGCGGTCGCCAGGTTCAGGTCGATGCAGTCCTCCAGATCGGGCAGCGCATAGTCCGGCAGACCGCGCATGTGGCTGCGCGTCGGCTCGTGGCAGAGCACCAGCGCGTCCGGCTGGGCGCCGTGCAACAGGCCAGTCGAGACGCCGGCGAAGGAGGCGTGGAACAGCGAGCCCTGCCCTTCGACCAGATCCCAATGGTCCTCGTCGTTGGGAGGAGTCAGCCATTCGGCCGCACCAGAGATGAAATCGGCGACCACCGCGTCGACCGAAACGCCATCGCCGACGATCAGGATGCCGGTCTGGCCGGTCGCCCGGAAGTCCGCCTTCATGCCGCGCCCGCGCATCTCGCGCTCCAGCGCCAGCGAGGTGTACATCTTGCCGCAGGAGCAGTCGGTGCCGACGGTCAGCAGGCGCTTGCCTGGCCGCTTCACGCCGCTCGCCACGTCGAAGGTCCGGCTCGGGTGGCGCACGTCGAACAGCTGGCGGCCGTTGCGCTCCGCCACGGCGGCGAGGCGCGGCACGTCGGCCAGCTTGTTGTGCAGGCCGGCGGCCAGATCCATGCCCAGATCGAGCGCCTGCTCGAGGATATCGGTCCAAGCATCGGAGATGATGCCACCGCGGTTAGCGACGCCGATCACCAGAGTGCGTGCGCCCGCGTCGGCAGCTTCCTCCAGCGTCATATCGCTGAGGCCGAGGTCCGCCTGGCAGTCGGCCATGCGGAACTGACCCAGGCAGTACTCGGGCCGCCAATCGGCGATGCCCTGCGCGGTCTTCGCCGCTAGCTGATCCCGGGCATCGCCCAGAAACAACAGGTAAGGGTGTTCGATAGCCATGTCGCTCTTCCCTGGGTTTCCCCCCTCCGACCCCTTCTTTACGCCCGCCTGCGAGGACGAGCGGACTATAGCGGGGCCTTGTGCGATCTTTTATCGGATAGCGCGGAGCCTCTGGCAAGCAGGACCGGCAGGCACCGCCGGGCGGCTGTGAGCCTCGCCCGGCCTCCCACAGACGTGATCGCTGGGCCGGCGCGAGCGCGATCCCACGGCTTGGTCTGCCCCTGTCAGCGGGTGTAGTCTTGGCCGCACCTTCCGTACGGAGACGCAATTCGCGAACAAACGATCGAGCAAGCACCCGCCCCGCTGTGGGCGGCGGGCGGTAGGAGTGGAGCCAGTGGCGAAAGCAGCCAAAAAGAAAGCAGCGAAAGGAAAGGCGGCTCAATCGAACGATGGCGGCGCCGAGGCCCTGTTCGCGGCCGCCATGGCGCGTTACGGCCAACGGCTCGATCCGAAGCAGGTGAAAACTCTGCGGGCCACGGCACAGCAACTCGGGAATGCCGCCGCGACCTTGAAATCCTTCGAGCTGGCGAACGGCGAGGAGCCGGTCAATAGCTTCGCCGTGATCGACGAGGAGCAGTAGGCGTGCCGCGGGACAACGGCACCGGGGCCCCTGGCGCTTGGGTGCCCGGTTCGATCGGCGATCTGGCATCGCGCTTGCGGCGCGGCGAGACCAGCCCGACCAAGCTCGCCGAAGCCGCCATCGAGGCGCTTTCGAGCAAAGGTCGCGCCCTCAATGCGATCGTGACGCTTACGGAAGAGCGCGCCCTGCGCCAGGCCGCGCAGGCCGAGGCGGAGCTGGCGGCCGGGATCGATCGCGGGCCGCTACACGGCATTCCTTGGGGCGCCAAGGACCTGCTGGCCACCCGGGACTATCCTACCACCTGGGGCGCGGCGCCCCTGCGCAACCAGCGCATCGACCATGACGCGACCGTGGTCGAGCGACTCGACCAGGCGGGTGCCGTACTGGTCGCCAAGCTGGCCATGGTCGAGTTCGCCGGCGGCATGGGCTACGACGAGCTCAATGCCCAGTTCACCGGGCCCGGGCTCAATCCCTGGAGCCGCAAGCACTGGACCGGCGGCTCCTCGACCGGCTCCGCCGCGGCCGTGGCGGCACGCCTGCTACCCTTCGCCATCGGCTCGGAGACTTTCGGCTCGATCGTCAACCCGGCCGCCTTCTGCGGCGTCACCGGCCTGCGCCCGACCTACGGTCGGATCAGCCGCTTTGGCGCCATGGCGCTCTCCTGGACGCTCGACAAGCTGGGCCCTATGAGCCTAACAGCGGGCGACAGTGCGCTGGTGCTGGCCGCCATCGCCGGCCCCGACCCGCGCGACCCCACGACGGCGCAGCGGCGCTTCGCCTACACGCCGGCGAACGCGCGTCGATCCGGCTTTCGGCTCGGCATTCCGAAGGGCTGGGACGACGGCGTCGAACCCGAGGTGGCACGCAACTTCCGCGCCTCGGTGAAACTGCTCAAGAGCTTCGCAACGGTCGAGCCGGTCCGCCTGCCAGACCTTCCTGTCGATGCGGCCGTCGTGCTGATCATCGCCGCCGAGGGCGCCAGCGCCTTCGAGAACATCATCGAGGACGGCCGGCTGGCCGAGCTGTCGGCGCCGAGCGACCGCGTGAAGGCCTACGCCTACGCGGTGCTGCCGTCGCAGGACTACCTGCGGGCCATGCGCCTGCGGCGCCGCGTCGCCCAGGACATGAGCCGGCTGATGGCCGACTACGACGCGCTGGTCACGCCGACGACCCTCGGCGTGGCGCGGAAGGTCACGGCCCGTCTCGACCGCTCCAAGGGATCACCGGTCGCAGGTTCGATCGGCGCCTATGCCAACCTGGCCGGCCTGCCGGGCATCAGCCTACCGAACGGCTTCGGCGCCAATGGCCTGCCGAGCGGCCTGCTGCTGACCGGCGGCGCCTGGCAGGAAGCGCGCCTGATCGCGCTCGCCGAGGCCTATCAGCAAAGGACAGACTGGCACCGCGCCACACCGCCCGGCTAGCATCGGGCCAATCCGACCGACCAAGACTCCGCCTCCTCTTTCGCGCACTGGAGATCGCAGCATGTTCACCACCCGCCCCGAGATCACCGGCACTTTCGGCGCCGTTGCCTCGACCCACTGGCTGGCCTCGGCCGCCGGCATGGCGATGCTGGAGGCCGGCGGCAACGCCTTCGATGCGGCGGTGGCCGCCGGGTTCGCGCTGCAGGTCGTGGAGCCGCACCTGAACGGCCCCGGCGGCGAGGTGCCGATCGTCCTCTACGACACTCGCAGGGGCGACGGACTGGACGGCGTCGAGGTGATTTGCGGCCAGGGCGTCGCACCGGCCGGCGCAACCATCGAGCACTATCGCGGTCTCGGCCTCGACCTGGTGCCAGGCGCCGGTCTGCTTGCCACCGTCGTACCGGGCTCCTTCGATGCCTGGATGTTGATGCTGCGCGACCACGGCACCTTGATGCCGCGCGACGTGCTGGCCCACGCCATCGACTACGCCGAGAACGGCTTCGTCATCGTCCCGACGATCGCCGACACCATCGAGCGAGTCGAGGATCTGCTACGCGACGAATGGCCGACCTCGGCGGCGCTCTACCTGCCGCGCGGCTCGCGGCCCAAGGCCGGCAGCCAGTTTAGCAACCCGACCCTGGCCGCGACCTACAAACGGCTGCTGACCGAGGGGGAGGCTGTCGGCGGCGACCGGGAGGCGCAGATCGAGGCCATGCGCGCGACCTGGTACCGCGGCTTCGTCGCCGAGGAAATCGACCGCTTCTGCCGCGAGAATGAGCTGATGGACAGCTCCGGCCAGCGCCATGCCGGCGTCTTGACCGGCGACGACATGGCGGGCTGGCAGGCCAGCAAGGAACGACCGGTCACTTTCGACTACCACGGCTACACGCTCTGCAAGGGCGGCGCCTGGAGCCAGGGGCCGGTCTTCCTGCAGCAGCTCGCGCTGCTATCCGGCTTCGATCTGGCGACGATGGACCCACTAGGCCCCGACTTCGTGCACACCGTGGTCGAGTGCGCCAAGCTGGCCTTCGCCGACCGGGAGGCCTTCTATGGCGATCCCAACTTCATCGATGTGCCGCTGGACACCCTGCTTTCGGCCGACTACGCCGACCGCCGCCGCAAGCTGGTCGGGGACGACGCCTCACTCACCCTGCGCCCAGGCGAAATCGCCGGCTTCGAGACCTCGCTCGAGCACGCCCTCGCCGCCCACGGCGCGCTGGACGACGACTTCGACGCGCTCGGCGGCGGCGAGCCGACCGTGCAGACCGGGGGCGCAGGCGGAGACACCTGCCACATCGACGTGATCGACCGCCAGGGCAACATGGTCTCGGCCACGCCCTCGGGCGGCTGGCTGCAGAGCTCGCCGATCATCCCGGAGCTCGGCTTCTGTCTGAACAGCCGGGCGCAGATGTTCTGGCTTGAGGAGGGCCTGCCGGCCAGCCTGGCGCCCGGCAAGCGGCCGCGCACGACGCTGTCGGTCAACCTGGCGCTGAAGGACGGCCGGCCGCAGATGGTGTTCGGCACGCCGGGCGGCGATTATCAGGACCAGTGGACCCTGACCTTCTTCCTGCGCCATGTGCATCACGGCATGAACCTGCAGGAGTCGATCGACACGCCGATGTTCCAGACCGACCACATGCCGTCCTCCTTCTGGCCGCGCAACGCCGACCTCGGCTCGCTGGTGTTGGAGGAGCGCTTTTCGGGCGCGACCTCGGACGAACTGAAGCGGCGCGGGCACCGGGTCTCCCTGGTGGACGGCTGGTCGCTCGGGCGCCTCTCGGCGGTGCGGCGCGACAACGGCTTCATCAAGGCGGCGGCCAACCCGCGCTTCATGCAGGGCTACGCGATTGGGCGTTAGGCCGCTTTCCACAGGCCGCGGCGAGCGGAAGCACATCCGCGATCTGACGACGCCTGGGTGTGGCCATGCAGGACGACGGTAGAAGCGCCGCCGCCCTCCCCGGTGCAGAAACAGGGCGCTGGAACAACCGCGTCTGGGCCTTGGCCGGGCCGATCATCGTTTCCAACCTCTCGACGCCGCTGTTGGGCGCGGTCGACACCGCCGTGGTCGGGCACCTGCCGGATCCGGCCTATATCGGCGCCGTGGCGATCGGCGCCGTGATCTTCAACTTTCTCTTCTGGGGCTTCGGCTTCCTGCGCATGGGCACGACCGGCTTCACGGCGCAGGCCTACGGCGCGGGCAATCCGGCGGAGGTACGGGCCACCCTGGCGCGGCCGCTGCTGTTGGCCGTCGCGTTGGGTACACTCGTCCTGCTGCTGCAGATGCCGATCGGCCAGCTCGCCTTTGCCCTGCTCGAGGCCAGCAACGAGGTCGAGGGATTCGCGCAAAGCTACTACGAGATCCGCATCTGGAGCGCCCCGGCGGCGCTGCTGAACTACGCCATGCTGGGTTGGCTGCTCGGCATTCAGCGGGCACGGGCTGTGCTGCTGCTGCAGGTGGCGTTGAACGCCACCAACATCGTGCTCGATTTGGTCTTCGTGATCGGCCTCGGCTGGAATATCGAAGGCGTCGCCTACGCCAGCGTGATCGCCGAATACAGCGCCGCCCTGCTCGGTCTAGCGATCATAGGACAGCACCTGCGGGGCCTCGGCGGTGCCTGGGATCGCGCGCGGATCCTGAGCAAGGACCGCCTGGCCGCGCTCTTCAAGGTCAACGCCGACATCCTGGTGCGCACGCTCTGCCTGATCGCGGCCTTCGCCTATCTGACGGCGCGAGGCGCCGAGATGGGCGACCTGATCCTCGCCGGCAACGCAATCCTGATGCAGCTCCAGGGCTTCATGGCCTATGGCCTGGACGGCTTCGCCCATGCCGCGGAGATCCTCGCCGGCAACGCGCTGGGTGCGCGCAGCCGGCCAGCCTTTCGCGCAGCGGTCAAGACGTCAACAGCTTGGGCCTTTGGCCTGGCAGCGCTCTTCACCATGACGTACGGCCTACTGGGACCCGCCATCGTCGCGCTCTTCACCAATATCGCCGAGGTACGCGAGACCGCCAGCGCCTACCTGCCCTGGATGGCGATCTCGCCGTTGATCTCGATCTGGGGCTTTCAGCTCGACGGCATCTTCATCGGCGCGACGCGTACGGCCGATATGCGCAACGCCATGCTGGTCTCGCTCGCGGTGCTGCTGATCGCCTGCTGGCTGTTGATACCGCCGCTGGGCAACCACGGCCTGTGGCTCGCCTTTACCCTCTTCACGGTGGCGCGCGCAATCACGCTCGGGCTCTACTACCCGCGCCTCGAACGATCGGTGGAGGAAACTTAGGCCGCGCGGAGCAGCGCGACGAGAGGCGTGGCCGGCTGGCAGCTCAGCTCATCGAAGAGCGCCGCGCCTGAATCAACACAATCGGACCAGCAGTGCAGCATCGAAAGACGAGCCGCTGCCAGAAACTCGTAGTCCTGCCGCTTGGCCAAGAGCGCAACAATACGCTCGGAGATCATCGCGGCCGTCTTGGCATCGCCGTCACGGCCGCTTTGGCGCGGTCCGATCGCGAGAATGAGAACAGAACCGTCCCGCGCGGTCTCGACGATCAGCGAGGGATCGGCAATGGCCTCCGCGATACGATTGACCCCAACGACGCCACCGGGCAGACGCAAACGGCAAAGCGTAACCCGTACGCGAACGCCTGAAAGACGTGCAACCGCCTGGCCAATGGCCTTTGTAGAAGAGAACACCGGCCGGACCTGGGGGGGGTCCAGCCGGCTAAGGGGGAGGTCGGGAAGGCATCCGCCCGAAGAGGTCTCTATAGTTCGCCCCGTTTTCGTCCTCGCCAGCATCCGATGCGTTGCTCCGCAGGGCTTGCCCGAAGTCGGCGAAGGCGTCGCTTGCATGCGTTCCCGCCGGAGATGTAAGAGGAAGGTAGTCTTTCCCAGGCGCTTTGTCGTGGGACAAAGTTGTGGCCGCGACTTCAAAGGTAGTTAAAATCACACCCAAATATCATAGACTTAGTGTGCGAGAGGCAGCCGCATAATGATCGCCAAATCGCCCCCCGGCTGGTTTTCCGCCCGCACGTTGCCGCCCAGCGCCTCGATGTTTCGACGTACGATCCAAAGACCGATGCCAGGATGGTTATCCGAACTATCGGGCTTGTCCTTACGCGCCTTCTCCGGCTCCTCGGCCTCGCCTTCCGGTTTCGGGCGCAACGACACGTAGCGCTCGAATATGCGGTGCAGATAGGGCGGCGGGACGCCTGGGCCCTGGTCGCGAACGATGAGCTCCGCATATTGCTCGACCTTGCGCAGCGCGACCGTGATGCCGCTGCCCTCCGGCGCCACGCTGAGCGCGTTGTCGACTACGTTCTCGATCACCGTCTCGATCAGGTCTTCGCCGGCACTGACGATGACATTGGGCTGGATCTTGGTGTCGAGATAGACCAGACGGCTCATGAAGCTGTCGGCGTAGGCATCGAGCATGCGCCCGACGAGATGCGACAGATCCACGTCGGTGCGCGGCGAGTTGATCATCTCCGCCGTCGATTCGTCGAGCTGGCGCGCGGCGGCCACCAGATAGTCGAGTCGGTCGACCGACTCCTCCAGAACATCGAGGGCACGCCGGCCGCGCGTGTTGTCCAGCGGCACGATGCGGCGCAGCGGCTCCAGCGACTGGCGCATGATGGCGATCGGCGTCTTGAAGGCGTGTGCGTTGTCTTCCGCCGCGCGGCGGATGCCCTCGGAGGAGTCCTGCAGGGCACGCGTCATGCGGTCGAACTCGCCGGCCACCACGGCCAGTTCCGGCACCCGATTCTGCTGGGCGAAGCTGGTGCCCTCGGCGACGCCGGTACGGATGCCGCGGGCCAGATTGCGGAACCGCATGAGCGAACGCCAGATGCTGAAGAACACGCCGATCGTCAACAGCGCCATGGCCAAGTAGATCACGGAGGCGACGCGAACCTCGAGGGTCTGCCAATACGGCTGACCGATCGAAGCCCCGAGAAAGGCGCCGGTGTCGTGGGCCGTGACCACCACCCAGCAACCGTCCTCGGTCTTGATCGGCGTGATCGAGGTCAGCAGCTCTTCCTGCCGCTTCGGGTCGTTGTGGCGCAGTGCGATCGGCAACTCGCCGGCGCAGCTGCCGACCATATTGGTGAAGACACCGCGCTCGATCAGCCGGTCGCGCTCGACGTCGAGCTCCGTCGGCGGCACCGGCGGTTCGGCGGCAACGAAGAAGAAGCTCTCGGCACCGGTCTCGTCCGCCGGGCGGAACAGCACCTTGAGGCCGGTCGGCGGCTTGGACAGCCGCTTGACCTCCTCGGGCAGTGCGAGCAGCGGCGATGGCTCCTTGCGGTTGACCACCGGCCGCAGGCTTTCCGCCAGCAAGCGCCCCTGCTCGCGGGCGCTTTCCAGCAGAAGCACACGCTTTTCGGCATCGGCCTGCTGAAACTCCGTATAGAGAATCATCGGCACGGTGACGAACACGAGCATCAGCAAGAACAGCTTGCTGACGAGCGATCGCAGCAACCGTGAGGTCGCCGAAGCCTTTGCCGGTGACTGCGCCGGGGAAGCGCGCGATATCGCTTCGATGTTCTCGACCGGCGTCACATTCGCGACCGCTAGCCGACGTCCCCGCTATGCACCGGGTTGCGCCAGCGATAGCCGAAACCAGGATAGTTCTCGATACAGTCGAATTCGGAGTCGACGTCGCGGAACTTCTTTCTGATCCGCTTGATGAAGGAGCGCACGTTAGCGCGGTAGCCATCCGGCCCGTAGCCGGCGACGAAATCCTTGCCACGCACTAGATCGTAGATCTGCCGGTAGGTCACGTCTGCCCCCGGCCGGACCACGAGGAAGCGCACGATGGCAAACTCAGTGAGCGTCAGCTCGACCTGATTGCCATCCCAGAAGGCGCGCTTGATGTCGTTGCGCAGCTCCAAGGGGCCCTCGCGCAGCACCGTCGGCTCGGGACCGCCCTCGCCGGCGGCGTTCGGCTTGGCGCCCTCGGTGATTAGCTTCAAGCGCTGTAGGATGATCGACAGGCGCCGCGACTTGTCGATGAAGTCGACAGCGCCCCATTTGAGCGCGGCCTCTTCGTAGATCTCGTCGCTCAGCACCGTCAGAAAGATCACCGGCGTCTCGATGCGCCGCTGACGCAGCGACCGCAGGACGCCGAGGCCGTCGATGCCGGGCATGCGCCAGTCGAGCAGGACTGCATCCGCGTCCTCGCCCGCCAAAAGATACTCGAGGGCCGATTCGCCGCAGTCGAAGTCGACGACCTCGAAACCCTCTTCTGCCAGGTTGAGTCCGAGCGATTCGCGAAACAGGTCGTCATCGTCCACGATGACGATCCGCTTGAGATCGGCCTCAACGATAGTCGGTTGCAGAGACATAGTACTCACGTTCCTTCCTTCGCCCTTTCACTGAGTAGCTCGGTGAAGCAGCGCTCGCGGAACTCCACCGAATCATCTCCGCCTTTTACCTCGTACGTCAGAGCCCGATAGGTGCTTCCATCGACGTTGGGATAGAAGAAAATGCTGAGGACACAGCCGCTCCCGCTGTAGGCCCAGACCCGCGCCGGCGCCTGGACCTGGTCCAGAGCCGGTTCCCCCAGCAACGCCTGAGTGGCGTCGAAGTCGAGGCCGACGAGCTGATCGATCTGCAGATCGGTCGGCTCTTCTACGACCACCGGAGCCTGTTCAACGATGAGCTCTTCCGCGTCGCTCTGCGGCGGTGGCGTGGCAACCGCCACTTGCTCCGGACGCCGCCGCGGTAGCGGTACTTCGTCCGGCTCCTCGCTATCGGCCGCAAGCCTCGACCGCGGAGGATGGACCAGCCGAGCCACCTTGTCCGGCGTCCATTCCGAATCCGGCAGTTCGACGCCTCCCTTGGCAGGCATTTCACAGCCAGCTAGGAAGGCCGCGCAAACGGCCAGACATACGAGCGGGCGGATCATATAGTCGCTCCCGATTAAACCTATTCGGACCCTTGTCACCCGCCTCGCGTCACGTCTACCTCGTAAGTCGCTCGAAATTCTAGCTCTTTCCTCGCAAAACCGCGAGAGCAATGCTATCCCTGATTTCCCCGGCATCAGGCATACGCAGAAGCATGGGGCAAAGCCTGTGACAAAGTTGTGATTCGGCAGGCCGCCCGGCCGCTGCCTCGCTCGTCCGTCAAACAGGGTCCGCCCGACGCCGCAATCTCTGAGTTTACGGGATAAACCGCCGCCTCGAAAGGGATAGTTGCGCGACGTTTCGCCCCTCATTCGGCGATAAAAGCCCTTGAAAACAAGGATTCAGCGTCCCCGGCCGGTCGACCGCGGCGGTCGATCAGAGCCCGTGATAGTCGCGGAACCAGTCGACGAAGCGCGGCAAGCCGACATCGATCGGCGTGCGCGGTTCAAAGCCGAGATCGCGCTGAGCGGCCTCGATGTCGGCGTAGGTCTCGGGCACGTCGCCGGGCTGCATCTCGGCCATGACCTTGTTGGCCTCGCGTCCGCAGGCCTTCTCGATCAGTCCGATGAAGCGCATCAGCTCCTCGCTGCGATGATTGCCCAGGTTGTAGATGCGGTGCGGTGGCACACCTTCCTCGTCCTGCGGCGGCCGGTCGAGCGCCGCCAGCACGCCGGCCGTGATATCATCGATGTAGGTGAAGTCGCGCTTCATCTGGCCCTGGTTGAAGACCTGGATCGGACTGCCCTCGAAAATCGCCTTGGTGAAGATGTAGGCGGACATGTCCGGCCGCCCCCAAGGCCCGTAGACGGTAAAGAAGCGGAGCCCGGTCATCGGCATGCGGTAGAGATGGGCGTAGCAGGCGGATTCCAGCTCGTTGGCCCGTTTGGTCGCGGCGTAGAGGGAAACAGGGTTGTCGACCCGGTCTTCCACGGAAAACGGCATGACCTTGTTGCCGCCGTAGACCGACGACGAGCTGGCGTAAACCAGATGGCGCAGCCGCGGTAGCCGCCGGCAGGCCTCCATCACCACCAGATGGCCCAACACGTTGGCCTCGATGTAGGCGTAGGGGTTTATCAGCGAGTAGCGGACCCCGGCCTGCGCGGCCAGGTGGACTACTCGATCGACCGCCGGCTCGGCCTCGAATAGAGCAGGCATCGCCTCCCGGTCCGACACGTCCAGCTTGAAGAAGCGAAAGGCTGGAATCCCTTCCAACTCCGCCAATCGCGCCTTCTTCAACGCCGGATCGTAGTAGTCATTGAGGTCGTCCAAGCCGATCACCGCATCGCCGCGCTCGAGCAGCGCCCGGGAGACGTGGTAGCCGATGAAACCGGCCGCGCCGGTAACGATGACGGTCATGACGCTGACACTCGCGATAGCTGCCGGGCAGGAACGGGGCGAACCGAAGCCCAGGCCAAACGCCGGGGCCAAGGGGCTCGCGCGCCCATATATCCCGTGCACCGGGCCGGCGACAAGGACGTTCGACAAGGACGTGGGCCAGGGGAGCCGTAAGTACAGCATCGGTGCGGCGACCGCAGGCTCGCAGGCACATGGACGAAGCGGTGGCGTTCGGGCATGATCCGCCGCTTCTTGCGATGCCACACGAGGTCTTCCAGCAGCCATGAGCGGGCCGCAAACCGCCGCCACGAGCCACCCCGAGACGAGTCCGCCGTCCGAATCGGCTGCTGGTCCCGCCACCGAGGCGATCGGCGCCCCCAAAACAATCCTCGTCTACGTCGGCGCGGAGCTGATCGGCGATGGCCTTTTAAAGCTGCCGTTCCTGCGGGCGCTGCGCAACGCCTTCCCGTCGGCCCGGGTCACCTGGCTCGCCGGCAAGGCCAGGACCGTCTTTGCGCACAAGCTGGCGCCCCTGGTGGCCGGCCTGATCGACGAGGTCATCGAGGACGCCGGCATCGGCCACAGCTTAACCGAAGTGATGGGCCGGCCCCTGCCGGAGCGGCAGTTCGACCTTATTCTGGACACTCAGCGGCGGGTCGTGACCACCTTGGCGGTCAGGAGAATCCGCCACCGCCAATTCGTATCGGCCTGCGCCGGCTACGTTTTCTCCGATGTGAAACCGCCGGGCAGGAGCCCGCTGTCCAACCGCAAACCCCCGGCGATGATCGATCAGATGCTCGAGTTGATCGCCCTAGCACAGAGCGGGCGGCCCAACGCACCGCTCGATACCGGCGGCCTACCGGCGCTGCCCGAATCGATCGCGGCCGAAGCCGCACGCCTCCTGCCGGACGGCCGCGACTACGTCGCCCTCTCGCCGGGTGCCGGAAGCCGCAACAAGTGCTGGCCGCTCGACAGCTTCGAAGCGCTCGGCCAAGAGCTGCTGCAGAACGGCCTGGTGCCGGTGTTCACGCTGGGCCCGAACGAGCAGGAATGGTACGAGCGGCTGCGCGAGACGCTGCCCGAGGCACGGTTTCCCATGCAGGAATCGCAAGCCGGAGCGGATATGGAGCCCCTGGCGACCATTGCAATCGCTGCCCGCTGCCGCGTCTGCGTGGCAAACGACAGCGGCGGGGGGCATCTCTTGGCCGCCTCGAACAGCCCCTTGGTGTCGCTGTTCGGCCCGACCTCCCCAGCCAAGTTCGCGCCGCGCGTGCCCTGCCTGACGGTGATCGAGGCCACGACCTATGGCAGCCGCGAGGTGAGCGCCATCCCGGTTGAGGCTGTGCTGGCCGCGGTCAAGGCGGCTCTCTCGGGCTGACGGCGCACAGCGCAAGCAGCCGGGGCGACGCGCAAATAGGAAGCGGGATTTCACATTAAGGTGCTGTATGTGATAACAAACCCAGGCACTGCCGCTGCCGAGGCGAGCGCGCCTTATCGTTCAATCCGCCCTATCTATTCGTTCTAAAGCGACTACGACGTCCATGCCGGCGCTTACCTTGACGGCGATACTCGCCACGTTTTGTTTCCTGCTTCCGCCACAGCTCGTTCTGGTCTCGAAGGCCGTCGTTCCGCTCAGCCTGGCCGCCACCCTAGCCGCTTACGGCGTCATCCTGTACCGTCGGGCGCCCTGGCCGGCCCCGCCCGACAGGGCGCTGACCGTCTGCCTGCTGGCCCTCTTCGGTTGGGGGATTGTCGCCACCTCCTGGAGCCACGACGTCGCGGAAGCGATCGGCCTCGCCCTGCGGACAACGGCTATGACCGTGGCCGGCCTGCTCCTGCTCGCTGTCGCCACCGGACTCGACCCGGCCGCGCGCGAAAAGATCCGGCCCTGGATCATCGGTGGATTCATCGCCGGTCTCGCCGTACTGGCCCTGGAGCGCGGTCTGGGGCAACCCCTCTACATCGCCTTTGGCGACTTCGATCCCAAGCAGACCCTCTTGAGCCGGCTCAATCGCGGCGCGACCGCCCTGGCGATCTTGGTCTGGCCGGTGACCGGCCTGCTCTACCGCGGCAAAGCCGGCGCCTGGGCGTTACTGCTGCCGCCTGCCCTCTTCGCCGTGCTCTGCTTCCTCGAAAGCCTAGCCGCGCTGCTCGGCTTCTGCCTGGGCGGCGTGTTCGGTGTCCTGGCGCTGCTTCATCGCCAGGCCGGCCGGGTGCTTTCGGCAATTGTCGTGGTCGCCGTCGCCCTGTTCAGCCCCCTGGTGGCATATTGGTTCCACAAGTCCGGGCTGGCCGATAGCGCCTGGCTCGACTACAGCAGCCAGCAGCGCATCGAGATCTGGAACTTCGCCGCCGAGCGGATCGCCGAGCGGCCGATCTTCGGCTGGGGCTTCGATGCCGCCGACGCCATGCGCCGCCAGTTCGCCGACACCATTGGAAACGTTGCGGCGATGATGCCGAACCACCCGCACAATGCTGCTCTGCAGATCTGGCTCGAGCTCGGGATCGTCGGCCTGGCCCTGTTCCTCGCCATACTGCTGATCCTCGTCTGGCGAATCGACCGATTGCCGAGAATCGAGCGCCTGGCAGCCCAATGCGCCTTCATCAGCGGTCTGGCCATTGCGTTGGTCGGCTATGGAACATGGCAAAGCCAGTGGATCGCGACGCTGTTCGGTGTCGCCTTGACCATCATTCTGTGCCAAGACGGGCCTGCCGCCGCGCCGGATGAAGCAAGAAGGGACGAAGCGGAGCCGGGATGAGCCGCAGGCTGCTCTACATCGTCAATCAGGCGAACTACTTTCTGTCGCACCGCCTGGCGCTGGCCAAGGCGGCACAGGCGGCCGGCTGGGAGGTGCAGGTGGCGACCGCCGCCGGACCGGACCAGGCCAAGATCGCCGCGGCCGGGTTCACCACCCACAACCTGCCGCTCAGCCGGTCCGGCCTGCGCCTCGATCGCGAGCTGCGCGCGCTTCTGGCGACCTGGCGGCTGCTGCGCCAGGTCCAGCCCGACCTGCTGCACTGCGTTGCCCTGAAGGCCGTGGTGCTCGGCGGCCTGGCGGCCAAGCTGGCAGGGGTTCCAGCGCGCGTCTTCGCCGTTGCCGGGCTCGGCCATGTCTTCATCGATAGTGGCCTGAAGAACCGACTGACGCGGATTGCCTTCAAGGGCCTGCTCCCGCTTCTGGTCAGCGCGAACAGCCGCGTCATTGTTCAGAATCCGGACGATCAAGCCCACCTTGGCATCAGCGGCGGGGTCCGTCGGCGCCTGGTGCTGATCGCCGGTGCCGGAGTCGATCTGGAGCGGTTTCAGGCGCGTCCCGAACCATCGGGAGAGGTTGCGGTGGTGCTACCCAGCCGCATGATCTGGACCAAGGGCATCGGCGAGTTCGTTGAGGCAGCTTGTCGGTTACGGACTGCGGGCGTTAGGGCGCGCTTCCTGCTGGCCGGCGACAGCGACCCCGGCAATCCGGCGGCTATACCGCACGAGCAGTTGACGGCCTGGACTGCGGACGGCTCGGTCGAATGGCTCGGCTTCCAGCACGACATGGCGGCGCTGCTCGCAAGTTGCCACATCGTCTGCCTGCCGAGCTTCTATGGTGAAGGGGTTCCCAAGAGCCTGATCGAAGGTGCTGCGGCGGGTCGCGCCTTGGTTACCACCGACACGCCCGGATGCCGCGACATCGTCCGCGACGGCGAGAACGGCCTGGTGGTGACGCCGCAGGACCCGGAGGCCCTGACCACGGCCTTGCATCGCTTGATCGAGGATCCGGCCTTGCGACAACGCTTCGGCAAGCGTGGCCGGGAGATTGCCGTCGCCGAGTTCGGCTTGGACAAAGTGATTGCCCGGACACTTGCCCTCTACCGGGAGCTCTGCTCGTGACACGCGTGCTGGTGACCGGGGCAAGCGGCTTCATAGGCGCACGCCTGATTACCCTGCTGGCCGAGGCGGGACAGGATGTCGTGGCCGTCGCGCGCCGCGAGGTGCCGTCCACGCGGCAACTATCGATATGCTGGCTGCAAGCGGATCTGACTCAACCGAACGCACTGCCCGACGACGCTTTTGCCGCCGTCGACCAGGTGGTTCACCTGGCCGGGCAGGCGCATAGCAATCCGCGCGACACAGCGGAGAGCCGTCGACAGCTCAAAGCCACGAACGTCATGGCGCCAGCCGCGCTCGCACATCAGGCGGCGACCGCAGGCGTGTCTCGCTTCGTTTTCGTCAGCTCCGCGACCGTCCACGGCGCCGAGAGCGGGGCGACGCCCTTCAGCGAAACCGACAGGCCGAAGCCGATTGGCCTCTATGCAGAGTCCAAGGCGGCGGCAGAAACGGCGTTGCAGGAGGTCGCGGCACAAAGCGGCATCGGCCTGACCGTCGTACGGCCGCCGCTGGTCTGCGGTCCCGGCGTTAAGGGAAACTTGGCACGCCTGATCGCCTGGGCCGACAAGGGCTGGCCGCTGCCCAGCGCCGTAAATCACAACCGGCGCAGCCTGATCGGGCTGGACGACCTCTGCCGTTTCATAGAACTGGCGGCTCGCCACCCCGCCGCCGAGGGCGAGACCTTTCTCGTCGCCGACGATGCGCCGATGTCCACGGGCGACCTGTTCCGACAGATCTGCCTCGCGCTCGAACGGACGCCGCGGTTCTTGCCTCTGCCCACCTGGCTGCTGGCCGCAAGTCTGCGCCCCCTGGGGCAGTCGGGACTGCTGACGCGCCTTTGCGGCAACTTCGAGTTGGACTGCGCCAAAGCGCACTCGATGCTCGGCTGGCGGCCCGAGACTGCCATCGGCACCGAGATCGCTCGCACCGTGGCCGCCGAATTGCGCGGACGACGAGCGTAAGCCGGAGCCGGGATGAGCCGCAGGCTGCTCTACATCGTCAATCAGGCGAACTACTTTCTGTCGCACCGCCTGGCGCTGGCCAAGGCGGCACAGGCGGCCGGCTGGGAGGTGCAGGTGGCGACCGCCGCCCCGCGAACGACCCGCTTCACGGCGACAGGTAGAGTGCCGCCCCCACAACGACGAAATAGCTCGCGGCGATGGCGATTATCATCGGCCAAGCGGTCACGAGGGGGGTGATGCCGAGTGCCAGGAGAAGCCTATGCCGATAGTAATGAGCCGCCAGAGAGGCGGCGGCGTGGCCGATCGCCGCGGCGTACATGAGATCGGTGAACCGAGAAAACAGCGCAAAGACGCCGATCCAGACCAGCAACGCGACGGCGAACGCCAAGACGTCCTTCATGATGTAGCCGTTGCTGACCAGCATCTGGTGCTGCGGACCCCACAGGAGATTGATGTAGCGAATCGCCAGCAGCAGCCCAAAGATGCTCTGGACTGCCACGAACCGTGGCCCAAACAAGGCCAGGAGCGGCTCCGACACGGCCAGGAGAGCGATCAGGGCCAGGCTGCTGGCGCCCATGAGCAGCAGGTAGCGCTTGCGTACTTCCGCATAGCGCGCGGCGATCTCGTCCGGACTACCGAAGCGGCGCATCTGCCAGGGCAGGCCGAGAAACACGAAGTGCTGAACGACGAGGAAGCCCAAGGCGAGCTGCCCGGCCACACGGTACTCGCCGATCGTCGCGGCACTCACCAAGGCGCCAAGCACGTAGATGTCGATAGTGCCGGCCAGCCGAGACACGAGATTGCCGATCAGCAGGACAGCGGTGTGGCGTAGCAGGCGCTGGAGGCGAAGGCCAGAGCAGATCCGCTGGGCGTTGCGCCGGCCATCGCGTATCAGGCCCTTGGCACGCAGGAAAAAAGCCGTAACCACGACCGGTAGCGCCGCCGCTACCGGCAGCAGCAGAATAGCGGCCGCGGCCGACTGGGGCGCGACCACGAGCAACAGCAGCACGAAGAGGACCGGGCCTATCAGGTCGCGCAGCAGGAAGAAGGGGACCACTTGACCGCCGCTGCGCAGGATCGCGAAGAGGACCTCGCTCAGGCCGACCACACAGGCGCTCAGACCGATCGCCAGCGTCAGCTCGTGCCATTTGCCCAAGGCCGGCACGAAGGAGACGGCGACCGTGCCGACAGCCACGACGCCGGCGATCGCCAGGCAGATTTCCAGATAGCGGTAGCGGACCGCCGCGGCCCAGTTTCCCTTGGCGAAGGGTCGCCAGGTAAAGCGGTTCAGCCAGAGGTCGCCGCCGCCGCTGACCAGCGCGCCAAGCAGATTATGGACCGCCATGGCGACGGCGAAGCCGCCGAACTGCTCCGGCGACAGGAGCCGCGCGGCGACAAAAACCGCAAGCAGCGGCGCGCCACGCGAGACGACCGCGCTAGCGACCGCGAATCCCGTCTGAGAGAGTGCTGTCATTATGTAGAAGACCCGCGAGACCGACTGCGAGCAGGACCTGGAAGGAACGAAAACTCAGCACGTCATGCAGCAACATGGGTCCGAGGGCAATCAAGAGCGCTATCCAGACGCTAGGGTGAGGGCCAACGCCAATCGAGACAACGACGGCGGCGAGCAGAAAGCCCAAGAAGACGAAACCGAGAAGCCCGAGTTCGGTCAGGGCACTCAGAAGCGTGTTGTGAGGATAATAGTCGATCATACCTGCCGCGTTCACGGCCTTTGCCGCATATTGCCCCAAACCGATACCCCAAGGCAGGTGGCTCTGAAAGAGCTCCCAGGCAAGGGTCCAGAGGTCGAGCCGCTCGCTGATCGATCGGCTCAAAGTCCGACCGTAGGGCGCGGCCAGCTCCCACCAAACGACCAGACCGACGGCGGACAAAAGCAGCGCGCCAAAGAGTACGACGAGCCATTTCCGCCGGCCCTCGGCGTCTTGCGTCAAGCCCCGCGCCAGCAGACCCCAGAGCGAAACGCCAAGCGCCAAACCGATAAACAGCTTGGCACCCCAAAGGGCTATGACGAAAACCGCGGCGATCGGCAACACCCAGGTCTCCGGCGCATCGCGCCTTGGTCCATCACCGGTTGCCACATAGAGGTAAAGCAACACGAGGGCGGCATGCGGTGGAAGGCTGCCCCCACTCACGCCGGAACCGAGCCCAGCATAGCGGACCCAGTCGATCACCATTAGAACCAGGACGGTCACAAATGCCAATGTTAGGATCCGCCGGAAAGCCGGCCGTTCGATGGAGAGCCGGAGATAAAGGGCAAGCGCAAATGTGAAAAGAAAGAAGCCGATGTACTTCACCGTCTCCTTTAGGAGGTCGCCCAGCGCCAAATTGGGAAACGCCACGACCGCGTAGAGGGAGTGCAGCGCGATCAGCAGGGCGGGGACGAGGAAGACCGTCAGGCGAATCGGGGGGACCTTCGATCCCGGCAGTGCGGCCAGCGCGATCACGGTTATCGGCACCATGGCCAATTCGTAGAGGCTAACGTTGACCGTCGCCCGCACAGTGCCGGCCAGCGGCACGTACACGCTCACCGCCGGCCCGATGAGAACCAGGAACAGCAAGGCGTGACTCAGTCTCAACACGGCATCAGTGGCATGTTTGCCCAACGACAGACCGCAGCGCGCGAGAGTCGTGCTATTGAATGAAAACCCCGGCGCCTGACCTCGCACTTTCTCCATTGAAATGCAAAGCAATCCTGCAACCGACGTGTCGTCCAGGTGGAGATCACGGTTCGCGGCCCTTTGGCCGTATTACATATGCGAAAGCCCCCCCTTACGCCCTTTCCCAAATGCACGCATTCACGTTTTATTGAGAGCATGACCGCAGTCAGCCCAGAGTTTTCGAGGCCATCCACCAACGAACAGATGCGAGCGCACGCAGTGACGGTCGTTGCTCCATCGCACCTCCCGCCGGCGCGCACCACGGTCACCGCCTACGCAGCCGCACCCCACGGCCGCACTGCAGTCGGACTTAGCGGCCCCCGCTGGTTCGCTGCATGACGGCACCGCTGACCGCCAAGGCTGTGCTCGGCCTCTACCGCGCCGTTGGACGATTGGCGACACCCTTGGTGGAGCGCCATCTGGAGCGTCGCCGCGAGCGCGGCCGAGAGGATCGCGAGCGCATGGCTGAGCGTCTTGGCCGCGATATGGCGGCGCGCCCACCGGGACCGCTGGTCTGGCTGCATGCCGCCAGTGTCGGCGAATCCCTCTCGGCCCTCCCCCTCCTGGAACGCATCCGCAGCGATTGGCCCGGAGTCGCGCTGCTGGTGACGACCGGCACGGTCACATCGGCGCGGCTGATGGCCGAACGCCTGCCGGAGGGAGTGATCCACCAGTACATCCCGGTCGATCTGATCGGCGCCATCGAGCGTTTTATGGATCACTGGCAGCCGGCACTCGGCCTGCTTGTCGAATCCGAATTCTGGCCCAACCTGCTGACGGCAGCCAAGGCACGGGGCTGCGAGCTGGTGCTGGTCAACGGCCGCGTCTCGCCGGCCTCCTACCGGTCCTGGCGGCGCTTCGCGCCGGGCATCCGCTTCCTGTTGGCGCAGTTCTCCGAAGTCTTCGCCCAGTCGCCCGAAGACCTGGCGCATTTCGAGGGCCTCGGCGCGCCACGGGCGCGCTGCCTCGGCAATCTCAAGTTCGCCGCGCCGCCCGACGCCGATCCGGAGCAGCTCGCCGCGTTCCGGGCCGATCTCAAGGACCGGCCGCTGTGGCTTGCCGCCTCGACCCATGCCGGCGAGGAAGCCATCGCCGGTGCGGCGCATCAGGCGCTGCGCGAGCGCCATCCCGGCCTGCTCACCTTGATCGTGCCGCGCCATCCCGACCGCGGCGCGGCGATCGCGCAGGAGCTGCGCTCTCTCGGCCTCACGGTCGCACGGCGCAGCCTGGACGAGCCTATAGGGCCCGAGGTCGACATCTATCTGGCCGACACGATCGGCGAGCTCGGCCTCTGGTATCGCCTCGCCAAGATCGCGTTTATCGGCAAGTCGCTGACATCCACCGGCGGCCAGAACCCGCTGGAAGCCGCCAAGCTCGGTTGCGCCATCCTCTTCGGCCCGCACAGCGAGAATTTCCTGCGCGTCTGCGAGGAGATGGAGGCCGCCGGCGCGCTGCGCCGGGTGACCGAAAGCGAGAGTCTGACCGCCGAAATATCCGAGCTGTTGCAGGATGCCGCCCTTTGCGAGCGCATGGGCCGCGCGGCTCAGGACTGCGCGGAGGCGCAAGCCGGGGTCCTCGAGGCCACCCTCGCGGCCCTAGCGCCCCGCTTCGAGCGCATCGCGGCACAGCCCCCCTCGGATGTGACCGCGGGCTAGCTGCCTCTCCGCCTCAAGGCATTGTGATTCGCCATCATTCGGACGCTCGCCGATGCTTTCGCCATGTTTTCTCCACGAAAACTCGCCGCGCCCTTGGTTGCAGGGCTAATGGTGGCCGCCAGCACGGCGCTTCCCGCTCAGAGCCAGGAGTTGCCCTGGTCTTGGACCAGCGAATGGCCCGATACGGACTTTGCGAAGCACTCGGTCGACTTCGGCGAGATCCTGAGCGGCGGCCCGCCGAAGGATGGCATTCCCTCGATCGACGAGCCGCTCTTCGTTCCGGTTTCCGAAAGCGAGGATCTGGCGGCGCGTGAGCCGGTCATCCGCCTGGTGATCAACGGCGACGCGCGGGCCTACCCGCTGCGCATCCTCACCTGGCACGAGATTGTCAACGACGAGGTCGGCGGCGTTCCGGTGGCGGTGACCTACTGTCCACTGTGTAATGCCGCCATCGTCTTCGACCGGCGCATCGGCGACAAGGCGCCGGAGTTCGGCACCACCGGCAAGCTGCGCAACTCCGACCTGGTAATGTACGACCGCGCGACCGAGAGCTGGTGGCAGCAGTTCCTCGGCGAGGCCATCGTCGGCGAGCTGACCGGCACCCGCCTGACCATGCTGCCCTCGCGCATCGAATCCTGGGAACGCTTCGCGGCGCGCCATCCCGATGGGCGGGTGCTTGTGCCGAACAATCCGCGCCTGCGCGATTACGGGCGCAACCCCTATGTCGGCTACGACAGCGAGCGGGCCCCCTTCCTCTATCGCGGCGAGTTTCCCGAGGGCATCGAGCCCATGGCCTATGTGGTGGCGGTCGAGGACCAGGCCTGGGCGCTCGAGCTGCTGCGCCAGCAAGGCACCATCGAGACCGGCGATATCACGTTGTCATGGGAGACCGGCAATGCCTCGGCGCTCGACAGCCGCTCGATCGCCGAGGGCCGCGATATCGGCAACGTGGTGGTCCAGCGCAAGACCGATGAGGGCGAGGAGGACGTCGTCTACGACCTGACCTTCGCCTTCGTGTTCCACGCCTTCCGCCCCGAGGGCACGATCCACAAGTAGACGCGTCGCCTTTCCGGGCTCGGCCTGGCAGAAGCAACCGAGGCCTCACGCCTTCCTTGGCTTTGCTGGCCGATGAGGATGACGCAGCGGCATTTCCGAGACTGCCCGGTGTTCGGCACAGCTCGGATCGGCGACCTTCATATCCTCCGCATGGCTCGCATACCAACTCGCACCCGGATAGGCGGTAACGCCATGGGCGAAGACGCTCATCAGCACGGTGACGGTGACGACGGCCAGGATCTGCTCCTGCCCGGCGATCGCCGATTCGCTGAGCACCAAGAGCGCATAGAGAATGGAGGCGATGCCGCGCGGCCCGAACCAGCCGAGAAACACGAACGTGCCCGGCCGCAACCCCTTGCCGAGCAGGCTGAGCGCCGCCGGCAGCATACGCAGGACGGTCAGGCTCAGCAGCCCGTAGAGAATCGCAAGGCCGTCGATGCGATGCAGGACATCCGGCACCATGGCGGCGCCGAACACGATGAAGATGATCAAGGTGAGGAGCTGCCCCTCCGCCTCGCCGAACTCGTAGAGGCTGGGACAGATCGCCCGTGCGCAGTTGCCCATGGCGAGGCCGGCGACGAAGGCCGAGATGAAGCCGTTGCCGCCGACTGTCTCGGCCGCGGCGAAGCTCAGCAGGGCCAACCCCAAGGCCGAAAGCCGGAGAAAGGAGTCGTTGACCCATCCCTGCTGCCAGGCCCGCTCCATCAGACGGCTCCCGACATAGCCGACGGCGGCACCGACCAACGGCCCGAGGATGACCTGCAGGGCCGTGAAGCGGAGCCAGTAGCCGAGCGGATCGCCATCCGGCGCCTCCTTGGCCGCAGCGATCGAGATGAAGATCAGCAGGATCGGCAGGGCGATGCCGTCGTTGAGCCCGCTTTCCACGTTGAGCGCCTGGCGGATGCGGACCGGCACCCTCGGATTGCTGACGACGGCCTGGCCGAGGGCGGCATCGGTTGGTGCCAGGATGATGGCCAGCACCGCCGCCTCCCAGATGGTCAGCGCCTCGAACATCCAGGCGGCAATGATCGTGCCGAGGATCATCGTCAATGGCAGGCCAAGGGCGAGCAGCCGCACCGGCAGATCATGCTCGCGCCTGAGCAAAGTCAGGTCGATCCGCGAGGCATCGGTGAAGAGCACGAGGGCCAGGGTCAGCTCGGCCAGGAGGTGGATCTGCTCGACCTCGACCTCGATCCAGCCCAGACCGGCGTGGCCGACCAGCAAGCCGAAGGCGACGAAGACCATCGGCGGGGTCAGAAGGGTCTGCTGGACCCGCTTGGAGATCAGCCCGAAGCCGAGAACGGCAAAGGCGATGACGGCGAAGCCGAAGGTCTCCATTCACCCGCGCTCTGTTCGTTTCTCTGCCGGAGCGGCCTCAGGCAGCCGGCCTGCATCCCCGTCCCACCGTGCGGTCAGCATCCGGGCAATCTCCTCATGCCCGAGCCGCCTCGCGAGATCCAGGGGCGTTGTTCCGGCCACCGGCTCGACGCCGCGCTCGTACTGCAGGATCCGTTTTGTCCGATCGCCACCGAAGTCGAGCAGCACGGCAACGGCTTCGGCGGCGTTATGGATCACGGCAACATGCAGCGGCGTGCCCTTGAGGCCGTGTCGATAGATGATGTCCTCCAAAGGCTTGTGCTTCTCGTAGGCATCGACCGAAAGCCTCGCCTCCCGGAGCATGGCTCTCAGCTCGCTAGCTCGGTTTCGCTGCGCCAGCTCGTGTAGAGATACCTCGGGCGGTCGCTTAAGGGCGTGAGGCAAAGCCGTTCACTCTAGCCGGTAGCGATGTTCGTTGTATCGCCGTGCCGCGCCGGACAGTCGTCTTCGCTGTAGGCACGCGCGTCTTCGATCAGCGCATTCAAGTTCGTCGGATAAGGCGTGGCCCTCAGCATCTTTGCGACATGCACCAGGTTGTGCGCCATGAAGCGCGCGGTCTTGTTGGTGTACATGTGCTTGTCCCCGCCGGCCTCGATATAACTCGGCCCGGGCCCGGCGTCGCCGACCCAGTAGCAATCCGCATTGGCCGGGATGGTGCAGCCAAAGTGGCAGAAGTTGAAGAGCGTCGTCTCGGCCGCCGCGTGGGCGCCGTCCTCGTTGCCGGTCACGATGACGCCGGCCGCCTTGTTGTAGAGCGGGAATTGCCCGGTCTGCGGGTCGCCGTCGCTGTAGCTGCCGTCGAGCCGCTCGATCACCAGTTGGGCAACCGCCGAGCGCACCCCCATCCAGATCGGCGTGCCCAGGATCACGATATCCGCGGCCTTGAGCTTGTCGTAGATCAGGGGCCATTCGTCCCCGTCGCCCATGTCGGAATCCACGCCGAAGGGAATGTTGTAGTCAACGATACGAACGACCTCGGACTCGACACCGAGCGGCGCCATCAGCCCCACGACCTTCTCGATCAAGGCATCGGTGTGCGACACGGCCGGCGATTTTTTCAAGGTGCAATTCATGATGACAGCTTTGAATGACATGCTCGGAACTCCCTAGATTTCCCTATGCGCTTGGCAAACGACAATGACGCGCCGCACGGCGGTAACGCCGCGCGCCCTATGTAAGCCGTGCAGTGACGTTCCCCAGTCCTTCGCGCGGGAGCCACGACGAGTGGCCCTGGCGCTTGTTGGTTGGATGCAATGCGGGTGGGCCAGGTTACGGGAAGGGTGAGCTTTTTGCGTCAAACCGCCAAAGCCCCTCTCTCCGCCAATCACCGTTTCTCATACGGCGCCCCGGCGGATAGGATCATTCAAGGGCTACAGCCCCGGAGGGGAAGCGGCGCGAAGGTGGAGTCGCACACGGACAGAGCCAACCCAGACGCCGCCGGCGACACAGCCGACTTCGAGCGGGTGATCCGGCAACACGGTGGCGCCATGCTAGCGGTGGCGCGCCGCTTGCTCGGTAACGAGGCGGACGCCCACGACTGCCTGCAGGAGGCCTTTCTGCAGGCCTTCGACAAGCTGGAGAGCTTTGAGGGCCGCGCCGCCCTGCGCACCTGGCTGCACCGCATCGTCGTCAACACGGCGCTGATGGCGCTGCGCCGGCGCAAGCGCAAGAACGAGCTACCGATCGATCCTCTCATGCCCGAGTTCGACGCCAACGGCTGCCGCCTGGAGCCGACCTGGCGCCTGGAGGAGAGCGCCGACAGCTTGATCCAGCGCGAAGAGATCCGCGCGCTGGTGCTCGGGGCGATTGATCAACTTCCCGACAGCTACCGTATCGTTCTGGTGCTGCGCGACATCGAAGAATATAACACCAACGAGGTGGCGAAATTGCTGGAGACCAATCCGGGGGTGATCAAGACGCGCTTGCACCGCGCCCGCGCGGCGCTCAAGAAGCTCCTGGAGCCGGTCTTCAGCGGAGACGTGATATGAGCGGAGTGAGCAAGCTCAGGGACAAGATCCGCGGCCAGATGTTCCGGCTGCCGTTCATGCTGACCTGCGGACAGGTCGAGGACTTCCTGCTGGACTACTTCGAGGGCGACCTGCCGCGCGGCCAGCGCCTGATCTTCGAGCTGCATCTGGCCATGTGTCGGGAATGCCGCGACTACCTGACCGCCTACCGCAAGACCGTCGAACTCGGCAAGGCCGCCTTCCCCCGCCCGGACGCGCCCGTTCCCGACGAGGTGCCGGAAGACTTGGTCCAGGCGATTCTCGCCGCCCGCAACCGGTCGGATTCCGCCTGACAGCCAGCCCGGCCCGGCGCCGAGCCGATCCGTCGTCTTGACAGCGCTGCGTGCAGATTTAATATTCAACCTCTAAGTTGAATATTAAATCTCGAGGAACGGTCCATGGAGCAGGCGGGCTCGCTCGACCGGACGCTGCAAGCGATCGCCGATCCGACGCGGCGGGCCATTCTGGCCCGGCTGGCGATAGGCGACGCGAGGGTGACCGATATCGCCCAGCCCTTCGCCATGTCGCTGAATGCCGTGTCCAAGCACCTGCGCGTGCTCGAGCAGGCGGGGCTTGTGCGGCGAGAAGTGCGGGGCCGCGAGCACCGCCTGTCATTCGACCCGGCGCCGTTGGACGAGGCGGCGGCCTGGATCGAGCATCACCGGCGCTTGTCTTAAGCTTGACCCTGGTTCCCGTGCGATACGGGAGCCGCTCTCCGGCACCCTGAATATGCCGGAGAGCGGCGGGGGACGGATCGAAACGGCAGTGGTTGTTCGAACCGGTCAGAAGTGGGA
>Ga0209458_1000173_pt1 | contig 32370 bp, 32 predicted proteins | sample WorMetLIZAISLAND_FD_187411 | JGI IMG/M metagenome (GOLD analysis project Ga0209458, IMG submission 187411) | Marine gutless worms symbiont microbial communities from Max Planck institute for Marine Microbiology, Germany - Inanidrilus manae... ...
TGGGCGGTGGCATGAAAGGCGCGATCAGCCCCCACTCATCATCGGTCAGATCACTTGCGTAGCGTGGCGAGCGCCGCTCATACTCGCGCCGAGCGGTTTTGGTCCAAGGCATTGTCGGCTCCATCCCGTGTGGTAACAGGACGGAATCACAACCAACTGAAACCGCTCAACTCTTTTTGGGTCGGGCTCTCAGTCACAGCTTTCTGGATTGGGGATAATTCGTTTTCTGAGGTCTTGTCATTCGGCCGTAATTTTGTTGAAAGGCATATGGTAGTAGTCCCAACTGTCCAGCCAGGTATTATGGCAGTTGTATAACAATTTATAACCCCAAGGAGGCTACGATGCGTGATTTGAATCCTGAAGAACTCGAACAAGTTTATGGCGCGGGCGGATACGGCCGCAAACGTCGTCGTCGCCGGCGTCGTCGTCGCAAGCACGGCGGGGGCAGCAGCAGTAGCAAGAGCAGCAGCAGCAAGAGCAAGAGCGACAGCAGCAGCAGCGGTGGTCGCAAGAAGGGCGGCAGCAGCAGCTAGGTTGCGGGAGCTTACCTCTGTCGGCCCCGCTTGATGCGGTCCGGCCGACAAGAGAGTTGTTGGTACCAGAGACGCCCCCGCGCGGTAGCGCGGGGGCATTTCTTCGTGCCTCCGACTCGCTGAGGCAGCGCCGATCGGGCATACTAGCAAGCGAACTTGCAATCGGATAAATGTGGGATGAACAAAGACTTCCCCGTTGGTAGCCATCGGGCCCCTATCACAGACGACGTGTGTGAAACGCCGCGCGCCTCACTGTCCGACGCGATACAACCGTCGTCGGGGGAGAGCACCGAGACCCTCGACGAAATCCGGCTGCTCGGCCAGCCGCCGCTTCGCCACTATCTGAACGTCGTGCGCGACTATGCGGTGGATGGCGCCGCCATGAACAGGGCGGCACTCGCCGACGCCTGGCGTGCTGCTAACGACTACTATCATGAGCTGGAGGAAAACGAGGCCGGCATCGCCGACGAGCTGGAAGTGCTGGATCTCGATCCGACCCTCGAACCGCTGGTCGAAGAGGCGAAGAAAGATCCGCGCTATGCCTATACCTTCGATACTTTTCCGACCCGCTTCGGCATGGTCGAACTGGATCTGCTCGTGGTTTCCCAAAACCACATTACGCGCCAGTTCTCCGATGCTTTGCAGGCACGCCTCGGCCCATCACCTGCCCCCGAAACGCTGTTCCGCTTTTGTCTGCCCTCGGAGACCGCGGCGGCCCCTGTCGAGATCCGCGAGGTCGGCAGTAGGCGATATATCTTCTCATCCGAGTCGACCGATTTTCGACCCCACGACCCGGTTCTGCTCAGACCTGATCAGATCCTCGACCACAGTACATGCGGGCCGATCAGCGGCGTCGTCGGGCTCGTGGTCGGATTCGGCTCCAACTTTTTCACCGGGGTCCAGTACGGCGACCGGGTGGTGCTCCACAATGGCTATCATCGCGCCCATGCGATGCGTGCCCTTGGCATCACCCATGCGCCCTGCATCATTCGAACCGTCACCCGGCGGGACGAGCTCGAAGTGGCAGCCACGCGGGATGTGGCTGACGACCCGGCCTTCTATTTCGCCGCGGCGCGACCGCCCCTTTTGAAGGACTTCTTCGATCCGAAAATTCGCACCGTGGTGAAGGTCTACAAGACGATCAAGATGATCGAAGTTACCTTTGAGGTGCGCGACTTCCACGTGCGGGCCTAGGCGCCATGACTGGGCCGGAGCAACAGTCGCAGGCCGTCGCCAAGCAGGCTGAAGCGCGCGGCGACGGATCGTTGTTTCGACCCGAGGCAATTGAGGAGCAGAAGACCCAGTGGCTCGGTACGGTTCTGCTGGCGCCCAAGATCTCGCACCGACTGTTCGTGCTCTTTGCCGCGTCGACCACGGCCGCCATCTTGGGCTTGCTGTTTTTCGGCGACTATACGCGCAAGGAACGAATCAACGGCTGGCTGGTGCCGCAACAGGGATTGATTCGGATCTTTGCTCCTCAGCGCGGCGTGATCACCGAGCTCCATGTCGAAGACGGCGACGATGTGGTCAAAGGCGCCCCCCTGTTGGCGCTTTCGACCGAGCTGCAGAGCGAGGCTTTGGGCGCCACGCAGGAGGGGGTTGTACGCCAGCTCCGAAGCCGTCGGGAAAGCATGCTGCTGGAGCTCGATCTCAAGGAAGAGATGCACCAACAGGAGCTGACGTCGCTGACGGACCGGCTGGAGGCGCTGCGCCTCGAGCAGAAGCATCGTGACCGGGAGCTGGAGCTCCAACGCGAGCGGGTCGAGCTCGCCAACAAATCTCTCGAAACCCTACAGCCGCTGCGCGACCAGGGCCTGGTGTCCGGGCCGCGCTGGCAGCAGGTGGAAGACGAGCGGCTCAATCATATGCTCAGGCTCCGGGCGCTGGAGCGGGAGAGCGCCGCTGCGGAACGGCAACGGATAACCATGGCGGCGGAGCTCGAAGCCCTGCCGCTGAAAAACCTGACCCAACTCGCGGAGACCAACCGTAGTATCGCGGCCCTGGAGCAGCAGCTCGCCGAGGCCGAGGCCCGGCGCCGGATCGTGATCTCGGCGCCCCAGGCCGGCACGGTGACCTCGCTCCAGGTGGAACTGGGCGGGAGTGCCGGGCCAGGCGTACCGCTGCTCAGCATGATCCCGGCAGGGTCCGAACTGGAGGCGGAGCTCTTTATCCCAAGCCGAGCGCGAGGGTTCATTCAGCCGGGCCAGCAGGTGTTGCTTCGCTACCAGGCATTTCCCTATCAGAAGTTCGGCCACTATGAAGGCACGATCTCCAGCATCGCTCGCTCTGCGCTTACACCGGCCGAGTTCGCACGTCAGCTATCCACCACCGCGACACCTCAGGGCGGTGAGGAGCCGGTCTATCCTGTGAAGGTGAAGCTCGCAAGTCAGACCGCTACGGCCTATGGCGAGGAAATTCCTTTGCAGCCGGGCATGCGGCTCGAAGCGGATGTGCAGATTGAGAACCGTCCTCTGATCGAGTGGGTTCTTGATCCCCTGTTCACTCTGACCGGGACATGGCAGGGATGAGCGTGCTCGATGGCGTCACCTTCGGTATTGGCCGGCGCCTGCCGATGGTGCTGCAAACCGAGGCGTCGGAGTGCGGTGTGGCTTGTCTCGCCATGCTCACTGGATTCCATGGCGGCTACACCGATCTCGCCGACCTCCGACGTCGCTTCGGCGTGTCGCTCAAGGGCGCCACGCTGAAGGATGTGATACGTGTCGCGGATCAGATTGGCCTGGCATCGCGGCCGGTGCGGCTCGAACTCGGCGAGCTGCCGTTGGTCAAGGTCCCTTGCATTCTCCACTGGGACCTCAATCACTTCGTAGTTCTGAAAAGCGTCAGCCGCTCCTCCGTCGTGATCCACGATCCGAGCGTCGGCGTCCGCCGTCTGCCACTGTCGGAAGTGTCCAAGCACTTTACCGGTGTCGCCCTGGAGGCAACGCCTACGGGCGGCTTCGTGCACAGCGAGCCGCCGCCGCGCGTCCGGCTGCGTCAGATGCTCGGGCGCTTTACCGGCCTCAAGCGGTCCCTCTTGCAACTTCTCGTTCTTGCATTCGCAATCGAGATTTTCTCAATCATGAGTCCGCTGTTCATGCAGTGGGTGGTCGACCAAGCCCTGGTTTCGGCGGACTACGATTTGCTCCTGACCCTCGTGATCGGCTTCTCTCTGCTTCTCTTGATCCGCGTGTCGGTCTCGACCATGCGTCGCTGGATGCTGATGGTGTTGGGCGCCTCGCTCAAGGTTCAGGCTCGAACCAATCTCTTCTCCCATCTGGTCAATCTGCCGGCGCCCTTCTTCGAGGCCCGCCATCTGGGCGACGTCATGTCTCGCTTCGGATCGCAGGACACGATCCTGAAGGCGATTACCACTGAGTTGGTTGAAGTGGTGCTGGACGGCCTGATGGTCAGCCTCACCTTGATCATCATGTTTCTCTACGCACCAACTTTGGCCTCGCTGGTGCTGGCCGTTGCCGTCTTTTATGGCCTTTTGCGCTGGGTTTCCTACACGCCTCTTCGCCAAGCCTCGGCCGAAGCGATAATCTGGGGCGCCAAGCGGGATAGCCACTTTCTCGAAAGCTTGCGCGGCATCAAGACGATCAAGCTGTTCAATGCTCAAGATGGTCGGCGATCACATTGGCTCTACCTACTGGTCGAGACCGTCAACCGGCAACTGACCGCGCAAAAACTGAAGCTCTTGCTCAAGACGATTAACTCGCTTTTGCTGGGCGGCATAACGATCTTAGTGGTGTGGCTCGGTGCTAAGCGGGTTCTGGAGAACACCTTTTCTGTCGGCATGTTGCTCGCCTTTCTCGCTTACAAGGACCAGTTTCTCTCTCGCGTCAGCGGACTGATCGATCGGCTGGTTGACCTGCAGATGTTGAAGCTGCATGCCGAACGCCTCGCCGACATCGCCCTGACCTCGCCGGAGCCGCGCGACCAGTGGGTCGACCGGCAGCAGGAGGCACAGCCCGCCGCCATCGAAGTCCGGGATCTCCGCTTCCGTTACAGCGAGAACGATCCTTTGGTGCTCGATGGTGTTGATTTTCGCATCGAGCCGGGCGAGTCGGTGGCGATCGCCGGTGCCTCGGGCTGCGGCAAAACCACGCTGCTCAAGCTTATGGCCGGACTGCTGCCGCCGACCGCGGGCGAGATTCTCATCGATGGCGAGCCAATGGCTGGGATCGGTGTGGAGCACTATCGCTCCATGATTGGCGTCGTGATGCAGGACGATCAGTTGTTTGCCGGCTCGATCGCCGACAACATCTCCTTCTTCTCCGAGCAGCCCGAGCTCGATCGGATCGAGCAGTGCGCCAAGATTGCGGCCGTGCATGACGATATCCAGGCGATGCCGATGGGCTATCACACGCTGATCGGTGACATGGGAACGGTGCTCTCCGGCGGCCAGAAGCAGCGGGTGCTGATCGCCCGCGCCCTCTATCGGCAGCCGAGCATTTTGCTCCTGGACGAAGCCACCAGCCATCTGGACGTCACCCGGGAACGCGCGGTCAGCGCGGCGATCAAGACCATCCCCATGACCCGGATCATCGTCGCCCACCGCCCCGAGACCATCCGCTCGGCGGACCGGGTGATCTCGCTCGACAAGGGCAAGGTGGTCAAGGATCTCCATGTTCTTACGGATGAACAGGAGCTGCCGCCAGCCGTGACGGGACTGCTGGAAGGTAACTGACGGCGACCCCTCGCTCAGTCGCCTACAGCGTCGGGCGCCGTTCGGGGCAGTCCAGCCAGGGCTGCGCTTGCTCCAGCGCCTTGCCGACCCGGAACACGCGTTCGTCGTCGAGGTGCCGCGCGACGATCTGAACGCTGGTCGGCAGGCCGTTTCCACCGATCCCCGTCGGAACCGACAGGATCGGGTATCGGCCCAGCATGTTGAACGGATGGCACAGACACCAGCCGTACATCGGGTCGACCCGCTTGCCGTTGATCATCACCGGGTCGTCCGGATGCTGATTTGCCGCTATCTCGTGAAATCCCAGAGTCGGGCAAATGAGCGCGTAGCAGTCTTCCAGGATCGCCCCAACGCGCCGCGCCATGATCATCTGCATCTCGTATGAAGCCAGGAAGTCCGCCGCCGTTGTCTTTCCGTGCGCGTTCGTACAGTAGACCGCCCAGGGCGTCGCCAAATCCGGGTCCGTTTCGACGTAGGAGGCGATGTAGCCGCCGAAGAGGTGGTCCAGATAGTTCTGCACGGCCCGGTCCGCCTCCGCGCTCCAACCGAAATCGACTTCGACCAGCTCGGCTCCCAGGTCGGAGAGAACTTCCAGCGTCTTCTCGGTGTTGGCGCGCACGTGCGCGTCGATCTCGAAAAAACTCAGATCCATGGTCCAGGCGATCTTCAGGCCTTTGATGCTCTGATAGGACTGCGGTAGGTCGTATTTCGGCCGGATTGAGGCATTGTCCATCGGATGCGGACCGCAGAGGATGTTCTGCATCGTGATCGCATCGCCGACTGTCCGGCTCATCGGGCCGGTCACCGCGTACATGTCATAGGCGAAGGCGGTGTTGTCCGGATTTCGGCCGTAAGGCGGTTTGAAGCCGACGACACCGCAGCAGGCGGCCGGGATGCGGATCGATCCGCCGATATCCGATCCGGTGGCGAGCGGCGAGGTGCCCGCGGCAAGCGCGGCGCCGGAGCCGCCGGAGGACCCGCCGGAAGTGTATTTCCTGTTCCAGGGTGTGCTCGTTGTGCCGTGGATCTTCGAATCCGCCGTGCCGGAGCAGGAGAATTCGGGCGTCGTCGTCCGCGCGTGAACGATCGCGCCGGCATCGAGCAGACGCTGCACCGCGAAGTGTGTCTCGGTGCTGACGTTGTCCTTCAGGTAGAGCGAGCCGTTGGTCATCGGCTGGCCCTCGATGTCCATCTCGTCCTTGATCGCGATTGGCAATCCCTCCAGCGGCCGGAGGTTGCCGTTCGGCTTGGCATACTTCGCCTCGGCTTGTTTCGCCTGCTCCATGGCCTCGTCGAAGCGCGTGAAGGCGAAGGCGTTGACGACCGGTTCGGTTTCCTCTGCGCGGGCAATCAGCGCCTCGAGATATTCGACCGGCGACAGGGTGCGATCCGCAAAATGAGCCAATACGTCGTTGGCGGAGAGGTAGCAGAGTTCCAAATTGCTCATGGCTCAGTCCTGTTCGGAATGTTCAGGGAGTTGATGTTGTGACGCGGCGATCAGCGCCGTCGTGTAGGGGTTCGCCGGATTGGAAAAGATGTCGGCGCAGGGGCCGGCTTCGACGATCTCGCCGCGCAGCAGCACGATCAGGCGATCGGCGCAATGGCGCACGACGCTCATGTTGTGGGTAATGATCAGGATAGAGACGCCGGTCCGCTCCTGAATTTCGTTCAATAGGTTGAGGACATCGCCCTGGATCGATACGTCCAGCCCGGCGGTTGGCTCGTCGGCAATGATCAGGTCGGGTTCCAGCACCACCGCCCGCGCGACCCCGACCCGCCGGGCCTGTCCGCCCGACAGCTGATGCGGATAGCGGCCGGCGAAATCCGGGCCGAGGCCAACCTGGCTCAACAACTCGGCTGCGCGCGCTTTCAAATCGACGTCCTTGACGCCCTGTACAATCAGCGGCTCCACGACCTGCTCGCCGAGAGTCACCCTCGGACTCAAGGAGCCGGTCGGGTCCTGGAACATCATCGCCGTGCGAGCTCGGGCGCGGCGCAGGCTTTCGGCGTCTTGGGCATCGACCGGCTTGCCGCACACGGCGATCGACCCCGCTACGGGCCGAACGAGTCCCAGGACGGAGCGCGCGATCGTCGTCTTGCCTGAGCCGCTCTCGCCTACCAAGGCGACCGTCTCGCCCTTGCGGACCTTAAGGCTGACGTCGCGCACCGCCTCAATGATCTGAGTCTGCCCGCCCAACCAAGTCGGCAGGCTCGACGACCGACGGAAGCTGACGGACAGGTTTTCGATATCGAGGACTGGCGCGTCCGTTTCTTTCACTCGGTCTGCCGGACCGCGATGGATCGTGACCGCCGTATCCAGGTTGTCCGCCATGGTCGGCAGGCGCCGGGTCGGTTCGACGATCCGCGCCGGGTCGCAGCGCAACAGCATCCGAGTATAGTCGTCGGCCGGATTGGCGAAGACGGTGGAGACCTCCCCTGCCTCTTTGATATCTCCGCCATTCATCACGAGAACGCGGTCGCAGAGACTGGCGACCACGCCCAGGTGGTGGGTCACGAAGATGACGGAACAATGCGTTTCCGCCTGAAGCCGCCGCAGCAGGTCGAGGATTTCGACCTCGAGCGTTGCATCCAGCGCCGTCGTCGGCTCGTCCGCCAGGACGAGATCGGGTTCCAGCATCAGCGCCATGGCGATGGAGACCCTTTGACGTTGCCCTCCCGACAGCTCGTAGGGCTACATGTGCATTCGGTCTTCCGGGGCGGGTAGGCTAACCCAGTCGAGCGCGTCGACGGCGCGCGCCCATTTCTCCTTCTGCGACCAGGGTTCGCGGTAGAGGATGTCGGTCATCTGCTGACCGATCGTCAGCGACGGGGTCAGCGCGCTCAAGGGGTCCTGCGAAATGTAGGAAATCCTTGTGCCGCGCAACGACCGCAACTCGTCCTGACTGAGTCGCAGTAGGTCTTGCCCATCGAACCAAACCGAACCGCTGGAGATCTGCGCGACTTCCGGCAGCAGTCTCGTCAGCGCCCAGATCAGGGTCGATTTGCCGGAGCCGCTTTCGCCAACGATACCGAGCACTTCGTTGCGCTCGAGAGCGAAGGACGCCCAGTTGACGGCCGGTACTGTTCCGTATTGGACGGCGAGGCTTTCGACCTGCAGAAGGGAATCAGCCATCGCCTCAGACTTCCTTGCGCAGCTTGGGATCGAAGACGTCGCGCAACGCCTCGCCCAGGAAGGTGAAGCCCAAAGTGGCCAGGATCAGCGGCACGCTGCCCGCCACGACCAGCCACGGCGTCTGCCGGATGAACTTGTATCCGTCGTCGAGGATCAGGCCCCAGCTCGACGTCGGTGGCTTGACGCCGACGCCCAGGAAACTCAAGCCGGCTTCGGCGGCGATAAAGGTCGGAATGTCCATCGAAGCCAGGATCAGGATCGGGCCGATGATGTTGGGCAGTATGTGCCGAGCGACAATGCGCGTTCGGCTCATGCCCATGGCCATCAGCGCCTCGACATACTCCGACTTCGACGCTGAGATGACGGACGTCCTGACGATCCGCCCGTAGTAGGGGACCGAGGTGGCAACCAGGATGCCGACGACAGTGGTGATCCCGGCTCCGAAGATCGGGCCTACGGCGAGCGCAAGTATTATGACCGGATAGGCGCGGACGGTGTCGAAGGCCAGCACGATGATGTTGTCCAGCCAGCGTGGTCCGAAGCCCGCGATCATGCCGAGTACCATGCCGATCCCAACCGCGAGGCCCGTCGACACGAGAGCGACGCCGAGTGCGATACGTCCGCCATAGAGCGCGCGGGAAAGCACGTCGCGGCCGAGCTGGTCGGTGCCGAGCCAATGGGTCCAGGACGGCGGCTGCAGTTTTGAGGGCACGTCGATGGCGGCGGGATCGAAGGGTGCGAGCAGGCCGGCGAAGACGGCCGACAGGACCAAGAGCACGACCAGAACTAGTCCGATCGCACCCATCGGATCACGCGTGAGCCGCACCAGCCCGTTGTAGAGCCGCGATGTGTTTGCAGCGGCATCTGACAGGGCGATCGTCATTCGCCCCGCTCCTTAAAGCGCGGATCGATGATCGCGTTCAGAATGTCCGAAAGGGTCGTCGATACGATCAGGATCAAGGTCGCCGCCAGGACGGCACCTAGGGTCACCGGATAGTTCCGCAGGATAACTGCGTCGTACATTAGCTTGCCAATGCCCGGGCGGGCGAAAACGATCTCGGCAAAGACGGCGCTGCCCAGCATGATGCCGACGCCAATCCCCAGTACGGTGATGGTCGGCGCGACCGCGACACGCAGCGCATAACGGTAGATGACTTGGCGCTCCTTCAGACCAAAGGCGCGGGCATTGCGGATGTAGTTCGCCGATAGCACTTCGATCATCGACGCGCGGACTAGACGGGCGAGATAACCGACCCAACCGATCCCGACCGCGACGGCCGGCAGGATCAGATGATGCAGCCGGCTCAGAAGCCCACCATCTTCGCCGGCCCCGATCGCCGGCAGCCAGCCGAGCCCGGCGGCGAAGATCAGCATGCCGTAGATCGCAATGATGACGGCCGGCACCGCGATGACACTGACCGAGAGAACGCCGACGACCCGGTCGAACAGGGAATGACGTCGCACCGCCGCCATACAACCGAGAGGGATGCCGAGCGCCGCTGCAATGAACAGAGCGGCTGCCAGCAGCTCAATCGTGCGCGGCAAATGGATCGCGAGCGTATTCCAGACCGGTTGCTTGCTTTTGAGATCGGTGCCGAGGTCCCCCTGCAGCACGCTCGCCAGGTACTTGACGATTTGCACCGGCATCGGCTGATCGAGGCCGAGCTTCGCGCGGAAGGCTTCCTTGATCGCCGGCGTCGCTCGCGGCCCCAACATGGCACTGGCGGGGTCGCCGGGGGCGGCCTGTATGAGGACGTAAAGCGTGGAGATCGCCAGTATCAGGACCAGCGCTCCAAGGCCGGTGCGTCTGAGGATGTAGGCGAGCATGACGGCTCTTTCCCTTCCCAATCGAGAAAGCGTCGGTTCCGAAGAAAAGAGCGGGCGCCGCGCGACTGGCGCCCGCTAGGCGCCGATGGTGAGGCTCAGCCGTCCTTCTTGAAGGCGTGGAAAACCGGACGCCCATCGGGAAGGATGCCGGGAACCATCCCTTTGCGATGGATCGCGACATAGGGGTCTTGCGCGATGAACAGGAAGGTGCCCGAGTCTTCCAGCATTGCCTGCATCTCTTCGTAGATCTTGCCGCGTTCCGCTTCGTCCATGGTGCCGCGGGCCTTTTCCAGCAGGCGTTCGTATTCGGGGTCCTGATAGGCCTCCCAGTTCCAGACGCCGACCTGGTCGGCGACGAAGTACTGCAGGGTATAGAAGCCGTCCGGATTGCCGGTCCAGGCCTTCAGATGCAGTTGCAGATCCGCCGCCTTTGCCTCGTCGATGTTCCAGAAAGTGCCTTCATCCTGGCCGTTCAGCTCGAGTGTGATGCCGGCCTCGGCCAAATTCGCCTGCATGATCTGAGCCGCCGTGCTGCGTTCGGTTGTGTTCACGTAGTCGAGCCGAACCGAAAGACCTTCGGCGCCAGCTTCCGCCAACAAGGTGCGGGCCTTCTCGACGTCGCGCTTCAGCTCCTTGCCGTCCCGGTAGCCCGGCAGTCCCGGCGCGACGATGCCGGTCGCTTGCTTGCTGTGGCCGCCAGTGGTTGCCTGCAGGATGGTCGGCACGTCGATCGCCAGCTGGATCGCGTTTCGGACTCGTTTGTCCTGTAACTTCTCATGGCTTGCCGTGATGCCGAGCCACATCGGGTCCAGCGACTGCACCAGAAGGACTTCGCCATCCTTCGGAGGATTGGCTTTCAGGTTGTCGTAGTTGCCGGCCGAGCTGCGCGTATAGTCGATTTCGCCGGCGGTAAAGGCGAGTTCCGCGGCATTCTCGTCACCGATCGGCAAAAGAACGATCTCGTCGAAATCGCCGGTCTCGCCGGTCCAATCCGGGTTGCGTTGCAGCACCAGCTTGTTGCCCGGCTCGAACTCCTTCAGCATGTAGGGGCCGGTGGTGGCGACCGGCGTCGCCTCGAAGTATCCGCCGGCTTCGTCCGCTGCAGCCTTCGAGACGATCGCGCCGCCTGTGAAGACCAGGGTCGACGTCCAGAAGGTTGCCGAAGGCTCCTTCAGGCGGATGATGCCCGTGTACTTGCCGGTGACTTCGACCTCCTTCAGCGAGCTGAACTCGGCGGCAACGCCGGACTCCAGTTCCGGATCGAGATGCCGCTCGTAGGAGTACTTGACGTCTTCCGCGGTCAGCTCGCCGAAGCCGCCGGTCCACATGATGCCGGGTTTGAGCTCGAAGGCTATGTTCATTGGATCGGACAGGTCGACCGACTTGGCGTCGGCCAGTTCCACCTTCCATTCCGTGCCTGGGACCGGCTTGGCGAGGCGCGGATAGAGGTTGTCGATCAGGAATTGGTCGACCGTCGAACCCCAATAGGCGGGGTCGAGGTAGCCGGGATCGGAGGGCACTGCGATGCGCAGCGTCTCGGCCGCGACCGCGCCGACATTTGCGGCGAGAAGACCGGCCGCGAGGGCCAGGCTGGCTGCGGCGGAACGGGCGAGGTGCGCCGGCCGAAAGTCGGATTTTGTAAGGGCGAACATGTCGAAGTCTCCTCCCTGCAGGTTGCCGCACATCGCCGATGCGGACGTTGTTTCTTCTAGAATAGGGAGGGAGGCTTGCAGCGGAACCTAGAATCGGTCTCGTTTCTTATGCTGATTGCATTTGTAGAGCATAAAGTAGTATAAGTTTCTATGGCAATTGAACACCTTGCCGAGAATCTGCGTCTGCTTTGCAGCTATGGCCGATCGACGTCCGATGTATGCCGGCGGGCCGGAATCAACCGGCAACAGTTCAACAAGTACCTCAACGGCCATGCGCGGCCGTCGCTTTCGACGCTTCGCCGGCTCTGCGACTTTTTCGGCGTCGACGACCACGAGATTCTTCTCGACGCCGACGAGTTCCGCGAACTCATCAAGCTGCGCCCGCCGCAGTTGGGCGCGGATCGGAACCAGCTGGAACGAGCGATCGATCGGCTGATCGCGCCGTCAAGTTCGAACCAGGAGTTGTTCGAGCGTCACGAAGGCTACTACCACTCCTACACCTATCCGGACCCAGGCCGCGGCTATTATCTGCGTTCGCTCTATCGGCTCTACCAACAGGACGGCAACTGGTTCGCCAAATCGATCGACCGGCGCTTGGACACGCGCTTCGTGCTGCCATCGACCCTGAAGTATGCGGGGATAGCCCTCGAAGGTTATAAGCGCTTCGCCATCTACGAGCGCGAACAGGGGGTTGGCCGCAGCCTGTTCGCGACGTTCCTGTACGCCTCCGAGCACACCACGCCAACCTACCTGTCCGGACTCATGGTCAGTTTCACGCCGGAAGGTGCGCACGATATTTTGTGCGTGCGAACGGTTTGGCAGTATCTCGGGAAGAAGCCGAACCTGCGCGCCGCCTTAGGCAAATGCGGCGTCGTCGATCACAACGCCGAACCCCTGCCTGATATCGTCATCGAATGCACGGACAACCGCATGTTGGAGGGCGAAGCCGTCCTTATGCCGCGGTTCTAGCAGGGCGATCTGCGATATCCCGGATGTCGGCGCCAATGACGCCTACGCCGCCTCGCGCCTCAGGGCCTGGGCCATGCAGTGGATGCCGCCGCCGGTCTTGGAGATCTCCGCCGTATCGACGGCTGCCACTTCGAATCCGCGGGCCCGGAGCTGGCCAATGAGCGACTGCGACGAGGTCGGCGCGATTACCTGATCGCGGCCCAGCGACATGAGGTTGCAGCCTAGCGCCATGGTGTCCCTGAAAGGCACGTCGAGAATCTCGTGCCCCTTGGCCTTCAGCCAATCGACGATCGCCGGCTCGGTGCAGGCCAGGCAAACGGCGGTCAGCTTCTCGGCAATCGGCACGACCATCAGATCGATGTGCACGTAGTATTCGTCGATGAATGCCAAGCGGGTTTCCCAGCCCTCCGCCTCGAACCAGTCTTGCACTTGGCGCGCGCCTTCTTCCTGGGTCCGTGCGCCGCCGCAGCCGATAAGCACGCAGCCTTCCTCGATCACATTGAAATCGCCGCCTTCGAAGGTGCCGGCCGTTACCATGTCGTAGATCGGAATGCCCAGGGATTCGTATGTGCGGATCGCCGCATAGTTCTCGCCCCGCCGCCACCATTGCGCCATGGCGGTGACAAGCGCGCCATAGGGTGTCATGGCACTGGAGTCCCGGCTATAGACCTGCATCGGTAGCTCGGGGCTGGCTTCATGCATGTGCACGGTCACCCCGAAATGCTCGTAGGCTGCAACCAGCTCGGCATGCTGCGCCTGCGCCACCTGAATGTTGCAGGGCGCATCGCGCAGATGCCCGCGCGACAGGCTCGATGTCGGCAGGTGCCGGAGGTGCGCCGGCGAGCCCAGCAGAACATCGGTCAGCGGATCGGTTTCGTTGCGAAAACCCCAATGAGCCAGCGTCGGCGTACTACCGCCCGCTTTGCGGCGCTGCAGACTGAAGGTTTTGGATGCACGTGGCATGGCGAGGGTCATGAACCTTGTCTCCCTAGGATCAGGCGTTGGGAATCCACCACTCGCGGCCGCGCGGAGTCGAAACATACTCCGGCCAGCGGAAGTGGATGGGCGGATCGTAGTCGCAGAGCGGCGGACACCAATCGCTGCCCCCGATACCACCGCCGCTACGGGTCAGAAATTCGTCTGTGGTCGCTTCGCGCGCGGCAGCGTCTTCCAACAGCCGCAAGGCCGACAGCGCCAGCACCTTGGCGGCCGTTCGGATCATCGGGTCGATGGTCGCCGGGATGCCGCCCAGGGCGTTCATCACCCAGGCCGGATAAGCCTTTCCGGGCAACGCCTTGAGCGCTGGCCGTGCGACATAGAAGCGCGCGGTGGGGGCATGCCACGTCATCTCGGTGTAGTCGTCCGAGGTCGCGTTGCGCTGGCTCGGCGGCAGGTCGCGGCGCAAGATCGCCTCGGCGTCCTGGGGTGCGACGAGGCGCGTGCAGTCGGGCAGAAACGGCTCCTCCATCGGCGCCATGCTCAGGTTGCGCTGCATATCGCGCGCCACCTGCTTGGCGGCGTCGTCCCAAACGGGAGCGCCCACGGCCTGCATCGACTCCCAGACGAGCGATGCCATGGCGTGGTTGGCCAGACCGGGGCGAGACTTACAAACCCAATGGCGTTCCCATCGGCAGCCGGTCATGGCCGCCGCGGCTTCGGCGTTGCGGTCCAGTCCGTCGGTTACCTGTTTCGCCATGGCCAGGGTCGGCACGCGGATCATGTATTGGATCTCCGCCAGCCCGGCAGGCAGGTTGTCGGCCGTGGCCTGGCCGGCGGTCAGGATCGCCTCGGAGACCGACCAGCCGCCCTGGTGCGGCAGCATCGCCTCGCGCAAGGTCTTCGACGAAAGATACATTGTCATGAGGGCATCGTTGGCCCCGGGCGCGCGCACCGCGCTGTGCGCCTGCGCGATCGGTGCGTCGCCCTGCTGTCCCCAGGCCTCCGGTTCGTCGCAGAGAAAGCGATAGATCATCGAATAGGCCGCACCGCAATGGGTGTCCCACCGGGCCGTGTTGCAAAGTGGCAGCATGTAGAAGGGGTGGAACGACAGGATCGCCACGAGTCCGTCGTAGTAGCCCTTCGCGGCATGGATCGGCTTCGAGCCGCGGACCTTCTCGGCCGGTTCGCCGGTAAAGCGCAGGCCGCCTCGGATGCCGTGTTGTTCCATTGCCGCCTTGGCGGCCAAGAGCCCGCCCAGCGCAGAGATGCCGAGAGCCGAATGAGGGTCGGTGTGTCCCCCTGCCGGAAAATCCAGGCCCGCGCGCGGCTCTCGCCGGGAGGTGGCGGCTTGGCAATTGCCTGGGACGGCGTCGTATTCGGCATAGAGACCGATGATCGGACCCGGCCCATTCGACCAGTCCGCGCAGAAGGCCGTGGGCATTCCGCCCGAGCCTTGCTCGACGGAGAAGCCCTCTGCGCGCAGACGCTCGACGTACCAGGCGGCGGAGCAGTACTCGCGCCAAGCGGTCTCGCCGAAATCGAAAATCGTAGCGCACCAGTGCGACAGCTCGGCCATCCGTGCATCGACCACGGCGAGCGCGCTGGACTGGGCGTTCGATCGAGCCATCTGAACCTCCTCGGGCCAAGAGTTAGCCTTTCTACGAAGGCGTCGGAAAGCGAATCCTTTTCCCGCCATTGGCAAAAATTCTTCACCAAACAGCTGGATCGCCGCTGGCCCTTGACGCTAGTCTCGAGCCTCCGCTGCGGGAGCAGACATGGCCCGGATCCCTTCGACCCAAGCCCTGCGCGCACTCGAGTCCTTCTCACGCCACGGCACTGTATGGGCTGCCGCGGACGAGCTGCATCTGACCCGCAGCGCGGTCAGTCACCAGCTTCGTTTGTTGGAGCGCGACCTTGGTTTTCCACTATTCAACCGTGTCGGTACGCGGATCGAGCTGACGCCCCGAGGCCGCGCCTATGCGGGCGATATTCGCCAAGCCCTGGCGATGATTTCGGGATCGGCGGCGCGCAACGAGGGGCACGGTCTTTCGGGCAATTTGACGATCAGCTGCACGCCCGGATTTGCCACGGCTTGGCTGAGCACGAAGATCGGCCGGTTTCGCGCGACCTGCCCCGACGTTGCCCTTTCGATCGTCACGCCAAGGCGCCTCGATGACGTGTCGAACCCCGATGTCGACCTGTTTATTGCCTTCGGCACGGGGAACATGCCCGGGGTCGAGACCGAGCTTCTAAAGGAAGTCGAGTTCACGCCGCTTTGCAGCCCAGCCCTGCTCAACCGGCTCGGCGCTCTGGAGGAGCCGGCCGACATTCTGCGCGCCGATCTTCTGCACCTCGCCGATACCGAGGACTGGCTGGGCTGGGCACGCCTGGCCGGACTGCCCGAGGAATCGGTGGTCTCCGGCATCGTCTTTTCCGACATGAATCTGGTCTATGCAGCTGCGCTCAATGCGCAGGGTATTGCCATGGGTGACAGTTTCGTTTGCCATGAGGCGATGACCTCCGGGCAGCTGGTGCGGCCTTTCGATCTGGCGATCCAGTCGCCCAAGTCCTACTACCTGTCGGTACCGCCGGAGAAGGCGGACATCCCCGCCGTGGTGGCCTTCCGTGGCTGGCTGCTGGACGAGATGCCCGTTTCGACAGCTTAACCCGGCAGGCTTTGTCCAATTTCATTTGCCATTAATGCGAAAACAATTCGTTTGTCACGACGACTGATGCGCCCCTAGGTTCGTCGCAACTGGAGGTGCAGATGTCAGCGCGTGCGGCAGCCGAGATCAATGCCGAGAGCATCGGCAAGACCTTTGGGTTGTTCGTCGCACTCGATGACATCTCGCTCACGATTGGGCGCGGCGAGTTCCTTACATTGCTTGGGCCTTCGGGATCGGGAAAGACCACTTTCCTGATGGTGCTTGCCGGCTTCGAAGCTCCGACGCATGGACGGCTGACGCTTGACGGACGCGATGTGACCGCCGTTCCGGCCGAGGAGCGTGGCTTCGGCATGGTGTTCCAGGGCTACGCGCTCTTCCCGCACATGACGGCGGAGCAGAACATCGCGTTTCCGTTGAAGGTGCAACGCCGAAGCGCCGACGGCGTCCGCCGCCGCACGCGCGAAATGATCGAGATGGTCGGCCTGACCGGCCACGGCCACAAGCGTCCGGCGGCCCTGTCGGGCGGCCAGCAACAGCGCGTCGCGCTGGCCCGTGCGCTGGCCTGCGAACCTCCGGTACTGCTGCTGGACGAACCCTTTTCGGCGCTCGACAAGAATCTGCGCGGCCAGATGCAGGATGAGGTGCGACGACTGCATCGGGAGACCGGCACCACCTTCGTCTTCGTCACGCACGACCAATCGGAGGCGCTCGCTCTCTCCAACCGCGTGGCGATCTTCGACAAGGGTCGACTGCAGCAGATCGGTGCCCCACGCCAGGTCTACGAGCGCCCCGCGAATCACTTCGTTGCGGAGTTTCTGGGCGATATCAACATATTGCCGCTGTCCTCCGTGAAGAACGACGGCCCCGTCGCGGAAGGACAGTTCGAAGACTCTACGCTGCGTGCCTCCACGGCCGAGCGGCGGGCGACCAACACGCTGGCGGTTCGGCCGGAATACATGACCCTCGCCACCAGCCGGCCCGAAACCGGCAACGCCATCGCGGCGCAGGTCGAGGAGCTCACCTATCTCGGCGCCGAGACCCGCTTGGGGCTCCGATCCAAGTTCGGTACCGCCCTAACGCTGTCTCTGGCAACGGCGTCCCTTCCCGAGACCGTCGCACCCGGCGCGACAGTCTGGGCCGGATGGCCCGAGGACAAGGGCATCTTTCTGTGAGTGCTCAGAGGTGAGCCCCCGTGAAAAACGAAGCAAACCCGCAACAGGGAGGTAGAACCATGAACGACAAACACCAAGACGATTGCCTCGAGATCCTCGCCGGCCGCGCCCGACGTGGGGAGATATCGCGACGCCGCTTCACTCAGCTCGCCGCCCTGTTGTTGGGTAGCAGCGCCCTGAGCCTGCGCGGCCTGCCGGTTCTGGCCGATACGGGTGAGTTGGTCTTCGTCAACTGGGGCGGTGATGCGGGCAAGGCCTACGACAGTGCCTTCGGTCAAGCATTCCAGGCAGAAACCGGAATCGTTGTGAAACAGGACGGCTCCGGGCCGACGGAAGGCGCGATCGCTGCCCAGGCCGAAAGCGGCAAACCGGCCTGGGACATCGTCGATGCCGATCCCTTTTCGGCTGAGACTCTCGGCAAAAAGGGCATGATGGAGCCGATCGATTACAGCATCGTTGACCGGGGCAAGATGCGCGAAGGCTTCGGCTGGGACTATGCGGCCTCGTCTTACTTCTACTCCTACATCATCGCCTATGATGCGATGAAGTTCGGCGACAATCCCCCGACCGGCATGGCCGACTTCTTCGATGTGGAGACGTACCCGGGCAAGCGCGCCATGTACAAGTGGGGCGCGGCCATGTGGGAAGCGCTGCTGATGGGCGACGGCGTGGCACCGGAAAACCTCTATCCGCTCGACCTTGAGCGCGCCCATGCCAAGCTCGGCAGCTTCAAGGAGCATGTCATATCGTTCTGGGGTGGCGGCGCCGAAAGCCAGTCCCTCCTGCTGGAGGGCGAGGCCTCGATGGCGCTGATCTGGTCGACCCGGGCAAAGCTGATCGAGGAGGACTCGGGGGGAGATGTCCGCTTCATCTGGAACCAGGGCCTGATCGCGCCCGGCGCGATGGCGGTGCTGAAGAACAATCCCGGCGGAGCGGCAGCGGCGATGCAGTTCATCGCCGCAGCTCAGGATCCAGCCCGACAACTCGTCATGTTCGAGATGCTGGGGCAGGGCCCGGGAAATCCGGCGGCCGACGCCTTGGTCCCTGCGGACCAGGCACGTTTCAATCCGGAGGATCCGGCCAACTTCGCGCAGCAGGTGCCGCTCGACGTGGCCTGGTACGAGAAAAACTACGGTCCGGCTCTCGACGAGTACCTGAAAATCATCTCGGCGTGAGCGGCCGTTAGCGCTGCCTCCGGTCGTCTCCCTTCCGGGGGCAGCGCTCTTCCTGAAAGTCCGACATGTCCGCTGTTACGAAATCGGCGATCCTCGTCGGGCCGCTTCTGCTGTTCCTTGCGCTTATCTATGTCCTTCCCTTTCTCGGCGTCATACGTTGGAGCGTGACCCTTCCCGAGTTGGGGCTGGATCAATACAGAACGGCCCTGAACGACCCGCTGGTCCTGTCGGTCTTCTGGCGGACCTTGCGCATCTGCGCGCTGGTCACGGTTCTTTGCGTGTCGGCGGGCTATCTGGTCGCGCTGGTCTGGGTCCGTGGCAGTCCGCTGGCGCGGCTCCTGACCGAGCTCTGCATTCTGATCCCCTTTTGGATATCCGTGCTGACGCGGGCCTTCGGATGGCTCGCGCTGCTGTCGAACCGAGGCCTCGTCAACGGCTGGCTGCAGTCCGCCGGGCTCCTCGACGATCCTCTGCGGATGGTGCGCAACGAATTCGGCGTCGTCGTGGGCATGACCCACTTCCTGATCCCCTTCGCGGTCTTCCCGATCGCCTCGGCGATGCGCAGTCTCGATGAGCGCATCATCATGGCCGCGCGCGGCATGGGGGCCGGGCGGATCCGCGTCTTCTGGCAGGTCTTCGTACCCATGACCGGCCCAGGCATCCTGGGAGCCGCGCTTCTCGTCTTCGTCTTCGCGCTCGGGTTTTTCGTGACACCGGCAATCCTGGGCGGCGGCCGGAGCGTGTTGGTGGCCGAGCTGATCTACCTGCGGATCTTCCAAAGCCCCGACTGGGGCCTTGCCGCGGCCGTGAGCGTCATCCTCATGGTTTCGGTCGGCGCCTTGCTCGCGCTTCTGCTTCGCCAGTTCCGGCCCGGAGGCTCCCAATGACGGCGCTGCGCCCAAGCCTTCTCTCCGGCGCGCTTGTGGCGTCGATTGCCGTCTTTCTGCTCATGCCGCTTCTGGCCGTCATTCCCGTCTCCTTCACGCCGGCGCGCTATCTTTCCGTGCCCTCCGACGAATGGTCGCTTCGCCACTACTGGGCGCTTGTCGAGAACCCGGCCTGGGCCAGCGGCATCTGGCTTTCGATCCGGGTCGGGCTGCTGAGTGCCACTCTGGCTACGGCGCTGGCCCTGCTCTTCAGTCTTGGCATATGGATGATGCGACCGCGTTTCGCCGGGCTTATGATCGGCGTCGCTCTCCTGCCGATGGTGGCGCCGCCCGTCGTCTCGGCGCTGACGCTCTACTTCTTCCTCATATCGCTGAGCCAGGTGAACGATGTCATGGCCTACGACACCTGGGCGGGCGTCGTGCTGGCGCATGCCGTGATGATCGCGCCCTTCGCGGTGGTGCTGATCACCGTAGCGCTGGCGCAGGTCGACCGACGCATCGACCTGGCCGCGCGCGCGATGGGCGCCGGTCTCTTCACCCGCATCTTCCGGGTGATCCTGCCCAACATCCGATTCGGCCTGGTCACCGCCTTCTTCCTGACCTTCGTGCTCTCGTGGGAGGAAATCGGCGTCACCCTCTTCATCACCTCGGTTGATGCCGTCACGCTGCCGCGGCTCATGTGGATGGGCTTGCGCGACAACATCGACCCCGCGATCGCCGCCATCTCGGTGATCTTGATCGTCATTGTGGTAACCGCGGTGCTTGCCAAATCCGCGATTCGGGCCCTGATGGCCCGCCGCCGCCCCACAGCATGATCAACGACACCCGCCCGGCCATCGCGATCCGAAGGCACGGCCCGTCATTCGCCGCGGGGACGGTCCGCTGTCGCTAACGTGCTGGAAAAGGTGGTGCGGGTGGAGGGACTTGAACCCCCACGGCCTTGCGGCCACCAGATTTTGAGTCTGGCGCGTCTACCAGTTCCGCCACACCCGCAGGCCTTCGCCACCTATGGGACGCCTCTCGGCGCGAAAGCGGGCGCATCATAAACCACGGTTTTGCTTTGGCAACAGGCTGGGCGCTCCAAGCGGAGATACCGCTTCCGCCGGCCCGCTACTGCATCGGCCCCGGCTCGGGCGCCTCGTCCAGGGCGTCGAGCGGCAGGTCGCAGGGGCCGGCTTGGTGGTGGATCAGGCGCCACTGCCCCTCCTCGGTGACGAAGAGATTGGTGGCGACCAGCACGCTGCGCCTGACCACCTCGTAGCAGACCACATAGGCGGCCTCGCCGGCGACGAAGGCTTCGGCGTTGCGGCAGGTGATCTCCGGCGAATCCGGGTTGTTGAGAATGCCCTCCCAGCTCTCCATCACCTCCTCGCGGCCGGTCAGCGCCCGCCAGCCTGGGTGGATGCAGGCGACCGGCGCCTCGCGTGCCCAGAGCTGATCCATGGTCGCCAGGTCGCGGCTGCGGAAAGCCTCGTAGAAGGCAGCATTGGCGAAGAGGACGGCGGCACGTGTGCTCATGAATTGGGGTCCTGTATCGGCTGCGGCGGCCGCGGTCCGCGGTCAAGGGGTTTGCGAGCCGCAGCCTAACAGATTTCGCGACAGCAGGTGGAGGTTGCCGCCGGATGACGTCCGCCGACCTGTTTTCGGGCTGAATGGCGCGGTTTGACGCTGCGGCGTTGCCGCCGCCGCGCCGGGCTGCTAAAGCTCGCCGCGATCCTTTGTGGGGGAGGGGACGCCGCCTCGTGTTGCGCAGCCTGTACGATTGGACCATGGGCCTGGCCGCCCAGCGGCACGCCCTTGCGGCCTTGGCGCTGATCTCCTTCATCGAGAGCTCGGTCTTTCCGATTCCGCCCGATATCCTGATCATTCCCATGGTCCTGGCGGCACGCGACCAGGCCTGGCGGATCGCCCTCATCGCCACCGTGGCCTCGGTGCTGGGCGGGCTGCTCGGCTACGCCATCGGCGCCGGGCTCTACGAGACGGTGGGGCGGCCGATCCTGGATTTTTACGGCTACGGCGAGCGCTTCACCCGTTTCCAGGAGGTCTACGCGGAGTGGGGTCTCTGGATCGTCGCCGGGGCCGGCTTCACGCCCTTCCCCTACAAAGTCATCACGATTGCCAGCGGCGTGATGGACCTGGACCTGGCGGTCTTCTCGATCGCTTCGGTGGTCTCGCGCGGCGCCCGCTTCCTGCTGCTGGCCGGGCTGCTCTGGTATTTCGGCCCGCCGATCCGTCGCTTTATCGAGAACAACTTGCCGCTCCTGGCGACGCTCTTCTTCATACTGCTGTTCGGCGGCTTCATCGCGGTTCGCTACCTCTTCTAGCGGCTCGTCAGCGCCAGGATCAGCCGATGCAGCGGTAGTAGCTCGGCGAAGACCCCGACGCAGGTGGCGACGGCCGAAGATCCCGATACCGCCGAATGGTCCGGCAGGTCGCGCCAAAGCGCCAGGCTCTTGCGACGCAGTAGCTCGGCCCGAGGGTGAGCCGGATCGATCCCGGTCGGCACCCGTTTCAGCTCCGGCTCGTTCAGCCGATAGCCCTTTGCCACCAGGCCATCGATCAGCGCCGCGATCTCGCTACCGCCGGGATCCGCCGCCAGCGCGGCTCGGTAGGACGCGAGCAGCGCCTTGGAAAAGCCGAAGCTGCCCGCGCCAAGGATGACCGTGCGCGGCTCTAGGGATAGATAGAAGCCGAAGTCCGGCGCCTGATCGCCAGTAATCCTGGGGACCGCAGCGCCGGGGCCGTCGTCGAAGAAGGCCATGCGCACGTTGCAGCTGTAGGGCTGCTTGTCTTTCGAAAAGCGCAGATCCCGGTGAATGCGGAAGGTCTTTGCGCGGACCGGCCGATCCAGCAGAGCCTCGAGCTCTTTGCCGACCGCCGCCGCGAAGCGCTCGGCCGGTGCCTTGAGCTTTTCCCGGTAGAGCGCCTTGTGCTGCTCGAACCAGGCGCGGTCGTTGTTGCGTTCCAGATCGGCCAGGAAGCGCAGGCCTTCTTTTGGAAAGCCGGCGAAGGCCACCGTGGACAAGGCGCTTTTCCTCTCCCTTGCCCGCGACGTGGATGCTTTGCTCATTTCTTCGGTAATCCTCCCGCGAAATCGGCGGCGAGATCGATCCAGACCGCTAGGCTGGTCGCCTGGCAGGCCTCGGCTTCGACCCAGACCAGGCCGCCCATGGTGCGCTTGCCGAAGACCATGGGCTCGGCGCCGGGCAGGGCCAGAGCTTCGGCCGCGCGCGCCTTACCGACGCGAAACATGAAGCGCCCGACCTCCACGCCGCACAGCATGTTGCCGTTCAGAAACCAGCAGACGCCGCCGAACATGGCCTTCTCGCCGATGCCGGGCCGGCCGGCCAGCGCCGTGCGCATCCGCTTCGCGAGCTCAGGGTCGTAAGCCACGCCTTGGTCCTCCCCTTGTTTCAATCCACCAGCCCGCCCGGCGCGGGAGGCGCCAAGCGGGCGGGCGAGGATGGTCAGCTCGCCTTCTTCTCGTAGGTGATGAAGGCGATCGCAGCGCCGAAGGGATCGCTGATGGTCGCCATGCGGCCGACACCGGGGATGGACGTGGGTTCGCTCAGGCCCTTGGCGCCGGCCTCCAGGGCGGCGGCGTAGCGGCTGTCGACGTTGTCGACCGTGATGAAGATCATCCAACCGCCGTCTTTCGCAGGGTGCGGCCGGAAGCCGCCGACCGGCGCCTCGCCGACCAAGATGCCGGGGTAGCTGCTGCCGTCCTGCATCGGTAGCTCGGTGACCGCCCAGCCGAGCACCTTTTCATAGAAGCCGCGCGCCGCCGCCGGGTCCGCGCCGCAGTGTTCGATCCAGCTCGGGGCGCCGTGGGTCGCCATGGGTGATGTCGTCATCCTGTCCTCCTTGCGTTTCGTCGACTGTGCGCCGCGTTTTGGTGCGGCACTTGCAAGGACGTCGGGCAGGCCGCCTATCCGACAGCGGCAGAAATTTTTTCTTCGACCGCCGCCAGCCGCGTTTCGATGTAGGTGGCCTCCGCCTGGGTCGGCGCAAGGGCGAGGGCGTGGCGATAGGCCGTCTTTGCATCTTCGAACTGCCCTAGCTCGGCCTGGATGGCGGCAAGCGTCGTGTGATAGTGGCGGTAATCGGCCAGGCTTTCGGCGAGCGGCAACAGCAACGCGACGGCAGCTTCCTCGCCCTCGGTCTTGGAGACGGCGACCGCCCGGTTCAGGGTGACGATGGGTGAGGGCTGCAGGGCTTCGAGCAGCTCGTAAAGGCGTTCGATCTCGGCCCAGTCGGTCTCCGTCGGGCTCGCCGCCGAGCAGTGCACGGCGGCGATGGCGGCCTGGATCTGGTAGGGGCCGGCCGGGCCCTTGCGCAGGGCCTTTTCGATCAGAACGCGCCCTTCGGCAATCAACTCGCCCTCCCACAGGTGGCGGTCCTGCTCGTCCAGGGGCACCAGCGCGCCGTCGCGATCGAGGCGGGCCTTGCGGCGCGCGTGATGGAGCAGGCAGAGGGCGAGTAGCCCCATCACCTCAGCTTGGCCCGGGAACATGGCCAGCAGCAGGCGGGCCAGGCGGATTGCTTCTTCGCAAAGGGCGACCCGGATGTGCAGCTCGCCGGCGCCGGCCGAATAGCCCTCGTTGAACAGCAGGTAGACCATGGTCGAGACCGCGTTCAGGCGCTCTGCCCGCTCGCGCGGCGCCAGCGTGTCCAGCCTGGCGGCCACAGCGATGGCTTTCTTCTTGGCCCGCGTGATGCGCTGCTCCATGGCCTTAGGGCGAATGACGAAGGCGCGCGCGATCTCGGCTACCGAGAGGCCGGCCACGACCTTGAGCGCCAGCGCCAGCTGGTCCTGCACCGGCAGCTCCGGATGGCAGCACATGAACAGCAACCGCAGCACGTCATCGCGCAGATGCGCCTGATCGATGGCCGCGGCGTAGAGCGCTTCGGGATCGCCCGGCTCATGGAGTCGCGCCTCGTCGAGAGGGTCTGCCAGGCCGCTGCGGGCGCGCCGCTGTTGGTCGATTCCGGCGTTGCGCGCGACCAGCACCAGCCAGGCCGTCGGGTCGCGCGGCAAGCCCTGGCCCGGCCAGCGCCGCATGGCACGCAGGCAAGCCTCCTGGTAGGCGTCCTCAGCCAGGTCCAGGTCCCGGAAGTAGCGGGCCAGCGCGGCCAGCGCCCGCGGCCTGGCGGAGGCCAGATGGGCCGCGATACCGTCGCTCTCGGTCATGCGATCACGACCCGGGACCGCCGAACCAGGCGACGGGGCGGACCTCCATGATGGCGACGCCCTGCGGCAGCTGCTTGGCGGCGTCGATTGCCTCCTCGATGCTGTCGCATTCGACCACGTAGAATCCGAGCAGTTGCTCCTTGGTCTCGGCGAAGGGGCCGTCCAGCACGACGACCGACTGGCCCTGGCTGCGCACCGTCATGGCGGTCGAAGTGCCCATGAGCTTGGCGACCGGGCCCAGCTTGCCCTCTTCGGCGAGCTTGGCCTGCAGGTCCCGGTGTTTCTGCAGCACCGCTTCCTGCTGCTCCTCGGGCAGGCGATCGAACAGGCCTTCGTCAGCATAGATCAGAATCGAATAGTGCATGCTTCCGCTCCGAAAAAGAGAAACCGATCCAAGGACGCGCCAGCCGCCAGCGATCCGACATGACAAACGGACGCCAGGGCCCTGGTGCCCGGCGGATCTTACGTCTATATCTCACGGCATGATGCAGCTTCTCACCGAACGCCCGCATCTCGGGCCTCTTCTGGTCATCGCGGCCTGCCTGGGCGCGCTCGGCACCGCCTTCGCCTCGGAGATCTGGGGCGGTCTGCAGCCCTGCATCCTCTGCATTTACCAGCGCTACGTCTACGGCGTCGCCTTCCTGATCGGGCTCGCCGGGTTGGCGCTCAGCGGTCGTCCGGCTCTGGTGCGGCTGAGCCTTTGGCTCGCCGGGCTGACCTTCCTTGTGGGTGTGGCCATTGCGTTCTTCCACGTCGGCGTCGAGCAGCACTGGTGGCGCGGCACGGCGGATTGCCATGCACCGGCCTTGGATGCCACTCTTTCCGTCGATGAGCTGCGCGAGCAGCTGTTGAACAAGAGCTTCGTGCCCTGCGACGAGATACCCTGGTCGCTCTTCGGCATCTCCATGGCCGGCTACAATACCGTCGCCTATCTGATCCTGGCCCTGGCCGCCATCTGGGCAGCACGGAGTTTGAAAGGACAGCGGACGGCGTGAGCGAAAAATCGGCGAAGCACGGCGAACGCAAGCGTGGCGGACGGCACACCGGCGACCCGCGCTTGCCGGGCGACCTTGGTCCAGAGGCTCTGTTGCGGCGGATGATCCGCGTCGATCATGCCGGCGAGTACGGCGCCCGGCGCATCTACGAAGGCCAGCTCGCCGTGCTGGGCGGCAGCCCGAGCGGTCCCACCTTGCGCCACATGCACGAGCAGGAGGCGCGCCACCTCAAGACCTTCGAGGCACTGATGGTCGAGCGGCGGGTCCGACCGACCCTACTGCAGCCACTCTGGCACGTGGCCGGCTTCGCGCTCGGTGCCGGGACGGCGCTGATGGGCGAGAAGGCGGCGATGGCCTGCACCGTCGCGGTCGAAGAGGTGATCGACGAGCACTACGCCAACCAGGCCGAGCAGCTGGGCGACGACGAGACGGCGCTGCGCGAGACCATCGAGGAGTTCCGCGCCGACGAGCTGGAGCATCGCGACACGGCGCTCGAGCATGGCGCGGAGCAGGCGCCCGGCTACGAGGTGCTGAGCGCGGCGGTCAAGGCCGGCTCACGGCTCGCCATCTGGCTATCGAAACGGATCTAGGAGCCGGCCGGCTTTCTGGGCAGGGTTACCGTCACGGTCGTTCCGCGGCCCGGCGCGCTGTCGGCAACGATACTGCCTCCATGAGCCTCGACCATCTGGCGGCACAACCCGAGGCCTAGACCGGTCCCGATCTCGCCGCGCGTGCCGGAGGCGCTTTCGTGCTGGGCGAGCCTGAAGAGATCGGCCGCCTTTTCCGCACCCATGCCGATGCCGGTGTCGGCCACCGATAGGGCCACGGAATTGGGCTGCACGCCGACGGCGATCACGACCGATCCGTTCTTGTCCGTATACTTGATGGCGTTGTGAATGAGGTTTCGCAGCACCGTACCGATCGCCCGCCGGTCGACCATCGCGACCGTCGGCACTGCCCTGATCTGTAGCGTGATGCCCTTATGGGCCGCATCGGTGGCGTAGAGTTCCGCCACCAGTACCGCAAGCTTGGCAAGATCGACCTCCTCGCGGTTCAAATCGTTGACGCCCATTTCCAGGCTGACCCACTGCAGCACGTTTTCCAGGACGCTGAGCGCATTGGTGCCGGCCGTCCGGATTCCTGTTGCGTATGAGTGGATCTCTACCCGCTTCAATCTATCGCTGCTGCGCGACAGCACTTCGGCCGGCCCTATGATGGCGTTGAACAGGTTGCGCACGTCGTGGCTGATCACGCCGAGGATCAGATCCTTTTGGGAGTTGGTGTTCTCCAGGTCGCGAGTGCGTACCTCCAGGGCGGCCTCGGCAGCCTTGCGATCGGCGACCTCCAGGCGGAGCCGGCGGTTGAACCTGGCAAACAAAAGCGCTGCCGCCGCGAGGACGACGATCAGGGCGAACTCGGTGAACAAGGCCGGAAGTGCCCAGCCCGGCATCTGCTGCGGATTGGGATCGTAGAGAAAGCCGGAAAGATCGACCGTCTCACTGGGGAGCAATCCGAGCCCCTGATAGACCTCGGCGATCCGACGCCAGCGGCCCGGGTTCATGTAGCCCAGTTCGACGATATTGGCCCGCACGAGATCCTGCATAGCCCGACCCTCGAATAGCAGATGGTCCAGGCTCTTATCCGGAGCGTGGCGCTCGTGGAGAATGCGGGCGGTGCCAGCAATGTCCGCCATGGCGTCGTGCCAGCCTTTCAAGCTGGCCTCGCGGAAACGTGCCACCAGATCGGGATCACGGGAAAGCAGGCCTTCGCTGGTGAACAGCACGTCGCCGTAGAAATCGACGCCGTAGGTGCGCGGCAGGATAAGGCTGTAGGCTATGCCCTGCTGCGCGAGCGTGTAGGGCTCGTTGGTGACATAGGCGTCATAGGCGTCGGTCGCTCCATCGACCAGCGCTTCGACCTGGTAGGTGGTCGGTACGAAATTGAGACTTTCAAGCGGGATTCCCTCTGCGGCAAAAGGGGCCACCAGCTCTACGCTCTCGGACCAGGGCAGAATGGTCATCAGGCGTTTGCCAACCAGGTCGTGCAGCTTCAGCGACCTCGGTTCGCCGAGGTGGAGCCAGGCATGGAGCGAGTGTTGAAAGATGGCGGCCAAGGCGACGATCGGCCGCCCTCGTGCCCGCTCCAGGATCAAGCCCGAGCCGGAGATGCCGAAGTCCGCTTGGCCGCTGGCGACCGCGTCAACCGCCGCGGGATGGTCCGGGCGGTCCGGTTGCATTGGAACAATTGTGACGTCCAGCCCCGCATCCCTGTAGTGGCCGTTTTCCTGAGCCATGAAATAGCCGGCGAACTGGAACTGCGGGACCCAGCGCAGTTGCAAGGTAACCGGTGTAAGGGGCTGATCCGCCTCCTGAGACCAAGCGATGCTCGAAAGTCCGAGCGTCAGGATGGCGACTGTAAGTCCGACAAGGCGGCGGCCAAGCCTTGCGGGGATCGCGTACGGGAATGTTGCCGCTCGGACCAGTTCATGACCCGACCTGATCAATGTGGTCCGTGCGTGGGGAGACAATCTAGCGATAGGCAACGCGGACGTCCTTCGAAGCGGGACCTGACCAGCCTTATCGAAGGGGTCCACGGCCTTTCAGAGGAGCATTTCGTTTGTATAGCGACAATGTAACACTACTTGGGGCTGCAGCGAAAGAACGGTCCAATCGGTGCTGCCGGGCGCATAAGGGGTAATCCGGTTCGGCCAAAAGGGGGAAAGCCCGGTCGAATGCTATTCGCGCGTGACGAAGCATCCGACAGAGCCGCGCCAGGATCTCCGGAGTTGACCGAGTTCGTTGCTACCGAGCAGAAGCGGCGCCGCTAGTCTTCCAGCTCGGTATCCCAATAGAGGAAGTCGTTCCAGCTCTCATGCAGGAAATTCGGTGGGAAGGCGCGGCCGTTTTCCTGCAGCTGGTAGGTTGTCGGCTGGACCGCCGGTTTCAAGGGATGCATGCCGCACTCGTAGGGCATGCTGTCGCCTTTCCTCAGATTGCAGATCTGACAGGCAGTGAGGACGTTGGTCCAGGTGGTCCGCCCACCGCGCGACCGCGGCACCACATGGTCGAACGTCAAGTCCTCCGAGGCGTAGTCGTCGCCGCAGTATTGGCAGGTGAAGCGATCACGCAGGAAGACGTTGAACCGGGTGAAGGCGGGCCGCCGGTCGAGGTGCACGTATTGCTTCAACGAAATGACGCTGGGCAGGCGCATCTCGAAGGTCGGCGAGTGCACGACCCGTTCGTACTCGGAGATGATGTTGACGCGCTCAAGGAAGACCGCCTTGACGCTGTCCTGCCAGGACCAGAGCGACAAAGGGAAGTAGCTCAGCGGGCGAAAGTCCGCGTTGAGCACAAGGGCCGGGTAGGCTTCCACCGATGCCGTCACGCGCCGCACCTCTCACAGGTTGCTCCTGCGGGTGCCGCGGGCGTCCCGCAACACCCGAGAAAGTGATACTTGAGCCCGCCGCTAAACACAACATCTTGGAGGCCGGGCGAAAAAATTTGGGAATTATATACGATAGTGCCCGTTTTATGCTTGACCCCTTAGGCTAATTTTGATTCAATAGTGCCTAGGAAACAAAGGGGAATAACCATGAAAGCTCCGGGTAAAGCAGATCGCGAAGGCATCAGCCTTGTAAAGCTGATGAGGATGTTCCCCGATGATACGAAAGCTGAGCAATGGTTCATCCAGCATCGTTGGCCGGATGGTCCGCATTGCCCGCACTGCGGATCGGTAAATGTTCTATCTGGCGCAAAACACAAAACCATGCCTTTCCGGTGCCGCGAGAAAGGGTGTCGCAAGCGGTTTAGCGTTCGCACGGCAACCACGATGGAATGCTCCAACCTCGGCTATCAGATTTGGGCAATCGCTATCTACATGATGACGACAAACCTCAAGGGCGTGTCGTCCATGAAGCTGCATCGCGATCTTGAAATCACCCAGAAGAGCGCATGGCATCTAGCGCACCGACTACGCAAAGCTCTTGAGGATGATGGGGTTGAGTTGCCGTTTGCCGGTCCCGTAGAAGCCGACGAAACCTACATCGGAGGCAAGGAAAAGAACAAACACGCCCAAAAGAAGCTGCGGGCAGGGCGCGGTGCCGTCGGCAAGACGGCGGTTGCTGGTATCAAGGACCGCGCCACGGGGCAGGTCAAGGCGCAACCCGTGGCCAGAACAGATGCGGAAACGCTGCAAGGCTTTGTGGAAGCCCATACCGCACTGGACAGTCAAGTATTCACGGATGACGCGACTGCCTACAAGGGTGTTGATAGGCCGCACCAGGCCGTCAAGCACTCGGTTGGTGAGTATGTCGCTGATATGGCACATACCAACGGCATGGAGAGCTTTTGGTCGATGCTCAAGCGCGGCCATCACGGCGTTTATCACAAGATGTCACCCAAGCATCTTGACCGCTATATCAACGAGTTCTCAGGCCGCCATAATAGCCGCCCGAAGGACACCATTGATCAAATGGCTGGCTTGGTTAGCCGCATGATTGGCAAGCGGCTCCGCTATACCGATCTAATTGCCGATAACGGATTGGCCGCAGGGGCGCGGTCATGAGTACCGCTGTATCCGATCTGTCATCCGAGTTACGCAATCAGGTTTTTGGAACCGTGTTGGCCGATCCGCCATGGCGCTTTATTAACAGAACGGGAAAGGTCGCGCCTGAACACCGCAGACTGACCAGATACGACACGCTATCTGTGACAGAAATTGCTGAATTACCGATCAGAAATCATGTTGTTGACGTGGCGCATTGCTATCTTTGGGTGCCGAACGCACTTTTGCCTTACGGTCTCCGCGTTCTCGAAGCGTGGGGGTTTGAATATAAAACCAATCTGATCTGGCACAAGATCAGGAAAGACGGTGGTTCTGACGGTCGCGGTGTTGGGTTTTATTTTCGGAACGTAACAGAGATTTTGTTGTTTGGTGTACGTGGCAAAGGTGCACGTACGCTCGATCACGGGCGCAGACAAGTTAACCTTATAGCTAGCCGGAAACGAGAACATTCGCGCAAGCCCGATGAACAATACGAGTTGATTGAACAATGCAGTTGGGGACCGTACCTGGAGTTATTTGGCAGGGGCTCACGCGAAAACTGGACTGTGTGGGGTAATCAGGCTGAGCAATATGAACCTAATTGGCCAACATACAAGCACAACTCTGCCAACATCGCTGCACAATGAGTTTGCGCAATCTAGAATCTGCCGGATTTGATATTCGGGCGCAAAATCACGTCGAAGCCGTTCTTATCGAAGATTTCCCAGAACCGTTTCGCGAATTGTGCGACGTGCTGTCGGCTTTTAGAATTGAAGATGTAGAGTTGATCCGCAGCGGTGGCGGCGAAGCTAGCTTCACTCAAAGACTTCGGCGAGCACTTACTGAGCGCGGTTGGCATAAGCGAAATATTGAAATTCAGAAGGTTGTTGACGGTGAACCGCGTGCAGGAATAACGCATGAAATTGATCACGTCAGGAAAACGGAAAAGGGATCAATTGCACTCGAAATAGAATGGAACAACAAGGACCCGTTCTTTGACCGGGATTTGGAGAACTTTCAGAGGCTGCATGCAGAAGGTGCGATTAGTGTGGGCATCGTCGTTACGCGCGGGAAATCATTTCAAGATCATATGGTTCAAATCATTCGTGAGTGCGCGGCGAATAATGGTGTTTCCAGTTTTGACGATTTAGCCGTTTTCGGTGTCAATCCCACAATTCGTCAAAAGCAAATTGTTGAGCGTTCCGGCGAGGATTTTCTGATAAGTTGGGCCAGACAATTTGTTGGTGACAAATTTGGCACGGCCACTACTCACTGGGATAAGCTTGAAAATCGGATTGATCGCGGAGTAGGCAATCCGTGCCCTTTGTTGCTGATCGGCATCCCGGTATCAATAATAGTGAGATCAACGGGGAACCAAAAATGACGGAGAAGAAAATTAAGACCACGGCAGAAAAGCTTGCCGATTCACATTACCAGCCCAACAAAACGGATATGAAAACTGACATAAGTGTTCCGGTTACGCCCGAACGATTGGTAAAGGCTGTCGTCCAGGGCGGTGCTCAGCGTCGAGAAGATAGGGCCGCAGATAAATGAGCAAAACGGGCACTATCGTATATAATTCCCAAAAATTTCACGTGCCTGTCATGATGTTGTAGGCCGTGCCTAATCCGGCGCCTCAGAAAGCGGCGCTAATCGCGTAAGACGCGAACGCGCTATTCATCCAGGGCGCGCAGTAGCGCTATTCCTCAGGTAGTGTCCAGAATCTTTCGCACTTTGGGGTTGGCGGCCTGTCCCGTCAGGCACTCATTTTGTGCTGTTTGAGTAGGTTCATATTCATATAGCGCTTGCTCGACCACTTGGTGCCGGCGATGTGCCTCAATCTGGCCGCGGCCAGGTTGAGAGCCGATTGACCATCTGGAAAGGCGCCGACCACACGGGTCCTCCGTCGGATTTCGCGCATGATGCGCTCCAGTGGGTTGTTGGTCCTGATCCGGCGCCAGTGTTCGTTTGGGAAGGCGTAGTAAACCAGGGTCTCGTC
>Ga0209458_1000174_pt1 | contig 32366 bp, 31 predicted proteins | sample WorMetLIZAISLAND_FD_187411 | JGI IMG/M metagenome (GOLD analysis project Ga0209458, IMG submission 187411) | Marine gutless worms symbiont microbial communities from Max Planck institute for Marine Microbiology, Germany - Inanidrilus manae... ...
TCAGACACGACGCTACGGCGTCCAGCAGCGTCGCCACACGCCGACGGTGGAGATGTTGCAACAACGGCTCCAGGCAGTGATGTAAAATGAGGCTGACATGCATGGGGGGCTCCTGGTCGGTGTGGTGACTTTCCAGGGACCACAATACCCCATGCATGTCCAAATTTATAGTAAATGAGCGTCACAACTTGTTGTTTTAAATCTAAATAATCTGGGGGTGCATCAGGGGTAGTGGCTAATTTATAAGGCGATTGCCGGAAAATGATATACGCAGGATGGGTCGGATATTCGTTCGTCTTCAAGGGGCGACAACAGGCGCATCGTTGTGCTATGTAACTGTTGTCGCGACACAGAAGACGGACGAAAAGACAAGCAGGCTGGTCTGTCATTTGACAGAAATCGCCTAAGTATAAGGGGTCAAACCAGGACACCCTCGATGCGGTCCAGGGCCTGCTCCAGATTCTCCCGACTGGTGGCGATGGAGATACGCACGTGCCCGGCAAGGCCGAAGGCGGAGCCGGGGACCAGGGCGACGCCGGCTTGTTCGATCAGGAACTCCGCCAGGTCCAGGTCATTGCGTACCGTGCCGAGCGTCTCGATCAGTCCCTCCACCTGCGGGAAGACATAGAAGGTGCCGTCGGTAGGCAGGCATCGGATGCCGGGTATGCGGTTGAGGCGTTCCACCACACAGTCGTGGCGCTCCTTGAAGGCCGCGGTCATGGTCCGGATACAGTCCTGGGGACCTGCGAGCGCCGCCTGGGCGGCTACCTGAGAGATGGAAGCGGGATTGGAGGTGCTCTGGGACTGCACCTTCTTCATGGCCTTGATGATTTCCTGGGGACCGCCGGCGTAGCCGATGCGCCAGCCCGTCATTGCGTAGGCCTTGGAGACGCCGTTGAGTACCAGGGTGCGCGGTGCCAGATCGGGACAGGCGTGGAGGATGTTGACGAAGGGTTCATCGGCGGCCCACCGGATGTGCTCGTAAATGTCGTCGGTCGCTATGATGGCGCGTGGAAATTCCCGCAGCACCGCGCCGAGAGCGGCGAGTTCTGCGCGCGTGTAGGCGATGCCGGTGGGATTCGAGGGGCTGTTGATAACCACCAGTTTGGTCCGCCCGGTCATGGACGCTTGCAGCTGATCGGGGGTGATCTTGAACTTGCGATCGGCCCTGGCCTGTACCAGCACCGGGGCACCCCCGGCCAGGATGGCCATATCCGGGTAGGAGACCCAATAGGGGGTAGGGATGATGACCTCATCGCCCGGGTCCAGGATGGCCTGGGCCAGGTTGTAGAAGCTCTGCTTGCCACCGCAGGAGACCAGGATCTGGTCCGGGGTATAGGCGAAGCCGTTCTCGCGCTGGAATTTGGCGATGATCGCCTGCTTGAATTCGGGGGTGCCGTCTACCGCCGTATATTTGGTGAAGCCGTCCTCGATGGCAGCGATGGCCGCCTCCTTGATGTGCTCGGGCGTATCGAAGTCCGGTTCCCCGGCGCCGAGTCCGATGACGTCCTTACCGGCGGCGCGCAGGGCCTGGGCACGGGCCGTGACGGCGAGGGTGGGGGAGGGCTTGATGACCTGTACGCGGGCGGAAAGCTTGCTGCTCATGCTCAGGGGGCTCTCGGTGCTTATCGTTGGAGCGGGTGGCGCCCTGGTGTTCGGCGCTCAAACCATTAATGATACCCCAAAGCCCGAACCCGGAGCACAGGGGAAGATGTGGCCGACCAGGGTGAGCGCGTATAAATCTTCCTGGAAACGTGATGTTGCCGGATTGGTTTTCCCGACGCTGGAAGGCTCGTAGGTGCGGAGCAAGCCGGCGCCTAGCCGGTCATGGCCAACCACCGCAGTTGCGGCTGACGACCGGAAGCTGGCAGCAACCTGTTAATCGACAACAAATTTATACGCGCTCGCCCTGGCGACCGACCGGGAGCGCGCGTAGACGCCCGGTGTGTTTTGACCTCGCCCCATCCTGAACTAAGCTGCCTTAAATCGGTGGCCCATCAGCAGCAACCCCCGCTGTTTGAGGGGAAAACTTTCAGCGACAAAGATTGCCTTCATCTCATCATGGAAACCGCATTGAATTTCGAAAAGGTCTGGCAGCTGTTCCAGGAAACTGACCGTAAGTTCCAAGAAATGCAACGGGCCTGGGATCATAGCTTCCAAGAGATGCGCCGTGAGCTCCAGGCGTCGCAACAGGACTTGGATCGCAGATTCCGGGAAACGGACAAAAAGATGAAGGCCCTGCAGGACCTGTTCGAAGGCCAGTGGGGCAAGCTGATGGAGAGCCTGGTGGAAGGAGATCTGGTCCACTTGCTGGGCAAGTGGGGAATCCAGGTCAATGATACCTCGACCCGGCGCAAGGGTAGCCGCAATGGAGAGAGCTATGAGTTCGACGTCATCGCCCACAACGGCGAGGAGATCGTCATCGTGGAGGTGAAGACGACCCTGCGGGTCGGGCTGGTCAAGAAATTCATCAAGCGCCTGCAGCAAGCCAGGCACTATCTGCCCGAATTCAGGACCTATCGGGTATTCGGTGCAGTGGCCTATCTACGCGCGGAACAGGCGAGCGACCAGCATGCGCAGAACCAGGGGTTATTCGTGATTCGGGCCACTGGCGACAGCGCCGCCATCGTCAATCCTGCGGACTTCCAGCCCCGGCAGTTCGGATAGCGGCAACACTCTTCTCCGCCGGTGGGTACCTCGTCCAAGGCCTTCGTACTCGAATCCGGCTTCGCCCCCGCTGGGGACCAGCCGCAGGCAATCCGCCGCTTGGCGGCGGGTCTGAACGACGGCGAGGCGGGTATGACGCTGCTCGGAGTGACCGGCTCGGGCAAGACCTTTACCATCGCCAACCTGATCGCGCGGGTGCAGCGCCCGGCCCTCGTTTTGGCCCCCAACAAGACCCTGGCGGCCCAGCTCTATGGGGAGATGCGGGAATTCTTTCCGCGCAATGCGGTGGAGTACTTCGTCTCCTACTACGACTATTACCAGCCCGAGGCCTATGTGGCCGCCAGCGATACCTACATCGAGAAAGACGCCTCCATCAACGAGCACGTCGAGCAGATGCGCCTGTCGGCCACCAAGGCCCTGTTGGAACGCCCGGACGTCATCATCGTTGCCACTGTCTCCTCGATCTATGGCCTCGGCGATCCCGACGCCTACCTCAAGATGGTCCTGCACCTCTCTCGCGGCGACCTGCTCGACCAGCGGGCCCTGCTGCGGCAGTTGGCCAATCTTCAGTATCGGCGCAACGAGGTGGAGCTGCACCGGGGGACCTACCGGGTGCGTGGGGATGTGATCGACATCTATCCGGCGGAATCGGATGACGAGGCAGTCCGCGTAGAGCTGTTCGACGACGAGATCGAGGCCATCTCCCTCTTCGATCCCCTGACCGGCAAGGTGATGCGCAAGGTCCCGCGCTACACGGTCTTCCCCAAGACCCACTATGCGACCCCGCGAGAGACGATCCTGAACGCGGTCGAGCAGATCAAGCAGGAGCTCAAGGAACACCTGGACTGGTTGCGGGAGCACGCCAAGCTGGTGGCGGCCCAACGCCTGGAGCAGCGCACCCTGTTCGACCTGGAAATGATGTTGGAGGTGGGTTACTGCTCGGGGATCGAGAACTACTCCCGCTACCTCTCTGGTCGTGCTGCCGGCGAGCCGCCGCCGACCCTTTACGACTATCTGCCCGCCAATGCCCTGGTGGTGATCGACGAGAGTCACGTGACCGTGCCTCAGTTGGGGGCCATGTACCGGGGCGACCGCTCCCGCAAGGAAAACCTAGTAGCATACGGATTCCGCCTGCCCTCGGCCCTCGACAATCGGCCCCTGCGCTTCGAGGAGTTCCAGGCCCGCCAACCCCAGACCATCTATGTCTCGGCCACCCCGCGCGAGTTCGAAATCCAACACTCGGGGGCGGTGGTGGAACAGGTGGTGCGCCCCACCGGTCTGGTGGATCCTGAGGTCGAGGTACGTCCTGCCCTGACCCAGGTGGACGACCTGCTCTCGGAAATCCAGCTCCGCGTCGCCCGTCACGAGCGGGTCTTGGTCACCACCCTGACCAAGCGCATGGCCGAGGACCTGACCGACTACCTGGACGAGCATGACGTGCGCGTGCGCTACCTGCATTCGGATATCGATACGGTCGAGCGAGTGGAGATCATCCGTGACCTGCGCCTGGGGGAATTCGATGTGCTGGTGGGGATCAACCTGCTGCGCGAGGGGCTCGATATGCCGGAGGTCTCCTTGGTGGCCATCCTGGACGCGGACAAGGAGGGCTTTCTGCGCTCGGAAGGCTCACTGATCCAGACCATCGGACGGGCTGCGCGTAACGCCAACGGCAAGGCCATTCTCTATGCCGACGAGATAACTGGCTCCATGCGGCGCGCCATCGACGAGACCGAGCGTCGGCGCACCAAGCAGATCGCCTTCAATACCGAGCACGGCATTACCCCCCAGACCATCCGCAAGGCGGTAGCGGATATCCTGGAGGGTGCTACCCCCGGCGCGGCCACTGGGTCCCGGGGGCGGGCCCGGGAGTACGCCAAGGTGGCGGAGGAAGTGGCCGAGTACGCCAGCCTGACGCCGGCGCAGATGACCAAGAAGATCAAAGCCCTAGAAAAGGCCATGTACCGGCATGCCAAGGATCTGGAATTCGAGCAGGCCACCGCCATCCGCGACCGCATCCGGGAACTGCGGGATCGGGGGATTGCGGCGTGAGAGTAACTTCACGTTGCCGCACGTTACGAATTGATTACTATGTTAACCTGACCACAAAATATAGTAAGGATATCCCCAAAACACGTAGCAAATTAGAAACTTTGGTGTCAATAAAAACATTGACTTCCAACTGACAAGCTCTTTTTTTGCTTCGCCGATCTCGTACAATCTCGCTTTCTTAGCATCACCCTCTAGGGAGGAGTTTGCATTGATTTCCTCCCGTAAAGAAGCAAATATCTTTTTGAAAGGTCTTCGGTCACTACGATTCTCATATATTTTGAAGGTAAGTAAAACTAAAACCAAAAGGATAGCTATTACTCTTAAATAGTTGTCAGTCACACCCCATGTCCCCAAGGTAGCAACAAAGAGCCAGATTGCCTCCAGATTTAGAATTTCATATTGCCTATTATGTAATCTCTTATTTTCAATATTTTTTGTGAATACTCTTTGTTATCACCAAAACCGAAACCACTTGATGATTTTCCAATTACCCTTCTTACCATTTTCGTCTCTCTGAATCACAGTTTTCTGCGGTGTAGCTGGTTATTGCTCAGTCCCTGACATCAGGAATAATCGGACGAAGCCAGTATTCGCCCATACACTAAAAACAAATGGCGTTCATCTATGGGCCTATATAGAAAATGATATTCCAGATCTTTTATCAAATCGGGGTCAACCGTTTCTATCTCTACATCCATTATTGCTATACTGTTCTCAATCGCGAACCCGGAATTTTCCATAAGCACGGTTTTCTCCTCTTCTTCTTTTGGTCTGTATTCTGCGTTGTTTAGATGTATTTGAAGAGGTGAATATTTCATTGCTTCAATAACTTTAGTGCGCGAAGCGCATCATAGTTTAAACTATGGACTTTAAGTCCCTTCACTTTCAGCCCGTGGCTTGTCCACGGATGAGGAATTTAGTCCTCCAGACTATGGACTTTCAGTCCATAGTGGTTGATTATCCAGTTCGCTTTCAACGATGCTGCTTTATCCTTTGAAATGAGTTTTTTATGAACATATTCCGACCATTCCTTCGAATAGCAATCAATCGAGTCATCAGGGTCACCATCTCTCCTCTTTTTGTCAAAATGGTATTCTTTGTATCGAATTACATCAAGATAATAACTCCTGACCAACGCATAAAATCGGAATGGATCTATAAAATGAGAGAAGTTATCATTCAAACTTAACGCATCTACATATTCCTTTGCATGGTTCACAAGGCAGTCATATTTGCCTCTTGCTTTCTCCTCGTAGTATCCCTTATATATATCCGATATCCTTCTGGAAATAGGGGGATAAAATTCACGCATTTTAAACTCCATAGCTATCAGGGAAAAACATACCCCCTGCCGGCCAACATATGTGGCGCAGGTAGTAGATAACACCGACGCTCCTCTACCTACTATATCCTTTTTTTCTAAGCTCCAGTAAATATTGGACGCGTTCTTTCACTCGGTCACCAGGGTTGCAGGCAACATAATCAATCTGCTTCCCTGTATTATCCCGCCCGCCTGCGACACTAGAGGCGTCTTGATCTCTACGGAAATAAAAATCGAACTGTTCGCGTATTTCTTTTTCGGACAGAGAGCGATAGTTTTTGATCATGATGTCACCTCGCGCGACAGATTTACTCATGGCACAATTTCTAAGCAGCATAACTGCTCTATTAGTTAGTAATGTTCATGGTTCCTTAGGATCGTCACAAATAAGAACGCTTTCGTCCAATTGTGTTTGCCCATATTTCCTCCGCACCGCATTAGTTGCAGACAGAAGAACGAGTGCTTTATCCTTTTGAACACATTTGCCTTTTAACATCAAATTAATCCAATGTTGCCTGACTTTATTTGCGGATAGTCCGGACAGAAAGCTGCTCCAATCCTTTCTTAGTATCTTTCTCTCATTACTTTTGATCCGAAATACATTTATTTCATCGAGGAGTTTATCCAGATTTTGGATGTAGTAACAGTTCGACATTTGTTTGGCCATTTCAGAATTAAGTTCGCAGAGATTTTGGTAGTGCTCAACATGTAGTGATCGTGCAATTCTTCCATCGAAGAAGAAAAAGGTTCCACAGGAGATTCATCACTACCCATTAAGCACTACCGGAATTTCAGTGAAATTCCGTAACAATCTTCTTAAAAATAGCTAAAAATTTTCAGAAAGTAAAGGAAAATTAGCGGAGAATTTTAAAAATTCTCTAAAAATATGAAATTTTGGTTGAAGATGCTTATATCCCTTTGATTTTATAGCTAAAAAGGTTGCATGGGACAGGACTACAATTCAGCTCCTGAACGATAAATGTCAACAATTTCTGGTCACCTTGATCGTTGATCGTTCACAACCTAAGGGGCTCAGCCATAGAAAACCTTGAGCATGAATCATGTAATCGCCCGGATCACTTGGATACTCCTCAAACCAGTTCTCGATTTGCAGCCTCTGGAAATCTGCGAAATCCGTGACATTGTGGGTAACCAGCACCAAGTCGCTCACGGCAGCGATCGCTGCGATCTGGGAATCCGGGTAGGAAGGGGATCTGCCTGCTTGACGGAGACGAACACGCTGTTCAGCCTGCCATTGCGCGGCACGCCCGTCAAAGCCGATGATCGGAAGGATAGGCAGGGTGTCGGAAGAGATAGTCTTCGATTTGTTGTCAGCGCTTGCCTGCGGGTAACAGGAACATGCCGTAGAGGACCTCCTGCCAGATCATGGAAAAGATCGCAAGCGACGCACCTTTGACCTCGATCCTCTCCAGGACGAACAGATTCGGCCCGCAGCGATAGGCTCAAAAGTATATGGTGGTGGATAAATTTTAAGTGGTGAAGTCTGCTTGGTTCTTTTTCTTCACCGTTACAATCCGGAAATAGAATTAGTTCGTTCAGCCCCTTCCGCGTCATTCCGGCAGGGATTGCCGGAATCCAGGTGCCAGGGATGGCAAAACATGCCTTTAACCACTACCGAGTATATTGGTATATTGAGCAGATACCTCAGCCGGGCCATTTAAATTCCCGTGCTGGTCGACGGTCACGCCAGAAGTCGACTTCCTCCTGGGACCGATCGACGGGTTCGAATGCCGGATCGGACCGCATCTCGCTGAATAAGGTCCCATAAGTTGCGTTGCTTCCACCCTTGGCGCAGGTGCTATACTCATCCTCGAACAACGGCACGGGGCGGGCTTACCGCACCGGGTGATGTGCACGGCGCCCGCCCCGCTCCGCTGGCTGTTGTCACGTTTCAGAAATTGCTGGCCATGAGGGGGTATCCTCAACTCCCGCGAATCATTTTCCGTATGCGATCCGCCCGAGCAGCTGGTTTCGGGTGCGTGGATGTCAATCCTGTAAATGCACTAAGCCCTTTCGCATCGCCATCTCCAAGTTTTTCCAAGGCGGTAACCGCCGCGTTAAGCTTGCGACGACTGTCGCGAAGCGTTTTCAGGCCATAATCGTCCGACTCTTTTTCGTTGGCCTGAGAAAACTGAGCATTGATGACCTTTTCGACAAAATTCCCGAGCTGTGAGGAACTAAGCGCGGAAATTTCCTTGCCCCCCCCAGTTTCCAAGGGCCTCACGCCTGGCACCGACAAGTAACGCGGTCTTGAAACGCTTTTTGCTGTGTCCCTTGGCGACGTGGCCGATTTCGTGGCCAATGACGAAGGCAAGCTCGTCGTCGTTCATCTTATCCATCAGTCCGCTATAGACGCGGATGCTACCATCCGGCATAGCGAAGGCGTTGACTTCTTCGGATCGGTAGACCTTGAAGTTCAATGGTTGACCATTTACCGATTTAAAGGTCTTGGTGAGCTTGCTTAGGCGTTTGCCGTATTTGCTGTTTTTCGGCGCCACCTGGTTACGGTTGTCGATCTCAGCCACACCCTTGCGGGCCATAGCGACCATGTCGGCATCGCTGAGGTTGTAAGATTGAGCAACCTTTGCCCCGATGCCCAAACCCTCACGTATGTCTCCCATGCCCTCGCATGCGGTGAGACTGAAGATTCCGACACATAGGCCGATGACGAGAGCAAGTTGTCTGGTGAATTGGATCATTTTGGTCTCCGTTGAACTGATTTCTGATCTGATTTCGGAAAAGTTGGCTCGAAGGGTGCCAACATTATGCAATAGTATCATGACAGATTAGCTGAAATTATGTAAGGGTTATTTGGCGCTATTGGTGGACCGGACTGCAAGGATTATTGGCAGCGCCGTGGTGGGAATAACGCCAATCGCTCAAGAGATCACATCGATCTTTATAACCAAGACGAGTTTACTTCAAGTTCGGTATGGTGGCGGAGCCTGTTTGAATTCTTTCACTTCGTTAACCGGATAGGAGTAATTGAAAATGAAAGCCGTCTTTCTCGATCTGGCAACCCTGGGCGAAGACATCTCCACATCCAGCCTGCGGCAGGCACATGCCGACTGGGATTTTCATCTCCGGACAGAAACAGACCAGGTATCGGAACGGATTACGGATGCAACCATCCTGGTCTGCAACAAAGTCATCATTTCAAGCGAAACGATGCGGCATGTGAAACCACTCAAGCTCATCTGTGTAATCGCAACGGGCACTGACAATGTCGATCTGGCTGCCGCCAGGGATCTCGGCATTGCTGTAACCAATGTTACCGGTTACGGCACGGCATCCGTGGTGCAGCATGTATTTGCACTGCTGTTTGCCTTGACGACGAACCTATTGAACTATGACCGGCTAGTCCGATCCGGCGCTTGGCAACGGACGACTTTGTTCTGTCTGCTTGATTTTCCAATTACGGAACTCGCCGGAAAAACCATGGGTATTGTCGGTTATGGCGAACTCGGCAAAGGGGTTGCGTCCGCTGCCGAGGCATTCGGTATGCGGGTCCTCGTCGCACAAGGTGTAGGCGATCACAAAGACCCGGATCGACTGCCATTGGCTGAGCTTTTACCGCAAATCGATGTATTGAGCTTGCATGTACCCCTGGCTGAGAACACCAAACATCTGATCGGAAAGGATGAGCTGGCACTGATGAAACCTGATTCGCTTCTGATCAATTGCGCGCGCGGTGGCATCGTCGATGAAACCGCTCTGGCACATGCCTTGAAGAATGGGGTTATCGGTGGTGCCGGCGTCGATGTACTGACGACCGAACCGCCGACTCGAGGTAACCCCCTCCTTGACCCGAGTATTCCCAATTTGATTGTCACACCCCATATCGCCTGGGCTAGTCGGCAGGCGTGTCAACGTCTCCTCGATGACGTTGCAAAGACCATTGAAGAATTTCACCAAGGTCGTATCAGAAACCAGGTAAATGCCTGAAACTCCGGTTGTGGGATGGATTAAAATACCGACTTTCCCACCCCACGGGCTGCACCTGCATGATCTCCCTCATCGACTATGACGCCGGCAATGTGCGCAGTCTGCGCAACGCGATCGGCAGGCTGGGTTACGCGCTTACCGACATCACGCGGCCCGAGGACATTCTCGAGGCTGAACGCCTGATCTTTCCCGGCGTGGGCAGCTTCGGGGCCGCCATGCAACGCCTGCATTCCCTGGGATACGTGGAGCCGCTCCAGGAATACCTCCGGGCCGACCGGCCCTTCCTCGGGATCTGCATCGGGCTGCAATGCCTGTTCAAGGGCAGCGAGGAAGCCCCCGGTGTGGCCGGGCTGGGACTCATTCCCGGAACGGTCCGCCGTTTCGATGCCGAGGGTCTTGCGGTCCCCCACATGGGTTGGAACCGGGTCCGCCCGCAACGGGATTCCCCCCTGTTCACCGGGTACCGCGGCGAGCAGCTCTATTTCGTCCACTCCTACCGCGCGCTGCCGGAGCCCGCCAACGCGCACTGGTCGCTGGCCTGTACGGACTATGGTGGGGAGTTCCTGAGCGCGGTGCAGCAGGGCAAGGTGGTGGCGGTTCAGTTCCACCCGGAGAAGAGCGGCGAGGCCGGGCTGGGCCTGCTGGATCGATTTCTGTCGAGCGCACCCCTGGAGATCGCCGCCGCGCCTTACCGGGGCCCGGGAAGGACGCGGCTGGCCAAGCGCATCATCGCCTGCCTGGATGTGCGCACTAACGATGCCGGTGACCTGGTGGTCACCAAGGGCGACCAGTACGACGTGCGCGAACAGGGGCAGGTGCGCAATCTCGGCAAGCCGGTAGATCTGGCCCGGCGCTATTACGAGGAAGGCGCCGATGAGATCACCTTCCTCAACATCACCGCCTTTCGCGATTTTCCCCTCCGGGATCAGCCCATGCTGGAGGTCCTGGAACGCACCTCCGAGCAAGTGTTCGTGCCCCTGACCATCGGCGGCGGCATCCGCGCCTTCACTGATACGGATGGCCGGCACTACGCGGCGCTGGACGTGGCCGCGGCCTATTTCCGCTCCGGGGCCGACAAGATCTCCATCGGCAGCGATGCGGTGGCCACCGTGGAGCAGTACCTGCAAAACGGGCGCGCGACCGGCGCCAGCGCCATCGAGCAGATCGCCCAGGTCTATGGCAATCAAGCCGTTGTCATCTCCGTCGACCCGCGCCGGGTCTATGTCGCCGCGCCGGACCGGACCCGCCACCGCACGGTGCGGACCGAGATTCCGGGACCGAACGGCGAGCGGTTCTGCTGGTTTCAATGCACGGTGAAAGGTGGCCGCGAAGGCCGAGACCTGGACGCCATCGAGCTGGCCCAGGCGTGTGAGCAGCTGGGCGCCGGAGAGATTCTGCTCAACTCGATCGACCGAGACGGGACCGGCGCCGGCTTCGATCTGGCGCTGGTGGAAACAGTCAGTCGGTCCGTGACCATCCCCGTCATCGCCTCCAGCGGCGCCGGTGAGGTGGCGCACTTTTCCGAGGTCTTCGCGGCCACGGACGTGGAGGCGGCCCTGGCCGCCGGCATCTTCCACCGCAGAGAGGTCCCCATCGCAGCCATCAAGGCCTACCTGAAGGCCAAGGGTATCGAGACCCGCGATTCATCGCAGGGCGAGCCCATATAAACCTTCTTCCAATCGTACAGGATTTCCAGGATTGTTTTTTATACCCGTCTTATGCCAATTTTCCGTTTTTATCCGCCCGAACCCGCGTCCGCGTAGGAGCAGACTTGCCTGCGAACGGCGCTGGCGGATGGCTCCCTTCGCGGGCAAGCCCGCTCCTACAAAATGCGACACCCCCCTAGCGGCGACCGGCATCTGTCAGCCTGTAGATGGGCAAAGCAAGCGCCGATCAGAATGATTTCAAGGTTCGGTCATGCTACGGAAGTCTCTTGAGTCGCGGCGACTCGACAGGACGCACGAAGCGAAGCGTGCCCATCGATAATACTTGACGGAATCGGGATCTGTCCGGGCCGTGTGACAGGTATAATCACCCCTGGTTTTAAGCGGTTTGCCGACCGCGCTGCGGGCTGCGGCTCGTTCTCACGCTCCAGCGTGGGAACGCAAGTATGGCCGCTCCAGCGGCCAAGGTTGCATGACGCCGGAGCGTCAAGGACTTGCTCCCACGCTGGAGTGTGGGAGCCAGAGAGAAAAGAGGTTTTCATATGAAACGGCTCATCGGCCTGTTCGCGTGTCTGGCGCCACTCTTTGCCGCGGCGGGGGAGTTCAGCTCCACCCTGGTCGTTCAGACCGGCTTCCTGCGGGAAGGCGACCTGATCGTCCGCAACATCACGGACCTGGTGGCCAAAAAGACCTGCATGACCTTCTATATCCGTACCGCCGGGACCAGCCCGATCACCGATTGTTACGAAGTAGTCGGCGAGTTCGGCGCCGATGTACGGCAGGCGGCGCACTTGAAGGAGGGCCAGTTGGTCATCCGCAAGGTGGAAGACGGCAAGAACAACCGTGCCTGTCTGGTCGCCTACGTCAGCACCCCCGGCACCTCACCGGCAGTGCATTGCTACCCGAGCACGCACCGTTTCAAAGAAGGGTTGCAGGTCGATAGCCATTTGCGCGAAGGCGACCTGGATGTGCACCGGATCTCCGACGCGAGTGCCGGTACTACCTGTCTGGTGGCCTTTGTGAAAACCGAAGGGACTGCCCCCTCCACCTTCTGTTATCCGACGATTCCCCAGGGTGTCGGCCCACTGCGCCAGGAACATGAGCTCAAAGAGGGTGACCTGATCGTCCGCAAGATCACCGATGCCGCCAACAACAAGGCGTGCCTGGTCAGCTACGTGAGCACCCAAGGCACCTCGTCGCGGATGTTCTGTTTCGACCATCGCTGATGCAAGAGCGGCGTGCTCTATTGGCGGACTGGGTTGGACACGTCCTGGGTAAGGAATGCCGGTTGAAACCGGTCGCGGGCGATGCCAGCTCCCGCCGTTACTGGCGGGTCCGTACGGACGGCCGCAGCTATATCCTCATGGACGCCCCCCCGGTCGCGGCGGACATCGAGCGCTTCGTGCGCATCGCCGAGCGGCTGCGAGCGCTGGGTCTGAACACACCGCAGATCTACGCCCAGGCGCCCGATCGAGGGCTGCTGCTACTGGCCGACCTGGGGACACGCCTCTATATCGAGGTCCTGGATCAGGAGAATGTGGACCGGCTCTACGGGGATGCCCTGGCCGCTCTGGCGGTCACCCAGGCCTGCGCCTCCACCGAGGGACTGCCCCAATACGATGGGCCCTTCCTGCACCGCGAGCTGGCGCTGTTCCGCGATTGGTTACTGATCCGACAGCTGGGATGGGAGCTTTCGGATCTGGAAAATGCGATGCTGGAGTCGGCCTTCGAGTTTCTGATAGAGCATGCCCTGGAGCAACCCCAGGTATGCGTGCACCGGGATTTTCACGCGCGGAACCTGATGGTCACGGCCCCGCCGTCGCCGGGAATCCTGGATTTTCAGGACGCGGTAGCCGGACCCGTAACCTATGATCCGGTCTCCCTGCTGCGGGACTGCTATATTGCCTGGCCGCGGGAGCAAGTGGAGGAGTGGGCACAGGGTTATGCGACGCTGGCAGTGCACTCGGGGATCCTGCACCCGGAAGACAAGGATCGCTCCATGACCTGGTTCGACCTCATGGGGGTCCAGCGGCATCTGAAGGCAAGCGGGATCTTTGCCCGGCTGAACGTGCGGGATCACAAGCCCGGCTACCTGGCGAACATCCCTCGCACCCTGGGCTATGTGCTCGAAGTCGCACCCAAGTACCCACGGCTGACGGCACTCGCGGACCTGATCCGCGAGCGGGTTCTGCCCGACCTTCCGGTCACTAAGACGCTGTCCGAAAACTAAGCCATTGGATTTTCATAGAACCGTACCCGTAGGGTGGGCTGTGCCCACCAGTCAGGCATAGTATTTGGTGGGCACAGCCCACCCTACAGGTTGGTTAGTTCTTATACAGTCTCTAAGTCGTTTTGATATTTAGAAGCTGTCTGGTTAAAAGCACTCCTGAATGATGCGGCCCTGTATGGGAGACCAAAGGTGTTGCGTTCGACGCCCAAAGGCTCGCTGATCGTCTGCTTGGATCATGCCGGCGTCTCAACGCAACCTACACCCACATGATCCCCGCGCAGCCGGTCCGCGCGGACCTCGCGTTAAGGCGATTTCTGTCAAATGACAGACCAGCCTGCTTGTCTTTTCGTCCGTCTTCTGGGTCGCGACAACAGTTACATTGCACAGCTATGCGCCTGTTGTCGCTCCTTGAAGACGAACGAATATCCGACCCATCCTGGTCTATCATTTTCCGGCAATCGCCTAAGTGTAGGTTGGGTTAGGCGCGCTGCCCGATCCCGAAGCACAGTGATAGGGCTGAACGCGCCGTAACCCAACACGTCGGATCTCCCAACCAACACCAAACAACCCAGAACTGCGCCCGGACAGACACGGCGCCGAACGCGCGTAACGCAACACGATACTGGGTTCTGTTTTAACCAGACAGCTTCTCAAAGCACCAAAACCAGAATCACGATACCCAGTAAGATCCGATACAGAACAAACGGAAACATACTGATCTTCTCGATGAAACCGAGAAAGAAGTGGATGGTGAGATAGGCGACCACGGAGGACAGGAAGGCGCCCAACCAGAGAGCGGTCCAGTCTACGGGGGCGGGGGATCGGATGAGCTGGAGGGTCTCCAGGCCACCGGCCATCAGAATGGCGGGGATCGCGAGCAGGAAGGAGAAGCGGGAGGCGGCCCTGCGGGTCAGGCCCAGGATAAGCCCCGCGGTCATGGTGATGCCGGAGCGGGAGGTGCCGGGGATAATGGCAAGGGCCTGGAATAAGCCGACCAAGAGCGCACCCTTCCAGCCTAAGCCATACTCGTCCCGGGAGCAACTGCCGCGCACATCCACGATCCAGAGCACCAGCCCGAAGCCGATCGTGGTAGCGGCGATCACCAGGGCGATCAGCCGCTCGTCCTCCCGCAAGAGCTCCAACAGGGATTTCAACGGCAGCCCCAGTAGGACCACCGGAATGCTTGCCAGGACGATCATCCAGGCCAGCTCGGCATCCAGGGTTGCCAGGCGTCGCGCTTTCAGCGAATCCACGCACGCGACAACCATGGCGGCGATCTCGCCGCGAAAGTAGAGCATGACCGCAACCAAGGTGCCCAGGTGGACCGCTACATCGAATGCCAAACCCTGCAGTTTGTAGCCGAACAGAAGGGGGGTCAGAATCAGATGCCCGGAGCTCGAGATGGGAAGGAACTCGGTAAGCCCCTGGACGATGGATAACAGGACGATCTGGGTGGTTTCCAAGATGCGTATTCCAGGTAAGTTCGTAGGATGCGGTGAGTAAAACGAACCGCATCGATTGCGTTCGTTTCTCCAACGATGCGGTTCGCTGCCTGCCTGCCCCATCCCTGGGGCAGGCAGGCGCTCACCACATCCTACATGCGCTACGCGGCTTGTTCGGTTTTATATCCCCAGGCCCGGAACTGAGCTTGTAACTCAGGGACATCCCAGAACGCTTTGAAATAAAGAAATTCCGGTGCAAAATCGGTCCCGTTTGACCAGACGATTTTCTCGATTTCGTCATCCACCGTAAACCTGGAAAAAATTTCCAAATCTCTTAACGCCTTAAAGGCTTTGCCGCGAAACGATCCTTCAAGATCCGCAACGCCTCTATGACCGTCGCTGAAAAGGATCTCAATTTTATAATTATCAATATATTTGGCCTCTACGACGTGCAAGAACATTAGCTTTCATCACTTTGATGCTGTTGCATATACTCCAATGCCGCATGAGCCAGAAATCCTGACAGGGTATCGCCATGGGACAAAGCGAATCGATTGACTTGTGAGAGTAACCGTTCAGGCAAGGTAATATTGACATGTCTGGACTTACCGGAAAGTTTCGATAGATCCACCTGAACCAAACCCCAAATGCCGTCAGTCCGCTCCGGATCTTGCCGATAACGGTCAACCTCTCCTCCGATCGGCACCGATTCACCGTCTATCAACATACCTTCAATGTGGCACTCAATAGCGTCTTTCGCTGCTTCAAGCGTCTCATTAAGTATTGCGCCAGCAGAAATACAGCCAGGCAGATCCGGAATGCTGACACCATAATCGGAATCGGGGTCTTTATGAACAACGACTGGGTAGAACATAGTTATCTCGGGGGCCATTTCCAATCCGCTTGCCGATTGTATCAGCATAGAGTTTAGGATTTACTCCGCGGTATAGGTAACGATTCATATTATCTTGACCCAAAGCCATACTGGACTGAATCTACATTGGACATAATACATATTCTCTAATAAGGAATTGAGAACCGTTCGAGATATCCTCCGCGCCCTCCGCGTCTCTGCGGTTCAAATTCCTCTCTTCTTCGCGTCCTTTTCGCCCCTGCGGTTCAATACGAAATTCGCAGTTCAACAAAAACCCCCCACCCCGCAGTGCGGAGCAGGGGGTATTTCATTGCTTCAATAACTTTAGTGCGCGAAGCGCATCATAGTTGAAACTATGGACTTTAAGTCCCTTCACTTTCAGTCCGCGGCTTGTCCACGGATGAGGACTTTAGTCCTCCAGACTATGGACTTTCAGTCCATAGTGGTTGATTCAGGCGTTGCCTGAACGGGCATCACACGGGCTTGCCGCGGTAGACGACCATCTCGGCGCCCTTGGACTGGGCGTAATTGTCGAATCCGATCAGGCGCACATGGTTGTTGGGATGGGCCTTGTGGCAGGCATCAGCCTCGGCCAGCACCACGTCCACATCGGTCTCGCCGAACATGGGCAGCTTCCACATATACCAGTAGTGACTAAAGGCGTTCTCCGGCTCGGTGTGTTCGACGGCCGGATTCCAGCCCTTGGAGACGATGTACTCCACCTGCTTGCGGATCTGATCTCTGTCCATCTCCGGGAGATAGGAGAAGGTCTCGAATTTGCGGCTTTTCACGTCGCTCAGGCTGGACGCATAGTCTTGCATGTCGCTCATTGGCTTGTTCCTCTGATCTTGGTAGTGGTTCGAAATTCGGATCTCGTTGCCGGGTGTCGGTATTTCCAGCTTCCAGCCGCCGGCACACAAGGCCGGCGCGGCTGGTAGCTGGTGACTGGTAGCTGGCGACTACTTATGGGCTACATCCAGCTTGTCGACGGTATCGAACTCGAACTTGATCTCCTTCCAGGTCTCCATAGCGGCCTTGAGCTCGGGGCTGGAGGCGGCGGCCTTGGTGAGGATCTCCTTGCCTTCCTTCTCGATGGGGATACCCTGGTTGCGGGCCTCGACACAGGCCTCAAGGGCCACGCGGTTGGCCGCGGCCCCGGCGGCGTTGCCCCAGGGATGGCCCAGGGTGCCACCGCCGAACTGGAGGCAAGCATCGTCGCCGAAGATGGTGACCAGGGCCGGCATGTGCCAGACGTGGATGCCGCCCGAGGCGACCGGGAATAGGCCAGGCATAGAGCCCCAATCCTGATCGAAGAAGATGCCGCGGCTGCGGTCTTCCTTGATGAAGCTGTCGCGCATGATATCGATCCAGCCCAGGGTGGCTTCGCGGTCGCCTTCGAGCTTGCCGACGACAGTGCCCGAGTGCAGGTGGTCCCCGCCGGAGAGACGCAGGGCCTTAGCCAAGACGCGAAAGTGGATGCCGTGACGCGGGTGACGGTCGAGTACGGCGTGCATGGCACGGTGGATGTGCAGCAAAATGCCGTTGTCGCGACACCACTGGGCCAGGCCGGTATTGGCCGTGAAGCCGCCGGTCAGGAAGTCGTGCATGATGATGGGGGCACCCAGCTCCTTGGCAAACTCGGCGCGTTTGTACATCTCTTCCGGAGTCGGGGCGGTGACATTCAGATAATGACCCTTGCGCTCGCCGGTCTCGGCCTCGGCCTTCCGGATCGCCTCCATGACGAACTCGAAGCGGTTGCGCCAGCGCATGAAGGGCTGGGAGTTGACATTCTCGTCGTCCTTGGTCAGGTCCAGGCCACCGCGCAGGCACTCGTAGACGGCACGGCCATAGTTCTTGGCGGATAGGCCCAGCTTAGGCTTGATGGTGCAGCCCAGCAGCGCGCGGCCATACTTGTTGAATTTGTCGCGTTCGACCTGGATGCCGTGGGGCGGACCGTTGCAGGTCATGACGTAGGCGATGGGGAAGCGCACGTCTTCCAGGCGCAGGGCGCGCACGGCCTTGAAGCCGAATACGTTGCCGACCAGGGAGGTGAAGACGTTGACCACCGAGCCTTCCTCGAACAGGTCGATGGGATAGGCGACGAAAGCGTAGTAACATTCGTCGTCACCGGGTACGTCTTCGATGGCGTAGGCGCGGCCCTTGTAATGGTCCAGATCGGTCAGCAGGTCGGTCCAGACTGTGGTCCAGGTCCCGGTGGAGGACTCGGCGGCGACGGCGGCGGCGGCCTCTTCACGGGGCACGCCCGGCTGGGGGGTGATCTTGAAGCACGCCAGGATGTCGGTGTCCTTGGGCGTGTAATCGGGCATCCAGTAAGTCTCGCGGTATTCTTTGACGCCCGCACTGTAAGTCTTGGCCATTGGCGCATGTCCTCCAAATATGGATAGTGAAGCCGGCGTTGAAATCGGGTTACCGTCTGCCGGGTGTCCTGCGACGGAACCTAGCGGCATTATTTAGGAAACGCAACTATAATTTCTAGTCAATATTTCTAATAATAGATATAAATAATTACTTATACTTTGCATTACCGCATCTGACCGGCGAACCGGACCGGTAGGTTGCGTTGAGAGGCTGTTTAAAAACTAACCCATTGATTTTCATAGAGCCGTACCCGTAGGGTGGGCTGTGCCCACCGGTCAGCGTCGTATATGGTGGGCACAGCCCACCCTACATTAGTTAGTTCTTATGCAGTCTCTAAGCCGCGTGGGCAGGGTGAGCGCGTATAAATCCTTCCGAAAACATCGTATTAGCAGATCGGTTTTCCCGGTGCTGGAACACTCCCGGTGGTGTAGGCGCGGGCAAGCCGGCGCCTACCGCGCATGGCGGACTACCGCGGTCGCGGTTGACGCCTGAAAGCTGGAAGCAACGTGTTAATCGAAAACATCTTTGTACGCGCTCGCCCTGGCCGCGCGGGGAAACGCTTTGGTATTGTTATGTTATATTCTTTTGTGATCACTGCCGGCCGGTGGGTAGAGATTTCAGCTAGGGGGTGTTCTCAATCAACGACCTGGATCCGTGAGGTAAACTCCAGGGTTGAACTTAACGTGATGGTTTTGCTGGTAGTAGAAATTGGCCACGACATCCGCCGGATGGCACGGGCAATCTTAGTCTATCAATTAAAATCATCGTGTTAGCCCTAATTGAGAACACCCCCTAGGTTGACACGGCCGGCGTCTACAATCCACGAGAACCGGTGTCGAATCGATGCGTTATGCTTTATTGTTTCTCTTGCTGATTTCCACCGTTGGCCCAGCGGTCGGCCGGACTGAGCCCCTGCGCGTCTTTACCAGCGTGGTGCCGATCCGGACCTGCGTCGAGAAGATCGGCGGTGAGCACGTGGATGTGCGGGCGATGGTGCGACCGGGTTACAACCCCCACACCTATGACCCAACCCCGCAGCAGATCGCCGCACTGAGCAAGGCCGTTCTGTATGTGCGAACCGGGGTGCCGTTCGAGGACGCCTGGATGGCGCGCATCCGTTCGGCCAATCCCGCTATGCAGATACTCGATGCCCGTAGTGGCATCGAACTGCATGAGATGGAGGCCCACGGGCACGGTGATGAGGGTGATGACGATACGCAGGGCCCTTCAGATCATGGTCGGCACAAAGACCACCACGGACACGCAGCGGATCACACGGATGATGCCCATCACCATGAATCCGATCCCCATGTGTGGACCGATCCCCGCCTGGTCAAACACATGGTCGGCAACATCCGCGCCAAGCTCGCCGAGCTGGCCCCGGCACACGTGGCGGATTTCGCCCGCAATCACGCTGCCTACGTCGCTGAACTCGAGGTCCTGGACCGGGAGCTCCGGGCCCTGCTGGAGCCGCTGCCCAACCGCAAGTTCATGGTCTTCCATCCGGCCTGGGGCTACTTCGCTCGGGCCTACGGACTGACCCAGATCCCGATCGAGCAAGCGGGCAAGGAGCCGGGACCCCGGGCCCTGACGGAATTGATTGAGCAGGCCAAGCGCGAGCAGGTGCAGGTGGTCTTCGTCCAGCCCCAGTTCTCGCGCAAGTCCGCCGCGCAGGTGGCCCGCGCCATCGGCGGGCGGGTGGTAACCATCGATCCGCTGGCCGCCGATTATGCCGCCAACCTGCGCGAGGTCGCCCGCCAGATCGCGGGGACTGCCGGGAGGTGAGATCGCCGCAATGCGTCGTCGAGCTCCGAAACCTGAGCTTTTCGTACGGCACGGCACCGGTGCTCGAAAGCGTGAACCTCCAGGTCACGGAGGGCGAGTTTCTCGGCATTGTGGGCCCGAATGCCGGTGGTAAGAGCACCCTGCTCAAGCTCATCCTGGGGCTGCTCGATCCCCAGTCAGGCGCGATTGTCGTCTTGGGAAAACACCCGCGCGCGGTGACGCGCCGGCTCGGCTATGTCCCCCAGTACCCCGGCTTCCCCAGGGATTTTCCGATTACCGTGGAGCAGGCGGTACTGCTGGGGTGTCTGGGTCGCCGCTCGCGGCCCGGTTGGCGGGGTGCCTTGACACCGGGCGCCATCGGCAGGACCGAGCGGCGGGCCACTCGACGGGCCCTGGAGGAGGTCGCGGCGGCGGACCTGATTAATCGCCGGATCGGCAGCCTGTCCGGCGGGCAGCTACAACGGGTGTTGCTGGCGCGGGCCTTGGTCTCCGAGCCGACGGTCATGATCCTCGATGAGCCGACGGCGAATATCGATCTGCGTCTGGAGAGCGACATCTTCGACTTGCTCAAGCAATTGAACGCGCGCATGACGATCTTGGTCGTCTCCCACGATGTGGGCTTCATCTGCAGCTATGTCACGCAGGTCGCGTGCGTCAATCGAACCCTGGTCTGTCATGGCACGGACGCCATCGACGGTCAGGTGATTCAAGACCTGTACGGAGACCAGGTGCGCATGGTGGCGCACCGGCATTGACGGATGACGGCGTTCTTCACTGCCCTGGCGGCGCACGAGTTCCTGCAAGCGGCCTTGATTGCCGGGCTGCTGGCTAGCATCGGCTGTGGCGTTATGGGGACCTATGTGGTGGTGAAGCGCATCGCGTTTCTCGCCGGCGGCATCGCGCACTCCGTCCTGGGCGGTATGGGGGCGGCCCTGTACTTCGGGTACGATCCCCTGACCGGGGCCCTGGTCGCCGCCGTTGTTGCGGCCCTGGTGATCGGTTGGGTCCGGCTCCGATGGAAGGCCCAGGAGGACACCTTGATCGGCGCCCTGTGGGCGATCGGAATGGCGGTGGGCATCCTGTTCATCGCCAAGACGCCGGGCTATCAGACCGACCTCATAAGCTATCTGTTCGGCAATATCCTGCTGGTGCCGCAGGAAAGCCTGTGGTTCATGGCCGCCTTGGACGCCCTTCTGCTGAGTATCGTCGGCGCCTATCACCGCCAGTTTCTCGCCGTCGTCTTCGACGAGGAGCTCGCCCGGCTGCGCGGAATCCCGGTGACCTTCTTTTACTTGCTGCTGTTGGTGTTGGTCGCCATCACCGTGGTGCTCCTGATCCAGGTGGTGGGCCTGATCCTGGTCCTGGCGCTCCTGACCCTACCCGCCGCCGTCGCCGGCCACTATGTCCATTCCTTGGGCGCCATGATGCTGCTCGCCACGCTGCTCGGCGGTGCAGTGAGCACCTTGGGACTGACCCTGTCGTACGGGCCCGATCTGCCGGTCGGCCCCACGATCATCCTGTTGGCGGGTGCTCTGTACATCGTTTCCGCGCTGTTCACCCACGCCCGCGCGCGCCGTCGAGCACGTGCATCCGTCGTCACCGCCGCGACCGGGAGCAAGGCGGTTGGATAAGCAGCGACTCGCCGAGGTCCTGCGCCGCGCCGAGCAGCGCTGCGCCGAACACGGGGTCAGGCTGACCAAGCAGCGGCGTACCGTGTTGGAGCTGCTGTGCACGTCCGACACACCCCTGAGCGCCTACGAACTCCTGGATCGGATGCGGGCCAGCATCCGCAACCCGGCCCCGCCGACCGTCTATCGGGCGCTGGACTTTCTACTCCAGCAGGGCCTGGCGCACAAGCTGGAGAGCCTGCATGCCTTTGTCGGCTGCACCCATCCGGATCATCCCCATGCCGGCCAGTTCCTGATCTGCGCCGATTGCGGCGACGTGGCGGAGCTGGAGAACCAGGCCGTGATGCAAAGCCTGCGCTCCGCTGCGAGGGCGATCGGTTTCGAGACCAGACGCCCCGTCGTCGATCTCTTGGGGACCTGCGCCCGGTGTGCGTGCAGGCAGCCGCAGTCGCCATGACCGTAGCGGCTGTGATTCGAACCGCAATCACAGGGCGAGCGCGTGTAAATTTGTTGGCGATTAACAGGTTGCTGCCAGCTTCCGGTCGTCAGCCGCAATTGCGGTGGTTCGCCATGACCGGTAGGCGCGGGCTTACCCCGCACCTATCGCCGTCGACCGACCAGGCGGCAGCGATAGGTGTGGGGCAAGCCCGCGCCTACGAGCCTTCCAGCACAGGGAGAACCAATCCGGCAACATCATGTTTTCAGGAAGAATTATATGCGCTCACCTTGACCACAATCACGTGAACCGAGACTTGACATCTAAGCTGAATTTAAGGCGATTTCTGTCAAATGACATACCAGCCTGCTTGTCTTTTCGTCCGTCTTCTGTGTCGCGACAACAGTTACATCGCACAACGATGCGCCTGTTGTCGCTCCTTGAAGACGAACGAATAGCCGACCCATCCTGGTCTATCATTTTCCGGCAATCGCCTAAGGTGGCATGATGGTGCGAAGTCATGCTCCGAACCCCCTCTGTTTTTGCCATCCCTGGCCCTGGATTCCGGCACTCCCTGCCGGAATGACGCGGTCGGGGCTGGCAGACCTGACCGTTTAAAATTCAGCCCCTACCAAATTATGCTGCAACCGGCAATCCAACCCACTCTCTATGAGTCCCTAGAGGTCCTGCCCGAGGGTGTGACCGGGGAGATCCTGAACGGACAGCTCCACACCCAACCGCGGCCTTCCGGGGCACACATCAAGGCCAGCTCTGTGCTTGGGATTGAGTTGGGAGGACCCTTTCACAAAGGCAGAGGTGGCCCTGGCGGCTGGTGGATCTATGATGAACCAGAAATCCACTTCGAGCGGAATCTCGAGGTCGCGGTCCCGGACTTGGCCGGTTGGCGACGCGAGCGCATGCCATACCTGCCGGAAGATCAGCGCTTCGAGGTGGTTCCCGATTGGATCTGCGAGATCCTATCTCCATCCACGGCCAGTAAGGATCGTAAGGTCAAGATGCCGCTGTACGCCCGCTACGGGGTGCGGTATGCATGGTTGATCGATCCGGCCGAACGCACGCTGGAGGCCTACCGACTCGACGCCGGTGCCTGGGTCGAGGCTGGCCGTTTTGCCGATACCGATCAGGTGGTTGCTCCGCCGTTCGAGGCGGTGTCCATTGACCTGGAAGGTCTCTGGCCGCCGCCGCGACCGCGGCTCGTGGAACCTTGAGAAGCTGTTTGGTTAAGGGCACCTTGAAAAATAGGTATTTTCACCAATTAAGCGACTCTAAGCCATTGATTGTCGAGAGGTACTGTAGACGAAAACCATATTTTTCAAAGTGCCCTTAAAACGGATCCGAGCGTCGTGTCGCGTTACGTCGTGTTCGACGCCGTACCGGTCCGGGCGCAGTCCTGGATTATTTGGCGTTGATTGTGAGAAAAGACCCCTTCCGACAACGCCAAATCATTCAGTCTATTGACCACGAAAGACACGAAAAGGCACGAAATTGCCATCCCGACGCTAGGTAAGGGTCTGTTCGTGTTCGTTCGTGTTTTTCGTGGTCTTTGGCGAGCGTCGTGTTGGGTTACGGCGCGTTCGACGGTGTTTGTGTTCTTCAGGATCGAGCGGCGCGCCTAACCCAACCTACGCTTGACGCGAGGTCCGCGCAGACCAGCAGCACGGGAGGTAATATGGGTATGGATTGCGTCGAAACGCGGCACGTCGAATCCTCCGGACAACATCAAATCATTCAGGATCCCACCCACAATTAAACCAGCCACAATTTGACATTTAACACGGGGTGCACCCTAACCTCCAGGCTTGTCTCCTAATGGTACAGGATTATAAATATTTCCAGTATTAACAGGATATTATAATTGATTGTTCAAAAAAATAATCCTGTTAATCCTGTTAATCCTGTTAATCCTGGTCATCCTGTTAATCTTGTCCTATTGGCGGTCGGCACGACGATTATGTCAACAGCCCCTAGTACATCATTTCGACTGATATTGCGGGCATAATCCCTTAAGCCTGATGTGTGCCTCCTCCGAGAAATTTGCAATATCAGTCGAAACTGTGTACTAGGACATGTTGGCATTTAGAAGACCTCACAGTGGACCCCAGGCTAAGAGGCTGTCTAAAAACTAAGTCATTGATTTTCATAGAACCTTACCCGTAGGGTGGACTGTGCCCACCGGTCAAGCGTAGTATTTGGTGGGCACAGCCCACTCTACAGGTTAGTTAGTTCTTATACAGTCTCTAACCATTTGATTTTCAGGTTACAGAATCAGGTGGACACACAGGATGAAACCGAGGCCGACAGTCAGGGCCAGGAGGCCGCAGACCAGAACCAGGCGCAAGGCCCGGTCGAGGTGATTGGCCTCGAGGTCGGCTGGCCAGTCTTCGTCACCCATGAATGCCTCGTTGACGACCCTGCCCTGATAGCTGATGGGGCCGATCAGGCGTACCCGCAGGGCACCCGCGCAGGCGGCCTCGCTCCAACCCGAATTGGGACTCGCCAACATCCGGCGCCAGCGCCGGGCGGTACTGAAGGCCAGCCACGGGTGCAGGCGCAGCAAGGCCGCAGCCAGGGCGATCAGGGGCACCGCCAGCCGGGCCGGCAGCCAGTGGACCAGATCGTCCGACCGAGCAGCGGCCCAGCCGAAGCGGTGGTAGCGATCATTCCAATAGCCGACCATGGAGTCGAGGCTGGAGACCGCCTTGACCAGGATCAGACCCGGCAGGCCGAACAGGCACAGGGCCCACAGCGGTGTCAGCACGCCGTCGGTGAGATTCTCCGCCAGGCTCTCGATGGTCGCGCGGACCACACCCGCGCGATCCAACCCTGCGGTGTCGCGGCCGACCAGCATAGCGATCCGGCGCCTGGCCTCCGGCAGCTCGTCCAGGCTAGTCAGGACCCGGCGGCCGTGCGCCAGCAGATCTCGCAGGCAGAGCAGGCTATAGGCGATGAAGACGTCCCAGACCCAGGCCGCCCAGGGGTGCCAAAGCGCGAGCAGGCGATGGAACGCCCACCAGGCCAACAGTGCCGCACCCACGACTAGCGCCCAGTGGATGATGCCGCCGAGGTAGCCGTCGAGGCCGCCGGCGAAGAGGAGCTTCTCCCACAGCTGACTCCAGGCCCCCAAGAGCCGAATCGGGTGCAGCCCATAGACCGGATCGCCGATCAGACCGTCGGCCAGACAGGCAGCCAACACCAGCACCAGGTGGGGAGTCAGCTCCATTTGGCGGAGAAACCGCGGATCACGGCCAAGACCGCTAGGCTACCGGGATCGCGTTCCTGCTGCGTTTGCAGGTCGGCGCGGAATTCGGCGAAGCGAGCGGGTTGGACCGCGACCATCGCCGCCAGGAGCGCCGCCTGGTTGAGGACGGCCTCCCGCGCGACCTCCCGGTGCAGGACCTCGGCTTCAACTAGATCGACACTCTCGGCCAGGCAATAGGCGGCGGCCGCACTCTGGGGGTCATGGATCAGCGCCAATAGATTGCGCTCGAACAGCGCTGCCTCGTCCGAGCTCAGCTCGATACGCGCGCAGCGGCGCAAGGCCTCCTGGTCACAGCCGTGGCGGGCTAGGGCGCTGCAAACGGAGCGGTGCAGCTCGGCGCAGACGCCGTTCTGTAGCAACAGGCAGCGGCGCACCGCGTCGCGCGTGGCACGGCCCAAGAGCTCGCCGAGGCTATTGTGACCGCCGGCCCAGTGACGCTCCCAGTCCCCCTCACCGCGTGCCAGAGGTGCGGCGACGGCGAGCTGATCGGTGCCGGTACCGGTTGCCAGCCCCGGTGATTGCAGGCTGGGCATGCGCAGATCGAGCCCGGCGACGCTCTTGCCCTCGGTGACCATGGTCGCGGCCCGGACCAGGCAGGCGGGTGTGCAGGGCCGGTTGATGAAGGCCATGGATGGTGCCGCCGTAGTCTTCTCCCCCACGCTCGGTGAGGGTGTCACCAAAGTTCCTCTCCCGCCGGGAGAGAGCCTGCCCCGAGCGCAGCGAGGGGGCTTGGGGAGAGGGGGTCGAAGGGCAAAGATCGGTGCCTTTTGCGACACCTTCCTCGATGGGTGACTCGCTCTGGGTCTCCGATGCGATCCTATGGTTACCCTGCGCCGTCTCATGCCAGCCCGCGGGGTCACCGGCCCGGGTGGCGTTGCCGAGCATGCCGGTGGTAGCAGCCACCTGCACCCTCAGATCCCCGTGCTCGGCGCCGGCCAGCACGGCGCACTGCATGTTGGCCGCGGTGCTCATGAGGACCGTAGTCGCGCCGGGGATCCCCGCTTCCTCGCAGGCTTGGTAGTGGTAGGCAGTCAGCCCCAGGCCGGAGATCAGGGCATGACGGCTGCCGTGGCCGGCGCCCTCGCTGCTCTGGTGATTGCAGATATGAGTAAGGTCTTCGCGCAGACCGCCATTGACATGGCAGTTGCTCAAGACCCGATACGGGCGCTTGAGCGTGGCGCGCAGGAAACGCCCGTCGCGCTCAAGGGTAAAATTTTCGTTCTCGTGCAGCAGCATTGACTAGCGAGGCTTCGCCTCAGACCGACGAGTGCCCAACTCGAGCGTTGTCGCAAAACACCAATAGAACAGGATTTACAGGATTACACAGGATTTACACGATGTTTGTATTTCCTGAGTTTTCGACGCCCGATCACGTCCTGACCAAACCGGCAAGTACACTTCACAACAAAAAATCCTGTTAATCCTGTACGATTAGACGGCGAGACGAGACTTTGCTTAAGTCCACCAGGCGTGAATGTTTTGTACCGTGCACAAACTTGACTCATTTGTAAAGTACGGGTCATTCAAGGGATCCTAATACCCCATTTCACCTTATTTTTCGCTCTCAGAGTCTCCCAAACGCGTCACGGCAAGGCACAGCGCGCAGGGAATAGCTTACTCTATTGCCAAGTGCTGTAACGCCGCCTTGGCGCGTTTGGAAGGCTTCCTTCGGGCGCGACGAGAGGCGGCCAGCTGCATTGTTGCGCGAGCTTGAAAGAGAACTGGCTATTCCGGCGCTCGCGCGCCTCGCATCTGGCCGCCTCTCGCTGCGCTGAGAACCAAAAATAAGGTGAAATGGGGTACTAGTGTAAGGAAGGGTAGTGGTTTTTCTTGGCGGTCGGGTTATGGCGCTCCCGGATCGGTCGGACCATCGAACCTCGGAGCCGTGCCTAACCCGACCGGATTTTTCGAGGAAATCGCCTCAATTGAGGCCGCACATGCCGGTGGGACAGCAGGCCCCGGTGTTGCAGGCAGGGACGGGGGCGGTGCCGCTGCCGAGGTTGGTGCTGGAGATGGGGTTGCCGCCGGTGGCCAGGCGGTGGACGGGGGCATCGGTCGGGGTGCCGGCCGGTTCGATGCCGGCGCGTTCGCAGAGCTCGCCCCAGGTGGACAGGCTCTCGCTCATGCGGTGGTTGACTTCCAGCACTCGACCGTTGGCGTCACAGCGATAATCGTAAGTGGGCATGATGGTTCTCCGAGCAATAGCAATGGTTTTTAAGTCATGCGGCATTATATTCAGGGCGCGGGTCGAGGCAAGATTTGGGCGTAGCCCGGTTTTTCCGGCCGCTCAATCCATTATGCCGGCTGCCCACAGGCGTCCCCGCAGGCCGATTCCGGTGGTATAGCCGGCCGTAGCGAATCTGATGCGGCTGCTGCCATCCAGCACGAAGCTGGCGGGTACGCCGGCTACCCCCCAGGCGGTCGCCAGCCTTCCATAGGGATCGGGGATGACGGGGAAGGAGAGGGATTCACGGTTCAGATACCCCATGATTTCCGCGGTTCCTCCCGACCGGATGGCCACCGTGATGACGCTGAAATCCTCCGCGATGGCGGCGATGGTGTCGTCACCGAATCGGCACATGGGACACCAGGTGGCCCAGAAATGGACCAGGACCGGTTTGCCTTTCAGGTCGTCGAGATCGAACCTACCCCCACCCGCGAGATCACCGGTCAGGGCCGGGGCATTACCGCTGGCGAGGGGCTCCGATCGCCACCAGTGCAGGATCATGAAAAGCGCCAGGAGCAAAACCAGTTGGCCGAGCCAGCGGTAGCTGCGCCCTTTGGAACCGGAGTTCGGGGTGGTGTTTTTCGTGCCCAAAGGTCGATATATCCCCATATGGCAATCGGATGGAATAACCCCCTAGCGCGGGATTCGAGAGATCCGTAAGACCTGTGGAATCGCCCGCAGACGGTGCATGATCTGGGCCAGGTGCCGGCGGTCATGCACCATGATCAGGAAATTCAGGGCGGCACTCATACCGTCTTTTTCGGAGGACTGGACGTTCTCGATGTTGGAGCCCAGCTCGGCGATGGCGGCGGCGACCGTGGCCAGGGTGCCGCGGCGGTTGTCCGCTTCGACCCGGATCCCGGTGGAGAAATCGACGCCGGGCTCGGCGGCCCACTCCACATCCAGCCACTTGTCCCCCCGGCTTTGGAAATCCCCCAGGTTGCCGCACTCCTGGCGATGGACCACGATTCCCTTGCCGGGACTGAACAACCCCAGGATACCGTCGCCCGGGATGGGCCGGCAGCAACGGGGGAAATTGACTACGATCCCTTCCGTGCCCTTGATGGGGAACCGATGCGGCCGCCCGGATTCCGGCCCCGATTGCGCCTTCTCGGCGATCTCATCGCCGCCGTCCGCGGCAAGCCGGCGTGCCACCAGGGCCGGCATCCGGTTGCCGAGCCCGATATCGACGAGCAGCTGAGCGGCGGAGGTCAGGTTGGAGGCGTTTAGATAGGCCTGCAGACGCTCTTGGGGCAGGTGTTGCCAGTCCAGGCCGAAGCCCTTCAGCTCGCCGTCGAGCAGGCGTTGTCCCAGCGCCTCGGCCTCTTGGCGCTGCAGGTTCTTGAGGTAGGCGCGCACGTTCGCGCGGGCCTTGCCGGTAACCACGAACTTGAGCCAGGCCGGGTTGGGCGCCGCCTCGGGGGCATTGATGATCTCCACCGTCTGGCCGTTGTGCAGCACGGCGCGTAAGGGCACCAGGTGCCGCTCGATGCGGGCCGCTACGCAGGTGTTGCCCACATCGGAATGGATGGCATAGGCAAAGTCCACCACTGTGGCCCCCTTCGGCAACGCTAGGATGCGCCCGCGGGGGGTGAAGACGTAGACCTCATCCGGATACAGGTCGATCTTGACGTGTTCGAGAAACTCTACCGAATCCCCGTACCCGCGTTGCATCTCCAGCAGGTTCTGTAGCCAATCCGCCGCCAGGGCCTGGGGATTGCCGCCATCGTCCTGGTCCGACTTGTACATCCAATGGGCGGCGATACCGCTGTCGGCGATATGCTGCATGTCCTCGGTGCGGATTTGGACCTCGATCGGCAGCCCCTGGGGTCCCACCAGCACCGTATGCAGGGATTGGTAGCCGTTCGACTTGGGGATGGCGATATAGTCTTTGAACCTTCCCGGCACCGGTTTATATAGGTTGTGTACCAGGCCCAATACCCGATAACAGGTATCCGCTTTGTCGACGACCACCCGGAAGGCAAACACATCCGCGACCTTGGAGAAGGGGCGTTTTTTGTCCCGCATCTTGCGGTAGATGCTGTAGAGGTGTTTGCAGCGGCCGGCTACAGTGCCTGCGATGCTTTCCCGATCCAGCCGTTCCCGCAGCGTCGTTTCCACGTTTTTCATCAGCTCGGTACGGGCGCCGCGGGCACGGCTCACGGCCCGCTCCAGGATGCGGTGGCGCCACGGCCAGTAGTGAGCAAAGCTCAGATCCTCGAGCTCCACGCGGATGTCGTAGAGTCCCAGCCGGTTGGCGATGGGGGTGTAGACCTCCAGGGTCTCCCGCGACACGCGGCGGCAGGTCGCGGGCACCATGACCCCCAAGGTGCGCATGTTGTGCAGGCGGTCCGTGAGTTTGATGAGGATGACCCGGATGTCCTTGGTCATGGCTAACATCATCTTGCGAAAGTTGGCCGCCTGGGCCTCCTCCCGCGACCTGAAGTCGATCTGGGTGAGCTTGCTGACACCATCGACCAGATCCGCGATCTCCTCGTCGAAGACCGTGGCGAGCTGGTCCCTTGCCGTGGCCGTGTCCTCGATCACATCGTGGAGCAGGGCGGCCATGATGCACTTGTAATCCATACGCATCTCCGCCAACAGGCGGGCGACTGCGATGGGGTGGTGGATGTAGGGCTCGCCGGACTTACGCCACTGCCCTTCGTGGGCCTCGGCACCGAACAGGTAGGCGCGGTAGACCTCTCGGATCTGCTCCGCAGAAAGATAGGAACCAAGAAAGGCGCACAGATCGCTGATCAGAAAGCGGGGTTTATCCATCGTCACGGCAGTTCTGCCTGGAAATGCAACCGACCGTAAGGAGGTCAGGACCGACCTGAGACGATCCCGCGCGGCAATGCCCGGCAGCGACCGGGAGGTGAAGATTTCTCGCGGTATAAAGGGTACTTGCTGGTGTCTATTCAGGCATCCCCTTACGTGCATCCGCGGTCAGCTCCTCGGCAAGCGCCCGTTTTAAGGATTTGATGGTGTCTTCTTCCTGCGGTTCCGTGGCGGCGATGGACTCGGCGTTCAACACACCCGCAGCGATCTCACGCAGGGCTATGACCGTGGGCCTGTCGTTTTCCAAGGGCAGCAGGGGCTCGGTGCCACGGGTCAATTGCCGGGCGCGTTTGGTCGCCAGCAGGACGAGATCGAATCGGTTGTCCACGTGCTCGAGACAATCCTCTACCGTAATGCGTGCCATCTGATGGTGCTCCGATCGGAAATTGGGGGTTCAAGGCCGGTGGCGGTAGGTGCTTCACGCAATGCTGAGTAATGGTTCAAATCCCTACTATTTTTGCCATCCGTTTCCCAATAGTACAGGATTAACAGGATTTTCAGGATTAACAGGATATTTGTATCTGAGAGGAGCTCGGCACGACCGAGGTCCAGGAGGGGCCTTACCAGCCGACCGCACCTCAGGGGGGCACCGGAGGTATGGCCGCAAGCCCCGCGGGCCCGCTGCCGCGCAGCAAGGCCAGCAGCAGGGTCTCCGCAATGCAAGAATCTTGTAAATCCTGTTCTATTAGGGTTTCGCGACAAATCATTCAGGACTGCACCGATGACCAGCATTGCGATTGAGATCGATCCCCGCCAGCCGGCACAGGTCAACCAGGTTGCGTTGAGACGCTGGCACGAACCTGGCAGATGATCAACAAGCCGTTGGGCGCCGAAATGCGACATTCTATTCTACAAGCCCGGCCAGCAGGGACTCGAGCCGCGGTGCCTGGTGAGAGCATCGCAGCCGTTCGGCCCTGACCAGACAGGCCAGGTCGTTCAGGGCGGTGTCGAAGCGGTCATTCACCACCAGATAGTCGTACTCCGCGTAGTGCGACATCTCCGAGCGCGCCGCGGCCATCCGGTTGGCGATGACCTGGTCGCTGTCCAGGCCACGGTTGCGCAAACGCTGCTCCAACGCCTGCGCCGAGGGCGGCAGGATGAAGATGGAAACGGCCTGCGGAAAGCGCGTGCGGACCTGCCTGGCCCCCTGCCAGTCGATCTCCAGCAAGAGGTCCTGTCCCTGCTCCAGCTGCGAGCGCACGGCGGATTCCGCCGTCCCATAGCAATTGCCGAAGACCTGCGCACGCTCCAGAAACTCGCCCGCGGCGACCATGCGTTGGAACCGCTCCGGCGCGACGAAGTGATAATGGACGCCGTCCTGCTCGCCGGGTCTGGGGGCCCGGGTGGTGAAGGATACCGCCAGGTACAGATCCGGTGCGCGCTCGAGCAACGCCCGGACGAGACTCGTCTTCCCCGCTCCCGAGGCGGCGGAGAGGATAAACAGAAACCCTTTGTTCATTGCTTCAATAACTTTAGTGCGCGAAGCGCATCATAGTTGAAACTATGGACTTTAAGTCCCTTCACTTTCAGTCCGTGGCTTGTCCACGGATGAGGACTTTAGTCCTCCAGACTATGGACTT
>Ga0209458_1000175_pt1 | contig 32104 bp, 35 predicted proteins | sample WorMetLIZAISLAND_FD_187411 | JGI IMG/M metagenome (GOLD analysis project Ga0209458, IMG submission 187411) | Marine gutless worms symbiont microbial communities from Max Planck institute for Marine Microbiology, Germany - Inanidrilus manae... ...
CGACACACACCACGAACGAAATCAGTTCATCCGCAGCTTCGTCGATGCCTACAATCGAACCAGACTCAGGTGCCTTGGATACAACGCGCCAATCGAGCGTCTGAACAATCACCCGGGACACAACACCTGGGCCGGGATGCCGGAAGCGCAGTTGCGTCTGATTGCCGCACGCACCGGGGTCGACGGCCCGGCCGCCCGGGTCGGCCTCGAAATCCGTCTGGCCGAGGGCTGGAAGACCTATTGGCGCCATCCCGGAGAGTCTGGGGCGCCGCCGCGGCTCGACTGGAGTGGCTCCGACAACGTCGACGCGGTCGAGGTGCTGTGGCCGGCGCCGCGCCGGTTCTCCGCCTTCGGTTTCGACAGCTTCGGCTATGGCGGCACCCTGGTCCTGCCGCTCGACATCCGCCTGCAGCGTCCTGATCAGCCGGTCAGCCTGCGGCTGGCGGCGGCGGTGCTGATCTGTGCGGAGATCTGCGTGCCGGTGGAGGCGCAGCTGGATCTGGCCCTGCCGGCCGGCGCAGCGGCGCCGAGCCCGCATGCCGCGACCATCGCCCGGTTCGCTGATCAGGTCCCGAAGCAGGGGACGGCAGCCCCGTTCCGGATCGTTTCCGCCCGGACCCAGGGCACGGCCGGCGAACAGAGCCTGCTGGTCGAGGTCGAGGCGGCGGTGCCGTTCCGGGCGCCGGACCTGATGGTCGAAGGGCCGATGCCGTTCGGCTTCGGCCGGCCTGAGGTCGAGCTCAGCGCCGACGGCCGGCGCGCCCGCCTGCGTCTGCCGGTCTACGCCGGTGCCGGCAAACCCCTGCTGACGGCCGGGACGTTGCGATTTACCCTGGTCGACGGTGGCCGCGCGGCGGAAGCTGTCCTAGATCTATCAACACGCGGCTGACGGCCGCGCTTGGCAGCGGCCCGGGCGAACGGCTATAAGCCGGCCCGGAGAACAAGACCTGCGCCCGGCGGCGCAGGCCGAACTGGCAACAGGGGATGCGAAGACAATGATGATCAAGGTCGGAGACAAGGTGCCCGAGGGCACGCTGATGACGATGTCGGCAGACGGGCCGGCGCCGGTGTCCAGCGACGAGTTGTTCGCGGGCAAGAAAGTGGTGCTGTTCGGGCTGCCCGGCGCGTTCACGCCGACGTGCTCGGCCCGGCACCTGCCCGGCTATGTCGACAATGCCGAGGCGCTGAAGGCCAAGGGCGTGGACACCATCGCCTGCATGTCGGTCAACGACGTGTTCGTCATGGGCGCCTGGGGCAAGGACCAGAACGTGGGCGACAAGGTGACCATGCTGGCCGACGGCAGCGCCGACTACAGCAAGGCCCTGGGCCTGGATCTCGACCTGACGGCGCGTGGCATGGGCGTGCGCAGCACCCGCTTCTCGCTGCTCGTCGATGACGGCGTGGTCAAGGCGATCAACATCGAGGAGAACCCGGGCGAAGCCACCAACAGCGGCGCGGAGCATATGCTCTCGCAGGTCTGACGGACCGCCATATCGGTTATCGGAAGGGGCCTCCCGGCCCCTTCTTCTTTTTTGCCGTGTGTCGGACCTGGTTCAGTCCGGGTCCGACGGCCGCGTCATCCGGCTGCGCACGGCGGCGCGCATGGCGGCCGTGGCCGCCAGCAGCTCGTCGATCTCCCGCAGCAGTGCGGGCGCCTCGCGGTCGTCGATGTCGCCGTCGTCGGCCAGGAACTCGCCCGTGCGATGGAACACGTCGCCCGCTTCCTTGCCGATCGCGGTGAGATGGCCCAGCCACTCGATCTCGGCGTCGTCGTCCGGCGGCAGCTGCAGCAGGATCGCGCCATGCTCGGCGGCCAGGTGCTCGGTCACCGGCATCGCCGCCACCGCCCCCTCCAGGGCCAGCACCACGTCCACCGGCATGTGCCGCTCGGCATAGCGCGGATTGCCGTATTCCGACAGCGTCGACTTGGAAACCCGGCACAGCGTGGCCGCCCGCTGCTCGCCACCGGCGGCATGCAGCAGAACACGGACGGCGGCCTTGAGGTCGCCGTAGGCTTCGGGGTGAAAGGAGTGGATTCGGCTGGGGTTGGTCATGTCCGGAGTTCGCACAGCAATTTCCGATTGTGATTGTGGCCGGCTGATTCAAACTGGACAATCAGCCGAAACAGAAACGGGGGATGATATGCCCGAAGTCGGGATCGATTTCAGTGGTGCAGCAATCTTCGCGACGATCCTCGTGATCGTCGCCGTGGTCATGGTTTTCGCCGGCGTGAAAGTGGTGCCACAAGGCAACGAGTATACGCTGGAACGGTTCGGCCGCTATACGCGCACCATGCGGCCCGGTCTGCACCTGATCATCCCGCTGGTCGATCGTATCGGCACCCGCATGAACGTGATGGAGCGGGTGCTCGACGTGCCGACCCAGGAAGTGATCACTAAGGACAACGCCATGGTCTCGGTCGATGGCGTCGTGTTCTTTCAGGTCCTGGACGCGGCCCGCGCCTCCTACGAGGTCAACCAGCTGGAGCTGGCGATCCTCAACCTGACCATGACCAATATCCGTACCGTGATGGGCTCGATGGATCTGGACGAGCTGCTGTCCCGGCGCGATGAGATCAACAACCGGCTGCTCAACGTGGTCGACGAGGCGACCGGTCCGTGGGGCGTCAAGGTGACCCGGATCGAGATCAAGGACATCGCCCCACCGCGCGACCTGGTCGACGCCATGGCACGGCAGATGAAGGCCGAGCGTGAGAAGCGCGCCGCCGTGCTCGAGGCGGAAGGCGACCGTGCGGCACAAATCCTGCGCGCCGAGGGTGAGAAGCAGTCGGCCATCCTGGAGGCCGAGGGCCGGCGCGAGGCGGCGTTCCGCGACGCTGAGGCGCGCGAGCGCGAAGCCGAGGCAGAGGGCCGTGCGACGACCATGGTGTCCGAGGCGATCGCAAACGGCGACGTGCAGGCCGTCAACTACTTCGTCGCCCAGAAGTATGTCGAGGCCCTGCGTGACATCGCCAGCGCGCCGAACGAGAAGGTGCTGTTCCTGCCGCTGGAGGCGTCCGGCGTGATCGGCGCCATCGGCGGCGTGGCCGAACTGACCCGGCAGGCCTTCCGCGGCGACCCCGCGGCGCCGCGCGGCGGCGGCGCGACGGCGTCGACGGGCGACGGCGGCAGCCGCAGCGAGCCCGGCGGTCCGGTGCCGTCGACGGCGATGCCCTGGTCGACGGACTGAGCGCGCGGCGATGGAACAGATCGCGCAGGCGCTGTTTCCCTTCAGCCATTGGTCCTGGTGGATCGTCAGCGCCTTGCTGGTGATCCTGGAGGTGGTGGCGCCGGGGGTGCTGTTTCTCTGGCTTGGCGTCTCGGCCGCCATCGTCGGCGTCGTCGTCTTCGCCCTGCCGGACCTGGACTGGAAGCTGCAGTTCGCGCTGTTTGCGGCGCTGTCGGTCATCACCGTCGCGCTGTCGCGGCGCTATCTGCGCCGCCACCCGCAGGCCACCGACCATCCGACCCTGAACCGCCGCGCCGAGGCGCAGGTCGGTCGCACCTTCCAGCTGGCCGAGCCGATCCGCGATGGCCGCGGGGTGGCGGACATGGACGGGACCCGCTGGCAGATCAGTGGCCCCGATTGCCCGGCCGGCACGCGGGTCCGGGTCACGGGGGCCGATGGTACCATGCTGCGGGTCGACCGGGCCGACGATCAGTCGCGGCCGTAGGCGTCCAGCCCCTGGCGCGCCAGCAGGTCGGCGCGTTCGTTGCCCTCGTTGCCGGCATGGCCACGCACCCAGCGCCAGTCGACCTGGTGTCGCTCGATCGCCGCATCGAGACGCTGCCACAGGTCGACGTTCTTCACCGGCTTGCGGCTCGCCGTCCGCCAGCCATTGCGTTTCCAGTTGTGGATCCAGCCGGTGATGCCCTGCTGCAGATACTTGCTGTCGGTGTGAAGGATCACGTGGCAGGGGCGCTTCAGCGCTTCCAGCGCCATGATCGCCGCCATCATCTCCATGCGATTGTTGGTGGTCGACGGCTCGCCGCCCTTCAATTCCTTCTCCTCGCCGTCGAAGGTCAGCAATGCCCCCCAGCCACCCGGGCCGGGATTACCCTTGCAGGCGCCGTCGGTGTAGATCTCCACGACCTGTCCGGCCATCGTCTCAGTCCAGGCCGTAGGCGCCGGGACCGCTGACCCGGCTGTGGAAGCGCAGCTTGCGCAGGTACTCCAGTGGATCCTTCGGCCGCACCAGGGCGCCCTCGACCTGGTTCAGCCAGTCGTACAGGCGGGTCAGCAGGAAGCGCAGAGCGGCGCCGCGGGCCAGCACCGGCAGCAGTTCCAGCTCGCGCGGTGCGACGGCGCGCACGGTGCGGTAGGCCTGCAGCAGGCGGCGTGCCTTGGTGATGTTGAACTCGTGCTCGCGCTCGAAGCACCAGGCGTTGAGGCAGATCGCCAGGTCGTAGGCCAAAGCGTCGGTGCAGGCGAAATAGAAGTCGATCAGGCCGGATAGCGTCTCGCCCAGGAAGAACACGTTGTCCGGGAACAGATCGGCATGGATCACTCCACTGGGCAGGTCGTCCGGCCAGTCGTTCATCAGACTGCGGTACTGCGTGTCGATTTCCTCGGCGAGGCCGGGAGAGACCTCGTCGGCGCGTGCCGTGGTGGCATCGATCAGCGGCTGCCAGCCGGCGATCGACAGATCGTTGCGTCGCTGCATGGGAAAGTCGAGGCCCGCCAGGTGCATCTGCGCCAGCGCCTGGCCCAGGGCGGCGCAATGCTCGGGCCGTGGATGGCGGTGCCAGACCCCTTTCAGGAAGCTGATGACCGCCGCCGGCTTCCCGGCCAGCCGGCGCAGGGCTTCGCCGTCGCGGCCCTTGATCGGGGTTGGACAGAGAATGCCCTTGCCCGAGAGATGTTCCATCAGGTTGAGGAAGAACGGCAGATCGGCCGGATTCACCCGCTTCTCGTATATCGTCAGGATGAAGCTGTCGGTCTCGGTCTGCAGCAGGAAGTTGGAGTTCTCGACCCCTTCGGCGATGCCCTTGCAGGCGACCACGCCGCCGATGTCGTATTCGGCGACGAAGCCATCCAGTTCCTCGTCCTCGACGTCGGTGTAGACGGCCACGCTGGCGTGCCTTCAATCCGCGCCGCGGAGTTCGCGCGGCAGCTTGAACTCCACGTTCTCCTCCGCCACGCGGACCGTTTCCACCCGCACCGAGAAGCGGTTGCGAAAGGCCTCGATCACTTCGTCGACCAGCACCTCGGGCGCCGAGGCGCCGGCGCTGATGCCGATCCGGCGGGCACCGGCGAGCGCCGTCCAGTCCAGGTCGGCGGCGCGCTGCACCAGCATCGCCCTGGCACAGCCTGCGTGCCGGGCGACCTCGACCAGGCGCAGCGAGTTCGAGGAGTTCGGCGCGCCGATCACCAGGAAGGCATCGCAGCGCGGGGCGATCGCCTTCACCGCCTGCTGGCGGTTCGTGGTCGCATAGCAGATGTCTTCCTTGTGCGGGCCGACCATCTCGGGGAAGCGCTGGCGCAGGATGTCGACGACGTCGGCGGTCTCGTCCACCGACAGCGTGGTCTGGGTGATGTAGGCGAGCGATGCATCATCCGGCAACGCCAGGGCAGCGGCGTCAGCCGTCGTTTCCACCAGGGTGATGTCGCCGTCCGGCAGCTGGCCCATGATGCCGATCGCCTCGGGATGGCCGGCATGGCCGATCATCACGATATGCCGACCCTGGGCCTGGTGGCGCTCGGCCTCGCGATGCACCTTTGAGACCAGCGGGCAGGTCGCGTCGATGAAGCGCAGGCCGCGCCGGCTGGCCTCGGCCGGGACCGACTTGGGCACGCCGTGGGCCGAGAAGATCACCAGGGCATCGTCCGGGACTTCGTCCAGTTCGTCGACGAAGACCGCGCCCTTGCGCTCCAGCCCTTCGACGACGAAGCGGTTGTGCACGATCTCGTGACGCACGTAGATCGGCGCGCCGAACCGTTGTAGCGCCAATTCGACGATCTGGATCGCCCGGTCGACGCCGGCGCAGAAGCCGCGCGGCGCCGCCAGCAGGATCTCGATCTGGTCTGTTGCCTCGTCCATGTGCTGCCGATCGGGTTGTCTGCCGCGGCGGGCGGCGCGCGTTGGCGGCGGCGCCTTGCTGCTACAACCAAGCTTCTCTAAGGTGTGCCGGCCGCCAGGGATGCCGCCATTCCGACAGGGCCGGACCCGGCGCGGACAACCTAGCCAAATGCCGACAGCGAGGGAAGAGGACAAAATGAGTGAGCCGGTGATCGCCCAGAAGGCGCCGTACGCGGTGCAATTGCAGGCAGGGCAGAACTACGCCTGGTGCGCCTGCGGCCGCAGCGCCAAGCAACCGTTCTGCGACGGTGCGCACAAGGGCAGCGAGCACCGGCCGATCGTCTTCAAGGCCGAGAAGGACGAAGAAGTCTGGTTCTGCGGCTGCAAACAGACCGGCAGCGGCCCTTACTGCGACGGCACCCACAACGGCCTGTGAGCGACCCCGTGCCCAGGCACGGGTTGGCATGTCGGCGCCGGGTGCGGCCGCATCCGGGCGCCCTGTTGTTGCTGCTCCCGGCCCTGGTCCTTGCCGGTTGCGGGTTCTTCCAGCCCGAAGAGATTCGGCCCTGTCCGCGCGTCTCCGTGCTGGACGATGCCGGCCGGGCGGTGCAGTACCGCGCCGGCGCCGGCCGCGACCTCACCGACGTGACCTACCAGGCCCGGATCGACGACGTGCAGTCGTCGTGCAGCTACAACAAGCAGGAACTGACCGTCAACGCGACGGTGATCATCCTCGCCCAGCGTGGCCCCGCGTCGACGGGGGCCGAGGCCAACTTCCCCTTCTTCGTCGCCGTCACCGACCGGGACCAGAACATCCTCGCCAAGGAGGTGTTCGACAGCGTCGTCGAGTTCCCGGAAGGCCGCCGCCGGGCCGGTGTGTTCGAGGAGGTCGAGCAGCAGATCGCGCTGCGCGACGAGGAGACCGGTGACGACTACGAGATCATCGTCGGCTTCCAGCTCAGCCGCGACCAGCTTGACCGCAACCGCGCGCGCCGGACTTTCTGACGTCCGCTCGCCGGTTTGCTGCCGCCGTCGTGCCGCAGCGTTGACTCCGGGCGGGTCAAACCTATGATCTTCGTTATCGACTCGCCCGGCGGCAGGCGGCCAAGGGCGGGTTGACCAGACAGGCGATGCCTGCGGGAGAGACCGGCGGCGGCCACGGCCGTGCAGTCGGCGCCGAAGGAGCAACGGGCCCCCGTAAACTCTCAGGCGAACGGACCGCAGGCGGATGTAACTCTGGAAAGCGGGCACGGCCGCCAGCGCGTCCTGCGCAATGCGTGCCTCACCGACGGGGCGAGGTCCGGCCGACGACGGCGGGACGAACTCTCTCAGGTCCGACGACAGAGGGGGCGTGACGGGATCTCCGGATCCCAAGTCACGGTTTCACGTGCGTCGGAGGACCAGATGTCTGTCGAACAAGAGCCGGATCTGCGGCACACCCCCCTGTACGCACTGCACCGGGAACTGGGCGGCAAGATGGTGCCGTTCGCCGGCTATGCCATGCCGGTGCAATATCCCCTCGGGATCCTGGGCGAGCATCTGCACACGCGCGATGCCGCTGGACTATTCGATGTCTCGCACATGGGACAGGTGCGCCTGCATGGCGCCGATGCGGCGACGGCGCTGGAAACCCTGGTGCCCGGCGACGTGCTGTCGCTCGCGCCCGGTGCCATGCGCTACAGCCAGTTCCTCAACGACCGGGGCGGCATTCTCGACGACCTGATGATCTCCAATGCCGGCGGGCATCTGTTCCTGGTCGTCAACGCCGCCTGCAAGGACGCCGACATCGCCCTCATGCGCGACGGCCTGGCCAGCCGCGCCGAGGTCGAGGTGCTCGACGACCGGGCGCTGCTCGCCCTGCAGGGACCGCAGGCCGGCGCCGTGCTGGCGCGGCATGCGCCCGACAGCAGCGCCCTGGTGTTCATGACCGGGGCGGCGATGACGGTCGCCGGCTTCGACTGCTACGTCACCCGGTCCGGCTATACCGGCGAGGACGGGTTCGAGATCTCGGTCGCCGCGGACGCGGCCGAGGCGCTCGCCCGCACCCTGCTGGGCGAGCCCGAGGTGGCGCCGATCGGCCTCGGCGCGCGGGATTCGCTGCGCCTCGAGGCCGGACTCTGCCTCTACGGCCATGACATCGACGAGAGCACGACCCCGGTGGAAGCGGCGCTGACCTGGTCGATCGCCAAGCGGCGGCGCGAGGAAGGCGGCTTTCCCGGTGCCGGGGTGATTCAACAGCAGTTGCGCGACGGCGTTCAGCGCAAGCGTGTCGGCCTGCGGCCCGAGGGCCGGGCCCCGGCGCGCGAGGGCGCCGAGATCGTCGACGGCGGCGACAACGTCGTCGGCAGCGTCACCAGCGGTGGCTTCGGCCCCACTGTCGGCGGCCCGGTCGCCATGGGCTATGTGCCGGCGGCACTGGCCAAGGCCGGCAGCGAGGTTGGCTTGATGGTGCGTGGCCGCCGGCTGGCGGCGCAGGTCGCCAAGACACCGTTCGTGCCGCAGCGCTACTACCGCGGTTGAAGACATCAGGGAACAGGCAAGCGTGAAGAGGAAGACATGAGCACGTTGCATTTCACCAAGGAACACGAGTGGCTGCGCGTTGACGGCGACGTCGCCACCTGCGGCATCACCGATTTCGCCCAGGAGCAGCTGGGCGACGTTGTCTATGTCGAGCTGCCCGAGGTCGGCCGCCAGGTGCAGCAGAACGAAGAGACCGCGGTGGTGGAATCGGTCAAGGCCGCCAGCGAGGTCTACGCGCCGGTCGGTGGCGAGGTGGTCGAGGTCAACGCGGCGCTCACCGACGACCCGGCCAAGGTGAATGCCGATGCCATGGGCGACGGCTGGTTCTTCAAGCTGAAGCTGGCCGATCCCGGGCAGCTCGACGGCCTGATGGACGAGGCCGCCTACCAGGCGCTGGTGGCGGAGGAGAGCTGATGCGCTACCTGCCGCATACGCAGGCCGACCGCCAGGCCATGCTGGGGGCGATCGGGGTCGACACGATCGACGCCTTGTACAGGGACGTGCCGGCCGACGTCCGGGTCGGCGGCTTCGACGGCCTGTCCGACCATATGGGCGAACTCGAGGTCGAGCGGCACCTTGCCGCCATGGCCGGACGCAACCTGCCCGCCGGTACGGCCGCCTGCTTTCTCGGCGCCGGCGCCTACCGCCATCATGTGCCGGCCTCCGTCGATCACCTGATCCAGCGCTCCGAGTTCCTCACGGCCTACACGCCCTACCAGCCCGAGATCAGCCAGGGCACGCTGCAGATGCTGTTCGAGTTCCAGAGCCAGGTCGCCCTGATCACCGGCATGGAGGTCGCGAACGCCTCCATGTACGACGGCGCGTCGGCCTGCGCCGAGGCGGCGATGATGGCGCTGCGCCTGACCCGGCGCGGTCGGGTAGTGCTGTCCGGCGGTCTGCACCCGCATTACCGGGACACCACGCAGACCATGGCCCGGTTCACCCACTTCGACGTTGCCGCCCTGCCGGCGAACGTCGCCGGCGACGAGGACCTGGTGGCGGCGCTCGATGACGACACCGCCTGCGTGGTGGTGCAGAACCCGGACGTCTTCGGCCGGGTGCGCGATTTGTCGGCGCTGGCCGCCGCGGTGCACGAACGCGGTGCCCTGCTGGTCGTCGCCTTCACCGAGGCGTTGTCGCTGGGTGCGCTGCGCTCGCCCGGCGCAATGGGTGCCGACATCGTCGTCGGCGAGGGCCAGTCGATCGGCAACGGCCTCAATTTCGGCGGCCCCTATCTCGGCCTGTTCGCCGCACGGCAGAAGTTCGTGCGGCAGATGCCGGGCCGCCTGTGCGGCCAGACCACGGACGCCGACGGCCGGCGCGGCTTCGTGCTGACCCTGTCGACGCGCGAGCAGCACATCCGCCGTGACAAGGCGACCTCCAACATCTGCACCAACTCGGGCCTGTGCGCTCTGGCGTTCTGCATCCACCTGTCCCTGCTGGGCGAACAGGGCTTCACCCGACTGGCGCAGCTGAACCATGCCAAGGCGGTACAGCTGGCGGAAAGCCTGGAGGCGCTCGACGGCGTTGAGCTGTTGAACCAGCACTTCTTCAACGAGGTCACGGTGCGCCTGCCGCGCCCGGCCGCCGGCGTTGCCGACGCCCTGGCCGCACGCAACGTCCTGGGCGGCGTGCCGGCGAGCCGGCTGTTTGCCGGCGCCGACGGTCTCGACGATCTGCTGATCCTGGCGGCGACGGAAACCAACACCGACGACGACATCGCGGCGCTGACGACGGCGCTGCAGGAGGTGCTGTGATGAGCCATTCCACCGATCTCTCGCGCAAGGCCGAGGTCGCCCCGGCTGCCAGCGGCCCGCAGACGGCGAGCGGCCACCGCGGCCTGGACATGGACGAACCGTTGCTGTTCGAGCTCGATGCCCCCGGCCGCTGCGGCGTCGACCTGCCGCCAGCGCCGGCGGTTGAAAGTCGCCTGGGTGATGCCGAGCGGCTGAGGCCGATCGGCCTGCCGGGGCTGTCCGAACCACAGGTCGTGCGTCACTTCGTGCGCATCTCGCGCAACAACTACGCCATCGATGCCGGGCTCTATCCGCTCGGCTCGTGCACCATGAAGCACAACCCGCGCCTGAACGAGAAGCTGGCCCGGCTGCCCGGCTTCGCCGACGTGCACCCGCTGCAACCGGAAGCCACCGTGCAGGGCGCGCTGGCGTTGATCGACGAGCTTGCCGCCTGGCTGAAGGAATTGACCGGCATGCCCGCGGTGGCGATGTCACCGGCGGCCGGGGCGCATGGCGAGCTGACCGGCCTCATGTGCATCCGTGCCGCCCTGGAAGCGCAGGGCAATGCCCGCGAGGTGGTCCTGGTGCCAGAATCGGCGCATGGCACCAATCCGGCGACCGCCGTGCTTTGCGGCTATCGGGTCGAGGAGATCGCCGCCGACGCACGCGGCCGGGTCAACCTGGCGGCGCTGAAAGACCGCCTCGGACCTGACGTGGCCGGGGTGATGATCACCAACCCCAACACCTGCGGCCTGTTCGAAACCGACATGGTCGAGATCGCCGAGGCGGTGCATGCCGCCGGCGGCTACGTCTACTGCGACGGCGCCAACTTCAACGCCATCGTCGGTCGGACCCGGCCCGGCGACCTGGGCATCGACAGCATGCACCTGAACCTGCACAAGACCTTCTCCACGCCGCACGGCGGCGGCGGCCCGGGCAGCGGCCCGGTGGTGCTGTCGGAGGCCCTGGCGCCGTTCGCGCCCGTGCCGATGGTGGTGCATGGCCCGGACGGGTTGCGGCTTGAGGAGCACGCCGGTGCCGGCGAGGCGGCACAGAGCTATGGCCGTATGCGCGCCTTCCACGGCCAGATGGGGATGTTCGTGCGGGCGCTCGCCTACATGCTCTCGCACGGCGCCGACGGCCTGCGCCAGGTTGCCGAGGACGCGGTGCTGAACGCGAACTACGTCCTGGCCCGGCTGCAGGACGTGATGACGCCGTCGTTCGAGGGCCCGTGCATGCACGAGGCGCTGTTCGATGACCGCTTCCTGAAGGACACTGGCGTCAGCACCCTCGACTTTGCCAAGGCGATGATCGACGAGGGCTTCCACCCGATGACCATGTACTTCCCGCTGGTCGTGCACGGCGCGATGCTGATCGAGCCGACCGAGTCGGAGAGCAAGGAGTCGATCGACCAGTTCGTTGCCTCGCTGCGCCACCTGGCCGAGCGGGCCAAGGCCGGCGATGTGGAACGCTTCACCGGCGCGCCCTACTACGCCCCGCGGCGGCGTCTGGACGAGACCGCGGCGGCGCGCAAGCCAGTGCTGCGCTGGCAGCCAGTGGTGCAGGAGGCGGCGGAGTAGGACGTCTTCGTACCCTCTCCCTTGAGGGGAGAGGGAGGGGCCCGCGGCGCCGAAGGCGACGTGGGAGGGTGATCCTACCGCGCGGGCGCGCGCCCGGCGCTCACGTTGCCCCCTCACCCCGGCCCTCTCCCCCAAGGGGAGAGGGGGCTTTCCCTTAGGCCGCCTCGTCGTCGCTGATCTCACCGATGGCGTTGTCGACGATCACCGGGGTGTCGAAATAGCTGATCTCCGGCTCGGTGCCATAACGGTCGGCGATCATCTTGCGCCACTCGGGCGTGTAGACCGCTTCCGCCGCGGCGCGGCTTTGCCAGAGATAGACGCCGCCGGCACGCCCGTCCTCGCCATAGAGGTAGTATTTGCGCACTAGGCCGTCGAACTCGCGGTAGCGCGGCGCCGACAGCCGGTAGAGCGCGGCGGCGTCCTCGCGGCTGGTGCCCGCCGGCAGACTGAATTGCACGATCGCGGTGATCATGGGGCCCTCCTTTTCCGGCACCCGTGTTGTCAGTCTACACGCGTATGTCGCCTGCGGCGCAAGGGCTAGTTCACCGGCACCGTGAGCACCGGGGCGCGGTGCATGTCTTGGGTTGCGCCGGAGATCTGCACCGACAGCAGCGACTGGAAGATCCTGAAGTAGGCCTTGCTGATGGTGTCGCTGCCGTCGATGTAGAACCACCAGTCTCGGTAGGAGAAGGCGACATGGGCGTCATCGGGACGTTCGCGGGCACGGCGGATGCTGATCAGGTCCCCGGCCGGGCCGGTGGCCGGGAAGTTCACCGCCTGTCCGCTGGCAAGGTCCTCTTCGGGCACGTCGACGGCGGTGGCGGCAATGCGGGCGAGGCCTTGCACCGAGCGGGTCTGCACGGCAATTGCCCGGGGACCCGCAGGGCGCGGGGCCAGGGCAATCGGTAGGAAGATGTCGCGGCCATCGACCGTTTCGCCCTCGATTCCGAGGATATCGAGCAGTTCCTCGGCCTGGCCGGCGTTGTCGGGAGCGTAGTCGTGCAGCCAGAGATAGAAGGCGTCGTCTCCATCGCCGCCCTGGACGAACTGCACCGCGTCGATCCGGGACAGGTCGTTGACCAGGGCGACGAGGCGCTGGAACTTGAGATGCGCCGGCGCCCGAGGATCCGGCGGGAAGTCGCGATTGGTGGCGCCGTTCATGCGCTCGACCAGCATGGTCAGCGCTATTCCCTTGTACTGGATGCTTTCGTTGAACAGCAGCACCAGCAGGTCGAGCGGAATGGGCGCGAGCGACTGGCGCAGATGCTGCTCACCCTGCAGTGGCAGGTAGGAAATCGTCGGGTTGTCCTCGTATACGACGCCGCCGCTGAACGGCACCAGATTGCCCTCGAAGTGGCGCTCGGGACCGAGGGCGAGCTGGGCACTGGCATCGGCGGAGAAGCGGACGTTGGCGGTGATGCTGGAAACCGCCATCAGCGAGCGGGCGTAGCCGTAGCGCCGCTCGACGATGTAGCCCAGACTCTGTTCGTCGTCGGTCCTGGAGATCACGGTGTTGTAGGCCGGCCGGCCGCCGCTGAGCGCGGCTGGGCCGACAATTGTGCCGGGGGCACATGCAGCCCCCGATAACAGCATCACGGCGCACGCGCCGGCAATGGCGCAGCGTCTCGTCGACACCTGGCTGATCCCCCGCTTCTTCCCCCGTTACGGCCACGATGCGACGGCGCGTTGCCGGGAACAAGAACGAGGGCGGGTCTGAGACCCGCCCCTACAGGACATCCGTTGGTTGGTAGGGGCGGGTCTCAGACCCGCCCGTGGTGCTACTGCAGGTGGCGCCGCAGGTCGCGCGTGGCGTCGTCGATCAGCGCCTGGTCGCGCTCGCCGCGGACGTGCCGGGCGATCACTTCGGTGGCGGCGTCGATGGCGACCTCGACCGCGGCGTTGCGCACTTCCTTCTCCGCCTGCGCCTCGGCCAGGGCGATCTTCTCCAGCGCCAGCTGCTCGCGCCGGCCGATCGCCACTTCCAGCTTCTCCTGCGCCAGCTTGCGCTCGCGCGCCGCTTCCTCGCGGGCGTAGGCGACCATCTCCTGCGCCTCGTTCATGGCGTCGCGCTGCTTGCGCTCGTAGTTGGCCAGCAGCGCCTGCGCCTCTTCGCGCAGCTTGCGGGCATCGTCCAGTTCGCCGCGGATCTTCTCGCTGCGTTCATCCAGGGCCTTGGTCAGCATCCGCGGCACCTTGTAGTAAATCAGCACGGCGACGAAGACGATGAAGGCGAAGCCGACCCAGAACGTCGCATCGAAGTACATCAGCCGGCCCTCCCCATGGCATCGTCGACGGCCCGGCGCACGTCCTCGCCGGGCACGCCGGAACCGAGCAGGCGCTCGGCCGCGGCCTGTGCGAGGTCGCTGGCCACGTCGCGCAACTCCGCCAGGGCTTCGGCCTTGGCGGCAGCGACCCGCTGTGCCGCCTCGTTGGCCTGAGCGGCCAGCCGCTCGGCCACCTCGGCGTTGCGCTGTTCCGCGTCCGCCGCCGACTGCGCGGCACTTTCGGCCAGGATCGCCTGGGCCTGGGCGCGGGCCTCGGCCAGGGCGGCTTCGTATTCGGCGATCACCGTCTCGGCCTGGGACTTCAGTTGCTCGGCCTGGTCCAGGTCATCGGCGATCCGGTCCTGCCGGGTCTCCAGCACGTCGGAAACCCGCGGCAAGGCGATCTTGGCCATGAGCAAGTACATCACGACGAAGGTGATCGCCAGCCAGACCAGCTGGGGCGAGAAAGTGCTGATGTCGAACTGCGGCATCGTCCGGCTCCCGTCCCGGCCGGCCCGTCGGCGCCGGCGGGGCGTTGCGTTGTTTGGTGGCGTCCGGGCAAGCCCGGACGGCAATCAGAACACGAACAGGATGATCAGCGCGACGACGAGCGCGAACAGCGCGATGGCTTCCGTCAGGGCGAAACCCAGGATCACCCGGCCGAACACCGCCTGGGCGGCGCCCGGGTTGCGCATCGCGCCGGCAACATAGTTGCCGAAGATCAAGCCGATGCCGATACCGGCGCCGCCCATGGCGATCGCGGCCAGACCCGCGCCGATCAGCTTCGCAGCAGCTGGTTCCATTGTTTCGTTTCCTTCGTGCTTTTCGTGGGTGTTGCGGGTGAATTTGGCTCTGCCTGCCGGCCGGAGCCCGGTGCGGACGCGCCGGTCTCCTAGTGCTCCAGGTGGATGGCGTCGTTGAGATAGAGGCAGGTCAGAATGGCGAAGACATAGGCCTGCAGGAACGCGATCAGGATCTCCAGGCCGGTGAGGGCGACGATCAGGATGAACGGCAGGATGCTGGCGACCGCCAGCACCGCATTCGCGGCCAGCATGTCGACGATGAACTTGCCGAACACCTTCAGCATGGTGTGGCCGGCGGTCATGTTGGCGAACAGCCGCACCGAGTGGCTGATCGGCCGCATGAAGTAGGACAGCACCTCGACCGGGACCACCAGCAGCAGCATCGGCGCCGGCACGCCCTTGGGCACGAAGAAGGAGAGGAAGTGCAGGCCGTGGCGGGAGAAACCGATGATGGTGACGACCACGAACACCACCAGCGCCAGGGCACCGGTGACGGCGATGTGGCTGGTCACCGTGTAGCTGTAGGGCAGCATGCCCAACAGGTTGCACAGCACGATGAAGCTGAACAGGGTGAACACCAGCGGGAAATACTTGCGGCCTTCGTTGCCGATGGTCTCGCGCACCATGTTGGCGATGAACTCGTACCAGAGCTCGGCCACGCCCTGCCAACGGCCCGGCACCATGGCGCGGCGTCTGGTCGACAGGGTCAGGAACAGGGTGGCGATGATCACCGCGAGAATCATGAAGGCGGCGGCTTTGGAGAACGAGGCGTCGAGACCGCCGATGTTCCACTCGGCGATGCGGCCGATCACGAACTGATGCATCGGGCTGTCGTGGTCGATGTGCAGCTCGGTCGCCAACTCAGTCTCCCCGCTCCTCCGGTTCCGCCGCTGCGGTCCCGGTCCGCTTCGCCTTGGCCTCTTCCTGCCGGCGGGCCGCCTCCGCTTCCATGCGCAGGATCGCCCTGACGGCATTGTTGATTCCGGCTGCGCCGCCCAGCACCAGCCCCAGCAGCATCAGCCACGGCGTGGTGCCGAACAGGCTGTCCAGGCCCCAGCCCACGACGGTGCAGACAACGACGGCGACGACGATCTCGATGGAGATCCGCCAGGCCATGGCGAGCCCGGTGCCCACCGCCCTGTCTGTGTCCGCTTCGTCCCCCGGCTCCAGGCCCGCCTCGCGGCGCACCTTGGAAATCCGGTTGCCCAGGTCATCGAGTGATGGAGGCTTGGACGGATCGGACATCTTGTTCGTAGGCCGTGTCATGAACCGTACGCAGAATGCCGTCGCACGCGCGTCAACACCCCCGCGTCCGACCATGACGCTGCCGGAAGCGCGCGCAAAGTACGCAGAGGCCCAAACCCTGTCAAGACGAATTGGTTAATGCGTAAGGCGCTGAAATATATAGAAAAACAAACGCTGCGACGATTTCACGCGGTGGCCCGGATGCGCTCGGCCCGGGCCAGATCGACGGACACAAGCTGCGACACACCCCGCTCGGCCATGGTCACGCCGAACAGCCGGTCCATGCGCGCCATCGAATAGGGATGGTGGGTGATGATCAGGAACCGGGTGCCGGTCGAGCGGGCGATCTCGGTCACCAGGTTACAGAACCGTTCGACGTTGGCGTCGTCCAGTGGCGCGTCAACCTCGTCCAGCACGCAGACCGGCGCGGGGTGGGTGAGGAACACCGCGAACAGCAGTGACAGCGCGGTCAGGGCCTGCTCGCCGCCCGACAGCAGCGACAGCGACTGCAGCCGTTTGCCCGGCGGGCTGGCCATGATCTCCAGGCCGGCTTCCAGCGGGTCGTCGCTCTCGGTCAGCGCCAGGTGCGCCTTGCCGCCGCCGAACAGGCGCACGAACAGCTGCTGGAAGTGCCCGTCGACCTGGCTGAAGGCGGCCAGCAGGCGTTCGCGGCCCTCGCGGTTGAGGCTGGAGATGCCGCGCCGCAGCCGGGCGATCGCGCCTTCCAGGTCTTCCCGTTCGGACTGCATGGTCTGCAGCTGTTCCTGCAACTCGGCCGCTTCCTGCTCGGCCCGCAGGTTGACCGGGCCCATCCGGTCGCGCTCGCGCTTCAGCCGCTCCAGCTTGGTTTCGGTCTCTTCCAGCGGCGGCAGCTCCTCGTCGGCTTCGATGCCGGCGCTGGCCAGCACCTCGTCCGGCCGGCACTGCAGCGCCTCGTCGATGCGTCGCACCACGTCGCCGCGCCGCTCTTCGGCCTGCTGACAGCCGGCTTCCGCACGCACCCGGTCTTCCCGGGCCGTGGCCAGCACCGTCTCCGCCTGGCGCAGCAGCTTCTCCAGCTCCGCCACCCGCGCTTCCGCCTGCGCCAGGGCATCGGCCGCCTGCTTGCGCTCGTCGTCGGCGCCCTCGATCTGCTGCAGCAGGGTCTGGCGCCTGGCGGCGATCTCGGCCGGCTTCTGGCGCAGCTCTTCCAGCTCGCCCTGGGCCTGCGCCCGGCGCTGCTGCAGCTCGTTGATCTGCGTCTGCGCGTTCTGCGTGCGCGCCTGCCAGGCCCTGACCTCGCCGTCGATGGCGGCGATCCGGTCGGCCCTGCCCTGGGCCTCGCGGCGCAGCTGGTCCTCGGCGTTGCGGGCCTCGACCAGGGTCGAGCGCAGGCCGGCCGCCTGCCGGCGCAGCTCGCCCAGCGCCATCCGCGCCGCATCCAGATCGGGCAGGCCACCCAGCCGCTGGGATGCGTCGGCCTCGGCGGTGCGGCTTTCCTCGATGTCCTGGGCGATCTGGCTGAGGTTCTCCTGCAGCGCCAGCAGTCGCGACGAGCGGCCCGCGGCCTCGCGTTCGGCCGCGCCATGGGCGTCGCGTGCCCGGTTCAGCGCTTCGTCCGCCGCCCGTGCCTGCTCGCGTGCCGTGGCCAGGGCGCTGGCAGCCGTCTGCGCCTCGTTCCGGGCCGCGCCGTGCGCGGCCTGGGCCGCCTGCAGCGCCGGGGTCAGCCCGGCCTGCTCGGCCCGAAGCTCTTCCAGCCGGTTGCGCTGCGCCAGGCGTGCGGCCGCCGCCGTTTCCGCACCCGTAGTCACGGTATAGCCGTCCCATCGCCATAAGGCCCCGCTGCGCGAGACCAGCCGCTGGCCCAGCCGCAATTGCGGCATCAGGCGGGGGCCGTCGGCATCGTCGACGACGCCGATCTGCTGCAGCCGCCGGGTGAGCGCCGGCGGCGCCTGCACATGCGCGGACAACGGCGTCACCCCGGCCGGCAGCGCGACCGGCTCGGTCAAGGGCGGCATCGTGCGCCAATGCACCGGCGCGGCCTCGTCGGTCGGCGCCTGCAGGTCGTCGCCCAGCGCCGCCCCCAGTGCCGTCTCGAAGCCCGGGTCCACGCTGATCGCATCGATCAGCGGTGGCCACAGGTCGGCATCGCCCACCTGCAGCAGCTTGACCAGGGCGGTTGCCTCGGCCTGCAGCCGGTCGGCGGCGGCCTGCTGCTGCCGCAGCGCGTCCTGCTTCTCCTGTGCCGCCGCGTCGAGCGCCCGGCCGCGAGCTTCCGCCTGCTCGACCTGCGCGCGCGCCGCTTCGGCGGCGGCCCGGGCGCCATCGAGCTCGCGCACCGTGGTCTGCAGGGTCTTGTCCTCGCGCACCTCGGCCTCGATTGCCTGGTAGTGCGTCTCGCCGTCCTGCCGCCGCGCCTGCAGCCGGGTCAGCCGTGCCGCGGCATCGTCGCGTGCGCGCACCAGGGCGTCGCGCTCGGCGGTCAGCTTGGCCAGGCGGTCGGTGGTGGCGTCGAGCTCGCTCTCTTGTGCCTCGAGCGCCGCGCCGGCTTCCGCGGTGCGCGCGGCGGCCGCCGTCTGGGTCGCCTCTTCCCCCGCCTGTGCCGCGGTCAGGCCGGTGCGTTCCTGCTCCAGCTTGGCCATGGCCGTGGTGGCATCTTCGGCCAGTTGGCGTTCACGGCTCTCGTCGACGTCGATCTGCGTCAGCCGCTGCGCAAGTTGCTCCTGGGCGGTCGCGACCCGCTGGTCTTCCTGTTCCAGGGCGTCGCGGGCCACTGCCAGGCGGTGCAGGCGAGCCCCAGCCTCGGCTTCGCGCTGGCGCAGCGCCGGCAGGCCTTCCGCGGCCTGGACATGGGCCGCGTTGGCTTTCGCCACGGCCTCGGTCAGCTCGCCGACTTTCTGCGTCACCTCGCGCAGCTGCGCCTCGGCTTCGGCGATCTGCTGCCGGGCCCGCGTGTGCAGCAGGTGCAGCAGGATGCCCTCGGCCCGGCGGATCTGCTCGCCGACGCGGCGGTAGCGATTGGCCTGGCGGGCCTGCCGCTTGATGTTCTGCAGCTGCGCTTCCAGCGCCTGCATCACGTCGTCGAGCCGTTCCAGGTTGGTCTCGGCGCCGCGCAGCCGCAGTTCCGCCTCGTGCCGGCGGGAATGCAGGCCGGTGATGCCGGCCGCTTCTTCCAGCAGCGCCCGCCGTTCCGCCGGCTTGGCGTTGACCACGGCGCCGATCCGGCCCTGGCTCACCAGCGAGGGCGAATGCGCCCCCGAGGCGGCGTCGGCAAACAGCAGTTGCACGTCGCGGGCACGGACCTCGGCGCCGTTGATGCGATAGGCCGAGCCGCTGTCGCGCTCGATGGCGCGGCTGATCTCCAGGTCGTCGGCATCGTTGAACGCGGCCGGTGCGCTGCGGTCGCGGTTGTCGACGACCAGTGCGACCTCAGCGACGTTGCGGGCCGGGCGGCTCTGGGTGCCCGAGAAGATCACGTCGTCCATCGCGCCGCCGCGGATCCGCTTGGCCGAGGTCTCGCCCATTACCCAGCGCAGCGCCTCCACCAGGTTCGACTTGCCGCACCCGTTCGGCCCGACGACGCCGGTCAGGCCTTCACCGATCTCCAGTTCGGTGGCATCGACAAAGGACTTGAAACCGGAGAGGCGAAGCCTGACGAACTGCACGGGGCCTCCTGGCGGCTTAGTTGAGGTACTTGGCCAGAATCGCGTCCCAGTCGTCCATCGTCATGCCGCCGGCATAGGTCTTGCCCTCGATGACGAAGCTGGGCGTCGATTCCACCTTGTATTGGTTGTGGCCCTCGAGCCGCGTGGTGAGGATGCTGTCCATCAGCGCCTCGTCGGCCAGGCAGGCCTCGATGTCGCCCTGCGACAGGCCGCCCATGCGTGCCAGCCGGACCAGCGCGCCGACCGGATCGTTGCTCCGGGTCCATTTCGCCTGCTGGCGGAACAGCACGTCGATCATGCCGAAGAAGCGGTCTTCGCCGGCGCAGCGCGCCAGCATGGAGGCGCGCAGGGCCACGCCGTCGAGCGGGAATTCGCGAAACACCATGCGGACCTGTCCAGTGTCGATATATTTCTCTTTCAGGGCCTTGAAGGTCTTGTTGTGGAACGTGGCGCAATGCGGACAGGTCATCGAGGCATATTCGATCACGGTCACCGGGGCATCGGCGCGCCCGATGACCATGTCGCCCTGGGCCGGCTTGAGACCGGCAGCACCGGCCGGCGCGGCCAGGAACAGCGCAAAAGCCGCAATTGCGGCAAAAACCAGCTTAACTTGGGCCATGGTTCTGAATACCCACTAGATGTTGATGACTATAGGCATGGTTGTGGATCGGCGACAAGTCCTTGAAAACGTTGGCGGCTGCCCCGCCGGCCCGGCGCTGCGACAGTCTGGAAAGCAATTGGGGCAACGCTGCGACATCGGCTCAGGTCTGCTCGCCGTCGCTCTGCGGCCGCGCCAGGACCCGGTTGCCGAGCCGGGCCAGCGCCGCGCGCAGTTTCGGGTTGCCGGTTGCCGCCAGCGACCTGTCCAGCGCCGCGCGGTCGTCGGCAGGCAGCTCCGGCGGCCGTCGTCGCGAACTCTGCGTCTGCGTCGACATCGGCGCCTGGACGATGTGCAGGCGCTCGACGGCGCGGTAGCCGTAGTAGCTGTTGACCCGTTCGATCACCGTCGGCGCCAGGTGCTGCAGCTCGACGGCAGCGGCGCCGGCTGCGCGCAGGTGCAGGACGCCGCCGGCGGGACTGCCGCGCCGGAAGCTCAGCTTCTCCGGCGTTGCCAGCCGCGCCAGCTCCGCGCCGACGATCGCCGGCCAGCGCAGCAGCACCTCCGATTCGGCAAAGCCGCGGCGCCGGAAGGCGGGATCGGTGACCCGCGCAAGCAGCCGGGCGGCGGCGACCGGTCCGGCACGATAACGGCGTTTGTCCACGGCAGCCTGTCCTCCGTGCCCCTATATAGCCCCGGCACGCCGTCGGCGTCAGCCGTGCACCGCCGTCCGCCCGCTCACGCCTTGGTGAACGGACCATGAGCCGCCCGGCGGACACATCGCGGCTCAGCGCGCGGCTGCTGGACTGGTACGACGTGGCCCGGCGCGAGCTGCCCTGGCGGGCCGGTCCGGGCGAGACCTGCGACCCGTACCGGGTCTGGCTGTCGGAGATCATGCTGCAGCAGACCACCGTGGCCACCGTCGGCCCCTATTATCGGCATTTCCTGGCGCGCTGGCCACGCGTGCAGGATCTCGCCGCGGCCGACCTGGACGCCGTGCTGCATGCCTGGCAGGGCCTCGGCTACTACGCCCGCGCCCGCAACCTGCATCGCTGCGCCCAGGCCGTGGTCGCCGAGCACGACGGCCGCTTTCCCGACACCGAAGAAGGCCTGCGCGCCTTACCGGGGATCGGTCCCTACACCGCCGCCGCCGTCGCCGCGATCGCCTTCGACCGCCCGGCCACCCCGGTCGACGGCAACGTGGAGCGGGTGATGGCGCGCATGTTCGCCGTCGAAACGCCGCTGCCGGCGGCCAAGCCCGAGCTGCGTGCCCTTGCCGCCACCCTGACGCCGGTAAAGCGGCCCGGAGACTACGCCCAGGCGGTGATGGATCTGGGCGCAACCGTCTGTCTGCCACGCAATCCCGCCTGCGAACGCTGCCCCTGGCAGGCCGCCTGCGCCGGCCGCGCGGCCGGCATCGCCGGCGGATTGCCGCGCCGCGCGCCCAAGGCGGCGCGGCCGCAGCGCTATGGCATCGCCTTCTGGACCGTCAGCACCGCCGGTCGCGTGCTGCTGCGCCGCCGGCCCGAGAACGGCCTGCTCGGCGGCATGATGGAGGTGCCCGGCACGCCGTGGACCGAAGCGCCGGTGGCGACCGGGCTCAGCCACGCACCGCTTGCGGCCGACTGGCAACCGCTGCCGGGCGAGGTCAATCACACCTTCACCCACTTTCACCTCACCCTGTCGGTGCTGGCTGCCGAGGACGTGGCCGAATTCGCGCCCGGCGACGACGCCGTCTGGTGCCGGCCCGAGCAGTTCGCCGACCACGCATTGCCGACGGTGATGAAGAAGGTCGTGCGCCATGCCCTGCGGGGCGGTTCGGCGCAGGGCGAGCTCATCTAGGTCGTGCACTGATAGGGGATCGCCGCTTCCGGCGCGGGCGCTAATCGGCCTCCGGGCGGCCCTGGCGCAGGCGCTTGAGGGCACCGCGCCGGGACTTCGTTTCCAGCCGACGTTTGCGCGCGCCCGGGCCGGGCCTGGTCGGGGTGCGTCGGCGGGGCCGCACGGCGGCCTGTCGCAGCAGCTCGATCAGCCGTTCGCGGGCGTCCTCGCGGTTGCGCTCCTGGGTGCGGAAGCGGTTGGCGGTGATCACCAGCACGCCGTCCTTGTTGAGCCGCCGGCCGGCGAGGCGGGCGGCCCGCGCCCGCACGTCCTCAGGCAGCGACGGCGAGCGGGCGAGGTCGAAGCGCAGCTGCACGGCGGTTGCGACCTTGTTGACGTTCTGGCCGCCGGGACCGGAGGCGCGGATGAAGCTCTCTTCGATCTCGTCTTCGCCGATGCTGAGTTGTCCGGTGATCTCGATCACGGGTGCACCTACGGTCCTGTCGCGCCCGGTGCGCGGGAGCGGCGAGCCGCTGCATAGCATGCCCGCGCCGGCGGGCGGCTATTTCTCGTGCACCCGCCAGACCCCGTCCCACGCCGGCGGCGGTGCCGCGCGCAGGCTCTCCAGGCGCTGCAGAAAGACCTCGGGTGCGCGGTCGGCCGGATCGAGCTCGAGACCGCGGCGAAAACCGGCTTCGGCGGCTTCCCAGTCGCCGCCACGATAGGCCGCCAGCGCCTGCGCGAAGGCTTCGTGGCTGTGCGCGACGTCCGACCCGGGGGCGGCCGGCGCCGGCAGCAGCTCGAAGATCCGCACCGGTTCCTGCCGGCCGGCGACCCCGACGCTGTCGATCTCACGAAAGGCGAAGTCCCCGTCGGCGGCCCGGCGGGTTGCGTCGGCGACCAGGATGCGGGTGCCGTAGAGCTTGTTCAGCCGTTCCAGCCGCGCGCCCAGGTTCACGGTGTCGCCCATCACGGTGTAGTTGCGCGACGCCTCGGAGCCGATGCTGCCGACGACCACCTCGCCCGTGGCGATGCCGATGCGCATGCCGAGCCGAGGCGCATCGCGCCGCATGCCGGTGAGGTCGGGCACGTCGGCCTGGAAGGCCTCGAGGCGCACCTGCTGTTCCAGCGCGGTGCGGCAGGCCAGCGCGGCGTGCTCGGCGGCATCGGCGAACGGTGGGCCCCAGAAGGCCATGATCGAATCGCCGATGTACTTATCGATGATGCCCTTGTGCGCGGCAATGGGTTCGGACATGGCGGTGAAGTAGCCATTCACCAGATCGACGACGGCACTCGGGGTCAGCCGCTCGGCGATTGCCGTGAAGCCTTCGATGTCGGAGAAGTAGACGGTGTAGACGGCGCTCTGGCCGGCCGAGAGGTCGCCGCCGCCGTTGCCGATTAGATTCTCGACGATCCGGGGATCGACATAGCGGCCGAAGGTCTCCTTGATCTGCTCCTTCAGCCGCAACTCGTCGGTCATGTGATTGAACGAGCGCGAGAGTTCGCCGATCTCGTCGCCCGATCTGTTGTCGACCCGGGTCGCCAGGTTGCCCTTCTCGATCTCGCGGGTGGCGGCGACCAGGTCCCGCACCGGCCGCACCATACCGCGCACCAGCAGCACCGACAGTGCCAGCCCGGCCAGAGCCGCCAGCGCGGTCAGGCCCAGGTTCATCAGGAACACCCGCTGTTCGGCGACAACGGCGAAGCGCACGGCGTCATGGGCGAACTCCGCTGCCGCCACAGCGGCCTGCTGGGTGGACCGATCGAACTCCTCCTCTTCGTGTTGAACCAGCGCCAGCATCTCCGCGCCCAGCGTCTGCCGTCCTTCGCGCAGCACCGTCAGCACACGGCGCGCATGCTCCTCGAACTGCGCGTGCTCGCGCTCGATCGCTTCCAGCATCAGGTCCAGCCGGACCAGCGGCTCGCGATGCTCGACGTGCGCGATGCCCGGCAGCACGTCGGCCACCAGTTTGCGTGCCTGCACGATGGTGTCGTCGACCTGTTCGCCGCGGGCGTCGAAGTCACCCAGCAGTCCTGCGACGTCGCCGGGCGGCGTGCGCTGCAGGCGGCCGACCGCCCTTTCGAACAGGATCTCCTGTTCCAGCGCATGCACCTCGACGCCGGCGACCGCTTCGGTGATCGGCACAAAGGCATCGTTGATCCGTGTCAGCTCGATGGTGATCTCGCGGACCATCACCGAGGTGGCGATGGCGGCGGCGGTCATCAGCAGGACCAGCAGGAAGGCCGTGCCGAAGATCTTGGCGCCGATGCCTACGCGCACGAAAGCCCTCCCGTCCATGGCCATTCGGGTCGCGCCACGAAGTGTGCGACCTGCCGGCCGTGCGGGCAAGCCGACCCACGGGTCGGTGTCGTGCTAGTGCAGTTCGGCGCGCAGCTGCTGGCGCAACAGGTCGATCGGCATGAGCTTGCCCTGGTGCTCGAAGCACCAGAAGGTCCAGCCGTTGCAGGCGTCGGCGCCCTGCACCATGGCGCCGACCTTGTGGATCGAACCGCGCACGCGGTCGCTGATCAGGCTGCCGTCGGCGCGCACCCGGGCGGCATAGCGCCGGCGCTGGTCGTAGAGCGTGGTGCCCGGCTGCAGCAACCCGCGCTCGACCAGCCAGCCGAAGGGAATGCGCGGTTGCTGGCGGTGCGACGGGCTGGCCTGCACGTCTTCCACCTCCAGCGGCACCACGCCGGCGATGCGCTCGCGCGCCAGGTCGGCGTAGCCGGGGTCGCGCTCGATGCCGATGTAGTCGCGGCGCAGCCGCCGCGCGACCGCACCGGTGGTGCCGCTGCCGAAGAACGGGTCGAGCACCAGGTCGCCGGGCTTGCTGGCCGCCAGCAGCACCCGGTGCAGAAGCGCTTCAGGCTTCTGCGTCGGGTGCGCCTTGCGGCCGTCTGCGTCTTTCAGGCGCTCGGACCCGGAGCAGATCGGCAACAGCCAGTCGCTGCGCATCTGCAGGTCCTCGTTCAGCGCCTTCATGGAGTCGTAGTTGAAGGTGTAGCCCTTGGCATCGCGGTCCTTCACGCACCAGATCAACGTCTCGTGGGCGTTGGTGAAGCGCTTGCCGCGGAAGTTGGGCATCGGGTTGGTCTTGCGCCAGACCACGTCGTTGAGGATCCAGAAGCCGAGGTCCTGCAGCATCGCCCCGACCCGGAAGATGTTGTGGTAGCTGCCGATCACCCACAGGCTGCCGCTGTCCTTCAGCACCCGCCGCGCGGCCCGCAGCCAGGTCCGGGTGAAGTCGTCATAGGCGGCGAAATCCGCGAACTGGTCCCAGTCGGCGTCGACCGCGTCGACCTTGCTGTTGTTGGGGCGGTGCAGCGCCCCTTCAAGCTGCAGGTTGTAGGGCGGATCGGCGAAGACCAAGTCGACGCAACCGGCCGGCAGGGTGTCCATGGCGTCGACGCAATCGCCGATAAGGATCCGGTTGCGCTGGATCTCGCCGTTTGTGCTCATTCCTGTCCCCCTCGTCGCGGCGGGGCAGGATGCGGAAGCCGGAGTCCGACGTCAACCGTTTTTCGTTGAATCTCAGATTGTTACCGCCGACTCCAAAAGCTTCCTGACAGGTGCGAAGGAGCGCCGGTGGTGGGCCGTGACGCCGAGCGCAGCCAGGGCCTGCTGGTGCTCACGGGTGCCGTAGCCGGCGTTGCGCTCCCAGCCATAGCCGGGATGACGGCGGGCCAGTGCCCGCATCAGCCGGTCGCGGGTGACCTTGGCGACGATCGAGGCGGCGGAGATCGCGGGCACCTTGGCATCGCCGCCGACGACGCAGTCGACCGGCAGGCCGAGCGCCGGTGCGCGGTTGCCGTCGACCAGGGCACGGGCGGGCACTGCCGGCAGCGCCCGGACGGCGCGCCGCATGGCCAGCATGGTCGCCTGCAGGATGTTCAGCCGGTCGATCTCGGTGACGCTGGCGCAGCCGACGCCGACCCGGGCGGCGGCCAGGATCTGCGGATACAACCGGTCCCGCTGGCGCGCGGACAGCGCCTTGGAGTCGGCCAGGCCGGCGGGTTCGTCCGGCACCGGCAGCAGCACCGCGGCAGCGACCACGGGGCCGGCCCACGGACCGCGCCCGGCCTCGTCGATGCCGCACACCGCCGCATTGCCGCCGGCGCCGGCGTGCTCAGCCATGGCGCCGTTCGTCGCCGCCGCTGTCGTCGGCGCCCTTGCCGTCTCCTTCGGGCGGCAGCGAGGGCGCCGGCGGCGGCTCGCCGCCGTCGAAGCGGGCATCGGCGTTGTCTTCTTCCGGCGGCCGGTTCTCGTTCGCCGTCAGCAGGTTGCGGCAGGCGTCGTAGCCGCGGGTGCCGAGCCGGATGGTGAAGCGCGCGGTGTTGAGCGTGGCCAGCGCCACCGCCTGGGTCTCCTCGCCGTAGACCCCCCGCCAGAGCTGGGCGAAGGTACGGATGTTACGCCAGACCAGCTGGTCCAGCCGGCGCAGGGTGAACAGCCAGAACGGGCTCAGCATCAGGCTCAGCGCGATCACCGAGATCGCCAGCTTGCTGTCGGCGCCGGTCATCACCCCGGCCGCCGCCGCGGCGGCGACCAGCACGAACGAGAACTCGCCGATCTGACCCAGGGTGACGCCGGCCAGCCAGGCCCGCGGCCAGGGCTCGCCGAACAGCCGCAGCACGGCCACGTTCATGATCGTCTTGCAGACCGTGACGATCAGCAGCATCGTCAGCACTTCCGCCAGGTGTGCCCAGATGTAGCCCAGGTCCAGCAGCAGGCCGATGGACAGGAAGAACAGCATCAGCAGCACGCCCTGGATCGGCAGCGCCGCCTGCATGATCGCCGTACGCGCGTTGGAGTTGCCGATCCACAGGCCGGCCAGAAAGGCGCCGTAGGCCGCAGACAGGCCGAGCAGCGCCGACAGCAGCGCCGCCCCGAAGCAGTAGGCCAGGGCAATGATGGCGCTCAGCTCGACGTTGCCTTCGACCGAGCGGGCGAACGGCACGCCGACCCGTTCGCGCCGGGTCAGCACCATGATCAGCGCCGCCAGCAGGCCGACCGCCGACAGCACCCGCAGGATGCCGACGACCGGGAAGCCGCCGTCGCTTGCCATGGTGTCGATGATCAGCAGCATCGGCACCACCGCCAGGTCCTGGGCGATCAGCACGCCGACCGTGGTCCGGCCGACGCTGGTGCGCAGCTCGCCGATGTCCTCCAGCAGCTTGATCGCCACGGCGGTGCTCGACAGGGCGACGACGAAGCCGAGCACGATCGCGACCTCGGTGCTGCGGCCGAACAGCTGATTGATGGCCAGCATCACCGCCACGGACAGGGCGATCTGTGCGACCGCGACCGACAGCGCCAGCCGCAGCACCCGGCGGAAGCCGCGCAGCGACAGCTCCATGCCGATGACGAACAGCAGCATCAGCACGCCGAGCTCGGCCAGGATCTCGACCGGTCCCTGGTCGTCGATCACGCTGAGGACGGAGGGGCCGAGGATCACGCCCGCGGCGATGTAGCCGACGATGGCCGGCTGGCGCAGCCGTTGCAGCAGCAGACCGAGCACCAGCGCAGCGGCGGCGATGATGGCGATCTCGAGGAGCCCGGACGTGTGCATCTGCGGCAGTTGATAGCACAAACCGGCTGCGGCAATGAAGCGCACGGCTGGACGAAGGCGCGCCGGCGCATTAGGTGTTCATCGGGCCGCTCAGGCTGGCGGTCGGCAGCGGTTGGCGGGAGAGCGATGGTGAAGGTTACGCGCGGAATGGCGGCGATCGGGCTGGCGGTGCTGGCCGTGGCGCTGGGCTTCGCTGCGGTGGTGATCTTCCTGGAGCGTGGCTCCGGCGAACGCGTCGGCGGTGTGCCCGACATCGGCGGCCCGTTCGCGCTCGTCGACCATGGCGGCCGCGCCGTGACCCACGACAGCTGGCCGGGCCAGCACCTGCTGATCTATTTCGGCTATTCCTTCTGCCCGGATGTGTGCCCGACCGAGCTGCAGATCATGAGCGTGGCGCTGGACGAGCTCGGCTCCGATGCGGCGCAGGTCCAGCCGCTGTTCATAACCGTCGATCCGGAACGCGACACCGTGGCGGCGATGGCCGACTATGTCGCCGCCTTCCATCCACGCCTGGTCGGCCTGACCGGCAGCGATGAGCAGATCCGTGCCGCCGCCAAGGTCTACCGCGTGTTCTTCGCCCGTGGCGAGGGCGAGGACTATCTCGTCGACCATTCCTCGTTCGTCTACCTGATGTCGCCGGAGGGGCGGTTGCTGACCTATTTCCCGCCGGCCAGCGACCCGGCGACCATGGCCGACCGCATCGCCGAGCTGCTCTAGTCGCCCATCTTTGAATTCTGTTTTTGCATGAAGAAATTCATGCTAAACATGAATTCATGACCGCGGAACACCCATCCGGCGAAAACGCGCGGCAACCGCCGCCGGCCCGCATCCGGGCCGTCGCCCGCGGCATGCGCGCGTTCTGCGCCGTGCTGGCGCCACTCGGGCCGCTGGCGGTGCTGGCCATCTGGTGGGACGAGGCGCTGTGGCGCGGCCTGCTGGCGGAGGCGGCAGGGGTGCAGGCCGCGGCCGCGCTGCCGGTCGAGGTGCGGTTCGCCGCCGCGGCGGTGATGCTGCTGCCGGCGCTCATCGCCGCCTGGGCCCTGTGGCGCCTGCGCGGCTTCTTCGCCCTGGTCGGCAGAGGCGCCGGCCTCAGCTTTGCCGCCGCCGACAGGCTGATGAGCTTTGCCCGCGGCCTCACCGTTCTGGTGCTGGCCAAGCCCGTATGCGGGGCGCTGCTCAGCGTCCTCGTCACTCTGCCCAACCCGCCGGGCAGCCGCCAGTTGGTGCTGCGGTTCAGCTCGGATGAGCTGTTCCTGCTGGTGATCTGCGCCTTGCTGGTGGCGGTGGTCTGGACCCTGCGCGAGGGCGCCCGCATCGCCCGCGAGCACGCGGAATTCGTCTGATCGGCGCGCCCGGATGGCGATCGTCGTCACCCTCGACGTGATGCTGGCGCGCCGCAAGATGCGATCCAAGGAACTGGCCCGAGAAATCGGCATCGCCGAACAGAACCTGTCGCTGTTGAAGTCCGGCAAGGTCAGGGGGGTCCGCTTTTCCACCCTGGAGGCGATCTGCCGCGTGCTGGACTGCCGCCCGGGCGACATTCTCGACTACCGGCCCGAGCCGCACGCTGACAGCGGGGGCAATGATGCCCCTGCTTAAATCGCGCGGATTCCTGTTCGCGGTGCTGGGCGCATTACTTCTGGCCCTGGCCGCCTGTGCCGGCGAGACAGTGGGCGATGTCGCCTGGCGGACGTTGGAGAACGGCCTGCGCGGGGCTTGCGAGGCGGCCGGCAACTGCCGCAACGAATGTGCCGGCGGCGAGCCCTGGCGCGCCGGTCCGATCCGCTGTCCGTGACGGCAGCGCATGATGACCGCGCGCCCTTGCAGCCGCTGAATTCTGCCACATATCGTCTCGTTAACCCGTCCCTAAGGCGGGTCCGTGCACAGTTGCCACCAACCGTTTAGCCCCGCTAAAGTGCTGATTCGACTGTGACACTCCGGTGAAACTGCCGCTGGACGCTGCCCGCGGCCGGGTGCCGACGACCGGCAAAGTACTGTAAGCGACGGGGGACGGCGCCAGATGATCTACCACCTGCACGAGCTCAACAAAGCGGTGATGACGCCGCTGCGGCTGGCGGCCGAAGCCAACCAGCACCTGCTGCGCCATCCCCTGAACCCGCTCAGCTACACCAACAGCGGGCGGGCGATGGCGGCCATGTTCGAGCTGTTCGAATCGACCACCCGGGCCTACGGCAAGCCGGAGTGGGGCCTGAAGTCGACCATGGTCGACGGCCGCCGGGTGAAGATCCGCGAACGGGTGGTGGCGGAAAAGCCGTTCTGCCGGCTCAAGCGCTTCGTCCGCCAGGGCGACGACAAGGGCAAGCTCGGCCACCCCCGGCTGCTGGTGGTCGCGCCGCTCAGCGGCCACTACGCCACGTTGTTGCGCGGTACCGTGCAGGCGATGCTGCCGGACCACGACGTCTACGTGACCGACTGGCTCGACGCCCGGCAGGTGCCCAAGCGGGCCGGCGATTTCGATCTGGACGACTACATCGACTACGTCATCGACTTCCTGCACGTGCTGGGCGAAGGCGCCCATGTCATGGCGGTCTGCCAGCCGTCGGTGCCGGTGCTGGCGGCGATCTCGTTCATGTCGGCCATCGGCGATCCCATGGTGCCGCGCTCGATGACGCTGATGGGCGGGCCGATCGACACCCGCGCCAATCCCACGGTGCCCAACAAGCTGGCCACCAGCCGCTCGTTGGACTGGTTCGAGCGGCACCTCCTCTACCGTGTGCCGGCCGTCTATCCCGGCGCTTTCCGCCGCGTCTATCCCGGCTTCCTGCAGCTGTCCGGCTTCATGTCGATGAATCTGGATCGCCATGTCGGCGCCCACCTGCAGCACTTCCACCACCTGGTGCGCGGCGATGGCGACAGCGCCGCGGCGCATCGCCGCTTCTATGACGAGTACATGGCGGTGATGGACCTGCCGGCTGAGTACTACCTGCAGACGGTGAAGCGGGTGTTCCAGGAACACCAGCTTGCCGTCGGCACCTTCCATCACCGGGACGAGCCGATCGATCCCAAGGCCATCACCGCCTGCGCGCTGATGACGGTGGAGGGCGAGAACGACGACATCTCCGGCGTCGGCCAGACCCGCGCCGCGCACAAGCTGTGCAGCGCCCTCGACGACGACATGCGCGAGCATTGGGAGCAGCCCGGCGTCGGCCACTACGGCGTGTTCAACGGCCGTCGCTGGCGCGAAGAGATCGCGCCGCGGGTCAAGGCCTTCATCGCCCGGCATCGACAGGAGGCCTAGGTGCCCCGTCGGCGCGGCCCAGAGCCCGAGCCGACCAAGGCCAGCGACGACGCGGCGCTGCCATTCTGGAAACGCACACCACTGGAAGAGATGACCGCGGCGGAGTGGGAGTCGCTGTGCGACGGCTGCGCCAAGTGCTGCCTCCTGAAGCTGGAAGACATCGAAACCGGCGAGATCGCCTTCACCAGTGTAGCCTGCCGCCTGCTCGACCTGGGCACCTGCCGCTGCCGGAACTATCCCGAGCGCCAGCGCCTGGTCGCCGACTGCGTCAGCCTCAACCCCGACAACATCGGCCAGCTGCACTGGATGCCCAGCACCTGCGCCTACCGCCTGGTCGCCGAGGGCCGCGACCTCTACTGGTGGCACCCTCTGGTCTCGGGCGACCCCGACAGCGTGCACCGGGCGGGCGTCTCCGTGCGCGGTCGCTGCATCAGCGAACGCCGCGCCGGCGATCTCGAAAACTACGTGCTGAAGGAGGAGCCATAGGGCGCGGGCGTTTGCATCCACAAAGAACACCTGTGGCAACACGGCGCGAACAACGTTTCCAATGTGAGCGCAGCGGCCTTGCGCCAGCTTTATTTACTTGACGACCGCGGCTTTCTGGCTGTGCTCACGCGGTCCAAGTGCGTGAAGGACTGGCCTTGCGGCCATAAGCGTTCGTGAGAACCTAGCGCTTCCGACGGCAATCTACTCAACAAGGAAGATCTGCTGCATCGCCGGTGCCTCGCTGAAGCTCCGCCGTAGCCTTGCGGAAGATATCGCACCAGTTCGGATCAGCGTGAATGAATGCATCTCCTCGAGACAACGTTATCACTAGCCTAGAGCGTGTCTGTCTTAGTTTGAAGCGTATCCTGCATTTCGGAAGTAGTTGGCGCATTCGTGCGGCGTGAAGGCGTCGAGGAGCTGACCGATGCGCTCGGCAACTTCATCTGTGGTGCGCGCATCGGCCTTTCTGAGCAAGGTCTTCAGCTTGGCGAACATCTGCTCGATCGGGTTCAGGTCTGGCGAGTAGGGCGGCAGGAAGAACAGCTTGGCTTTGGCT